>Ga0209512_1001575_pt1 | contig 27456 bp, 22 predicted proteins | sample frozenSSSSmetaG_FD_184142 | JGI IMG/M metagenome (GOLD analysis project Ga0209512, IMG submission 184142) | Glacier valley bacterial and archeal communities from Borup Fiord, Nunavut, Canada, to study Microbial Dark Matter (Phase II) -... | ecosystem: Environmental > Aquatic > Freshwater > Ice >...
TCAGGTGTAACAGGTAAGCCTCTTCTTGGGCTGTTAGTTTCACCTCGTATTTGGTTGTTTTTTTATTCATCCCTAGAGTCTACTACTCTTATGAATGATTAGCAATCAATTCTAGTTTAGGTACTAGATTCTCCTTAGATGAATTTAAAGCAATTGATTATAGATATATTTAGTATGGCAGTTTTTTCCTAAAAATCAAGTTTAAATCTTTTAATAATTTGTTATCAATAGCTGGCGGTAATCCTTCATAAACTTGGTAATATAGGCAGAAGAAATTCGAGGCAATAAAGAAACAGTTCAAAAGCGCAGTTAGATAATAGTATAAAAGATTATAATAGGCGATATAAGGGAAATGAAGATTATGACGGTTATGGGGGATATCGGGGATAAGTATGACAGGAATAAAAAAAGAGGCGGTTAGTTAAACCGCCTCTGAATTCTGAAATTTTGTTTTAACTTTCGCGGGGAGTATCCAGCAGAAAGCGACTGTCGCCCTCTTCCACCTGGGGCATGCGGCTCTGTCCCTGGAAAATCGCCCCCTCTTCCATATAGAAAGAAGGACTCATAACATCGCCGATAATCCCACCAGAAGAAACCAGTTCTAATCGCTCGGCGGCTTCGATATTGCCCTTAACCCGACCAGCAATCAAGACGTTACGGGCTTTGATGTTAGCCAGTACCTTGCCCGTTCGCCCGATAATAACGTTGGCGGCGGTTTCAATCGTACCTTCAAAAACCCCATCTATACGGATAGTCCCTTCGGCTTTGATAACTCCATTCACACTTACGGTAGAACCAATGGTAGTTTCGATGTGGTCGTCGAGTTTGACGTTGCTACCTTGCGGTACCACCAAATCGGTTTTTTCTTTGGACTGGTTGCCACCGAACATTCTAGCCATGCTTTATTTTCTCCCTATAATCAGGTTGTCAGCAGGCAGGAATGCTTTAACGACTTAACCCGGCAATAAATTGAGCCGGGTCTACAGGCACACCATTTTTATGTATTTCATAATGGATGTGCGGGCCGGTACTTGCTCCGGTGTTTCCTGCCAGAGCGATTATATCACCTTTCAAAACCGTTTGCCCAAGTTTTGCTATTATCCGGGAATTGTGGGCATAGCGGGTAAGCCAGCCGCCTGCATGGGTAATCTCTAGCATGTTACCATAGCCAGGGTCAAAACCGATATAGGTAACTATCCCCGCTTTGGTAGACTGGACGGGTGTACCTTCCGGCTCACCAATATCAATCCCATAATGAAACTCGCGATAGCCCGCCCGGAAAGGACTCATTCGCCAACCCCAGGGGCTAGTAATTGGTCCAGGCCAGGGCATGATACTGGGAGCAGCATCACCATCGCTGATTTTGCTCAATTGGGTCAGGTTGATAGTAGTAGAGTTAAGTTGGGTACGTTCGCGAAAAAGGTCTTGCTGATAGGTAGCAAGCTGCACATCATAATCGGTCAGGCTCTTGCGCCGATTATTAAGGAGTTGGGAAAAGCCATCAATTTTGCCAAGCAAACTATTAAACTGTGACAGGTATTTCTGACCCTGAACCGGGTCAATATAACCACCCGCCACCCGAATAGGCGGAATATATTGGGAACTGTCGCTACCAATTCCTTTTACGGTAGGGGCGGGCACAGGTGGAATCTGGCTGTTGGAACTGTTACCTGCTGCACCTAACAAATCCTGTAACTGTTTAGCAACCCCCTTCAGGCTATTAATACTGTTGGTTAGCTCCTGAAGCTGACCTTCAAGCTCACTGATTTCCAAAAGGCGTTTGCGGTTTTCTTCCTGCAAATCGCCTAGCTTGCGGGATTGCAAATCAATCACCTGCTGGCGTTGCTGCTCCCGCACGGCGGCACTATTCTGGAAGGCTAAACTATCGCCATTTACGGTTAGACCGCCACCAAAAAAGAAGTTAAGAGTGCCAACCATCGCTAACCCCATAATCAGCAAAACAATCAGGAGAACCAGCCCCCCGGTTATTTTACCGAAACGTAACCGCAGGGGGGGCTTATCCGCCGAGGTATTGAGGGTTATCGAAAACCAGCTCCGAGTTTTGGTGTAAAGGGGTGTATCCCTGACCTGTTCATTTACATAGCTTCTGCCCCCCCGGCGGGCTTCTTTCTCGCCAATTAAAATGTCGGGACGTTTAGCCAATCGCGATAAAGACTCAGGTTTAGCAAGCTCAATCGCCCGGTCTGCCGGATTAGGTGGGTTTAATTGGATTCTTTGGCTCTTGAGTTTGGTATCCTGATTGGGGTTGTTAAGGGAGTTGTCAGCCACAAATCTACTCCTCTAGGAACAAAAATAACGATAAATGCGAATAATCAACTTCACATAAATAAATATACGGGATAAAACATGGGCTGTCAATGGTAGAATGAGGCTTTAGGCTGGGTAATTATCATCAGGAGCAGTGAGCATGGGGCTATTTGAGCCGGGGAAATCTGGCGGCAGTTGCTGGTTACGCATGGCTTGGTCTATGGCGGCTTGTTCTTCGGAGCTAACGGTGGTGGTAGCCTGACCCCGTTTAACAGTTTTGGTGTAAACCCTGGTAGCGGTGCGTCCGTGCAAACTGCTCATCACAAAACCATTACCAAAACTATCTACAATTGCCAGGGCAAAACTCTGGTCGCCACCCATATCGGTAAAGGGGTTAAAACGCACAAGGCCAACCGATTGATAACTGCGGTTCTGGCGTAGTTCTAACTCTCGCAGGGCGGTCTGGATTATGTCAAGAGTGGCGGCATCGGCTTCAATCCGTTTAAGGCGGTCAAGCAAAACTTCAAGGCCACCTTCGCCCCCATGCGTATCCCTAATGAAGGTATCGACAATAGAGTAGACCATATTGGCGCGTTTTTGGGCCCGCCAGAGCATTACACCCAAAACTATCAAGGCTATAAGGGTTAGTAGCCAGGTGTAGGGAGCAATGCTATTGTAAAAAGACTCAAAACCAGTCATTCAGTGCCAAGAAACCAAGCCATTTCCTATCTATAATCAGTCATATTTTGACTTAGCTATAGATAGGAATTGATGAAAGAAAAACTAACGGAAAACCTAAGGTCTAGAGAGGGAAAAACCTTTTTGGTAAGGCTCTCCCTCTACCCAAAAATGCAAGCACAAACGGTTAACTACTGCGATTGTAACCATAAGCCTTGCGGTTGTCAAATTTTTTCTAACACATTTTTTACACATTTAACTATCTTGTAACACTTGCAAAGAAATTTGCATTTCTTTAGAGGTAAGTCTTGGAAAGTTCGAGCCCCGATTTAACATTTTATTGTTAGGGATATGTCTTTTGTGTAAGGGATAAGTCTACTTCCTGAATCTCATGTATTGACAAACTCAGGAATCAGCTTACAATAAGAGTCAGACTAAAGACAGGTGTGCCATCGCCTATCTATAATTTCCAGGCACCTCTTTTAGTCATGAGAGCGTTATTACTCAATGATTGAATAGTCAATAATAGTATTAACAAGTAAGGGACTATTCAATAAACTTTGTAGAGTAGGGTTTGCCTGACCCTCCTGTATTCGGGAGAAACCCACCCCTACCAAGAGGATTTAGTAGAAGTTGCCAGAATAACGAGAATAAAAAAAGTCGGTTAGAAGAAACCGACTCTAAAAAAACTCTATAAAATTGAAAATCCCCGCCGCCGACCAAGCTATGGGGATATTCGTTCAAGTACATAGCCCTCACAGGGAGGTCTTTATGTTGTCTTTTCAAGTAAAAGGATAACATACCCGACTCTCCATGTCAAGGGGCTAAGGAGTGTTTTCTATGCCCAATTTGCAAACTCAAGCGCAAATCGGGGTAGTTTCGGCTACCCTTGAAACAGCTTCAGGTTATTTTGTGCAGGTTCCAGTGGAATTGCTGAAAAGTGACCTAAGTTCGAGTGCCCTACGTCTCTATTTAGTGTTGCTCTCATATGGTGGGCCGAAGTCCTGTGCATGGCCCGGTCAGGCCCGTCTGGCAACCGATTTGAAACTTAGCGAGCGGCGAGTACGAGATTTACTGACTGAGTTAGAAGCGACGGGGCTAATCCAGATTGAGCATGTGGCGGGAACCAGTAACCTTTATCACCTTCATCGTTTTGAATTACGCGGTTTACCCGGCAAAAAGGAAATACAAAAAAAGGAGGCTATCGAAGCAACTCCGGCAGAAAAGTGCCAGAAGGAGCGGCAGAAAAGTGCCACCGAATTACATGTTTTAGAATTAAATAACATGTGTGAAGGAAAAGTTTTAGCGGAAAAGGCTAGAAAGGAAGATGAAACGTCGGATAGTCTACTTGCAACTATCGAGAAGGAATTTATTTTGGCTGGATTAACCTCCCTGATGGCAAGCGAATTGGCTGAAATAGCCTTGAACAATAAGCGCGACCAGGACTATGTAAAGGGTTTGGTGACTGCCAGCCGGGAAAGGGGCATTCACAACCCGGTAGGTTTTATCCGGTTTATGGTGTTACGGAACTCTGATCCTATTAGCCCTAAGCCTCGCTCCAAGCCAGAAAAACCCAACCCAACCCAGCCAATAGACTTTGCCAAATACACCAGTGGCAAGTATGCTTACCTGACTAACTGTAAGGACATTGTGGTAAACGAGCCCGAACTACCAATTGTTGAGCCTTTATCACCTTCCTCAGTTCAGCCCGATGCTCCTCAAAAAGAGGTAGTATCTAGGCAGCCTGTTAGACCAGAATACCGCAAACTGCGACAAGTTATGGCTGAAACTTTTGGGTTGGAGAACGAGAAGGTACTAACAGAATGGGAGAAAGTGTTGGAGACTTTGGCGGATTGCCCTCAAAATAGTTATTTTTATCCAGCTTTGGGTTGGTTGGAAAGGGTAAACGAGGTTAAATGTTATCGCCTGGTTTTCCGCAACAGGTTTGACTTAAAGCTTGGGCAACGTTATTTACCCCAACTTAGAATGACACTCCTAGCAACCTACGGACTGGATTTAGCCATAGATTGCCAGAGTTTAACCTGATTATGTCAAACTATTCACCAAGTTTTTGGCGTAGTTCGTTAATAGCCTGTTCCATTTCGCTCAAACTTTGTAAAACTGCCGCTTTAGTTTTGGGGTCGTTGACCGGGTTTTGCTCTAAATCTTCCATAACGTCGTAGATACTACGGGCATAGCGGGTGAAAGTGGTAGGGTTTAATTTTGTTAAACGTGAAACCTTTGGTTGTGAATCCTGTAACATATGCGTACTTTTTACGCGCTCGGCAGTTAACAAGCGGAACCGTTGGTCAACATAGCTGGCACTCTTGTGAACTAATTGGGCAATATCGCGGTTGGACAGATTGTATTCCTGGGCTAAAAACTCAAAATAGCTGGCTTCTTCTAAAGGTTGGAGGTTTTTACGTTGCAAATTTTCGATAGCCGCCACCGTACGGGCTTCTTTATCGTTATAATCCTTGATTATAGCCGGGATTGTAACCAAACCTGCTACTTTTGCGGCTCTGGCACGGCGTTCCCCGGCTACAAGCTGATATTTCCCGGTCAATCCGGGGGCGGGGCGAACAATTATCGGTTGCAAAATTCCATGCTCTTTAATATCAGCCGCCAGTTCATTATCTTCATCTTCCAGAAATTCCTTGCGAGGTTGGTTGGGATTTGGCAAGATAGAGTCAAGGGTCAGCATTTCTATTTTTTCAGCCTGATTATCCCCATCGGGTTGCTCGTTATTACCCGTCATTTGTTGAACAGTGTTAGCTCTAGCTTTCAGGCTGGCAAAAAAATCTACGGTAGGGGCGGGAGGTCTTTTCGGTGGCATAACTAGCTCCTGATTCTTTTCAATAGTTCTTCGGCAAAAGCGTTATATTGCAAACTGGCCTGATGTTTGGGCTCCCAATACTGGATTGGCCCGCGCTTGGGGATTAGCGAAAGAGCCGTAAAATCACCAATTTTAATATCATAAACCAAATCACCCAAAATACCCCGCACGTTTTGCTCTACTTCTTTGGAAACCCCAGTGCGCGAGTCATACATCGTTAGCAATACCCCGCTGATCGTCAAACCAGGGTTAATCTTTCGCACCAATTCCACCACATCAATAAAGGCTTGCAAACCCATAATTGAAAGAAGCTGACACTGGACTGGCATAACCACCATATCCGAGGCAGCTAATACGTTAATAGTTAGAAGGCCCAGTGAGGGTGGGCTATCGGTCAGTACAAAATCATAGTCCAGGGTTGCCAGTTCCTTGAAGCGTTCAGCCAGAATTTGTTCCCGTTGGAAGGCTGCCACTAACTCTACTTCTGCCGAAGCCAGGGCAATGCTGGAGGGGATTAAGTCAAATCCCCACTCAGTTTTCATTATAGTTTCGGTCAGTTTCATTTTTTTGTTGGTAAATAAGTCATAACTACTATGTTTATTAGAAAAGATGTCAATCAAGCAGGAGGTAGTCAGATTGGCCTGGGGGTCACAATCTACCAGTAAAACTTTATAACCCATTCTGGACAGGGACGCACCTGTGGATAAGGTGGTGGTAGTTTTGCCCACTCCACCTTTTTGTAATCCAAAAGCAATTTTTATCATCTGTCGAAAATCCTTTCCGGCCTAACCCTAACCTAACCAATACCTTTTTAGCAACCAAAAATCAAGGTGACAACTTTGTTCTATTGTGTGACTTTCTGCCGATTTTGTCAATTCGGTTTTATATGAAAAGCTAATTTGCCTTGATGATTAAATGATTTCGCACCACATATCCCCAATTATTTGCCAAATCCAGTGATTAGCAACAATCGGCAATTCTTACTGACTATTAGCTACGCTTATGGCATAATAGGGTTATATTTTTCAAAGTATAGATGGAGTTGATAATGGTTCAAAATACCCAATTAGTTCCTAAAGTTTTAGTGGTAGACGATGAAGGCAATATCCTGGACGTAGTGGAGCTTTATTTGCTACGGGAAGGTTTTAAGGTGGTGCGGGCGACAGATGGGCCAACTGCCCTGAAACTTTATGCTGAGGAAAAGCCCGACCTAGTTTTACTGGATGTGATGTTGCCGAAAATGGATGGTCTCGAAGTTTTACGCCAGATTCGCTTGCATCAACAGCTTGCTGCCCCGGTAATTATGCTTACTTCTAAAAGTGAGGAAGAAGATAAACTGGTCGGGTTAGAAGCTGGGGCAGATGATTATATAACCAAGCCATTCAGCCCGCGTGAATTGGTAGCCAGAGTTAAGGTAGCATTGCGCCGGGTAGAGGAGCAGCAAAACCGGGCTACCCTGATACGCGCCCGCACCAATGATGAATTTATTACTATTGAGGGGTTAAGTATCAATAAAACCCTACGGCTGGTGGAAGTAGAAGGTAAGCCCGCCGAACTTACTGCCAAAGAGTTCGATTTGTTGTGGTTCCTTGCCAGCAGTCCAGCCCAGGTTTTCACCCGCGAACAATTACTTGATAAAGTTTGGGATTACAGCTATTTTGGCGAGATGAGCACAGTCACTGTCCATATCCGGCGATTACGGGAAAAAATCGAAACCGACCCCATGCGTCCTCGCCATATCAAAACGGTCTGGGGAGTTGGTTACAAATTTGAGCCCTAAAAATAAAAGGCCCTCGTAATAATATTGTAAGAATTGTAAGAATTGGCTAACTATTTTGGATTATATTATAGTAGCTCAAAGTTTGAGGCCAACGCTTAAAAATTTTTATATCACTCTTAACAGCTTAGCCCTAGTGGAATATTAATATGGTTAACCTTACTCAGTCCCGTAATTTTAAGTTTCTACGTTCGTTAATGCTGGCGGGGAGCGTAACTTTGTTTGCGGCTGGAATAGCCGTGCTTCTAGCTTTTATGTGGCTCAAGCCCCCCGCCAGAGAGCTTGGCGACCTTTTTTCATATTTGCTTATTTCTGGCAGTGTTTCGGTGCTTCTGGGAGTTGGTTGGTTGGTTTATGCTGGTCAGAATACCCGTCTTCAACTTCAATTGATAGTAACTTATTTGATAGGGGCGGTGATTGCCCTGGTGAATATTGGGGTAACGGCCAGCCTGATGTTCCTGAGTGCTCACGATTTTAGTTTGTTAACGCTGCTTCTTATTTTTAGTGGCTCGATTTCCATCTTTTTCGCTTATTATATCTCGACCCAACTCACCCGACAGGTTCAGCAGCTAGTCAGGGGTGCCAATCAGCTTGCCTCTGGAAAACTGGATACACGCGTCAAAGGTGGCGGCAATCGCGAGTTGGTGGAATTATCTCAAGCTTTTAATCAGATGGCAATTAACCTTCAAACTTCTTTTGAGAAACAGCGTCAGGCTGAGCAATCCCGCAAGGAGCTAATTGCTGCCATTGGGCATGACTTACGCACTCCCCTTTCTTCGTTACGGCTTATGACGGAGGCTATTCAGGATGGGGTAACGGACGAGCAACAAACGAAACTTTTTATGGGCCGTATTAGTGGCGAAGTTGCTTATATGTCGGGTTTGATTGAAGACCTGTTTGAACTTAGCCAGCTCGATGCGGGCGCACTTAAACTTCGTTGTGAACCGGGTAATTTATCTGACTTGATAAGTGATACGTTGGAAAGTATGCGAGCCCAGGCCGAGGTTAAACATCAAAACTTATGTGGTGAGATAGCGGGACATATCCCACAACTCTCTTTTGATACCCGTAAAATCCAGCGTGTTCTTAACAATCTCGTTGGGAATGCTATTCGTTATACCCCCGAAGGTGGCAAAATTACTTTGAAAGCCTGGGTTGAGTCTGGCAAGGTGCTGGTCAGTGTAATTGATACCGGAGAAGGCATAAAGCCTGATGATTTTGACCGTATATTTGAGCCGTTCTATCGGGGCGAACGTAGTCGGGGTCGCGAACATGGCGGGGCAGGTTTGGGTTTAGCTATTTCTAAGGGGCTAATTGAGGCTCACCAGGGTACAATTAGCGTCGAAAGTAGTGAGGGTAAGGGCTCAAAGTTTACTTTCCAATTACCATTGTAGATTCATTTTCTCGTTGACGAGAAGTAGCTATCTCACAACCTCGGAAGTTAAGAAACAAACAGGAATATCAAATCCTCCAAATTACCAGGCTGTACCGCGAATGAATTGGCCTGAATGAATATACTGGTACATTTCTTGCAGTTACATCTCCTCAGTGGTTGTATTATCCAGAGATTCCCACCCAATTAGCTAAAGTATGTATTTGAACATTGGAGGACATAATGAGTAATGTTTTGTATGATTTTGAGAAATTTATGAAACGGCGAGAGGAAATAGCCCAAGCTTACGTGAATGGCGATGCAGCCCCGCTTGGTGAGATTACTACTAACCTTAACCCTGCAACCTTTTTTAGTCCTGGCGGAGATTACAAACAAGGCTCAGTGCAAGTGTACTCAACATACGAAAGCGACGCTAAAAAATTCGCCTCTGGAAAAACTAACTTTGAGATACTTCAAATGGGAGCGAGTGACAATATCGCTTATTGGGTAGGTTTTCAACGAGCAACTGTTTTTTTAGAGGGGAATACCCAAGGAGTTCCATTTAATTTACGCATCACTGAAATATTCCGTCTTGAAGACAATGAATGGAAATTAGTGCATCGTCACGCCGATGCTTTGAAATCCGAAATAAAGGAAAATAAGGAGTAATGATTTATGCAAAATTCACACTCCCAACCCTCCCTGGCTTTACGCCACAGTCAGATTAGGGTAGCAGACGCAGATATACACGTAGTAGAAGGGGGTTCGGCTACTGACCAAGCTATTTTATTTTTACATGGATTTCCCCAAAATTGGCTTACCTTTCATAAGGTAATGAACCTAGCCAGTAAACAAGCTCATGTTGTCGCACTGGATTTGCCCGGCATTGGTGGCTCTAAAGTCGCCACTCCCGCTGGAGATAAACGTATTATCGCTGACTACGTTCATGGTGTAGTTCAAGCTTTAGATTTAAATAATGTTACTCTGGTAGGCCATGATGTAGGTGGTATGGTGGCTTTTGCTTATCTGACAAGTTATAGTAATGAACTCAACCGGGTTGTAATAATGGATACAGTTATTCCTGGCATTGACCCCTGGAGTGCTGTTATACAAAATCCGTACATATGGCATTTTCGGTTCCATAACATTCCTGATTTGCCGGAAAAATTAGTGCAAGGCAAGCAAGCTGATTATTTTGCTTACTTCTTTGATACTATCTCTAAACACCCAGAAACTATTACTAAAGAGATGCGACAATTGTATTCACAAGCATATTCTGACCCGACTGCACTAAGCACAGCGTTCAATTGGTATCGCGCTTTCGAGCAAGATGCTAATTATAATACCACCTTTGCTAATAGCAACGCGCAAATTGAGACCCCTTTACTTTACTTACGCGGCAAAAACGAAGGTGGGGATATAGAGGAATATATTAGGGGGTTTCAAAAAGCTGGTCTAAAAAAAGTTGAGTCTGGTATGATTTCTGATAGTGGGCATTATAGCCCAGAAGAACAACCTGACGAGGTTTGGAAGTTATTAGCCAAGTTTGTAAATTAGAGTCCTAACACAGCGATATTAAATTGAACCTGGACTTAAACGTGTTGATGTGTGCAAATGGGCGGAAATTCGGGTCTGAGCATGTAGCCTATGCTCAGACCCATCCTTTTTTAGCGGTCAGTAACTTTAAGGGGTATTCCACCCAGAATTGCCGCTACCGGGCTATAGTAGACGTGCATAATCTCCTGGTCGGGGGAGGCTGGGGCAAAACTGAACTTTTGCAATACATGCGCCGCTAATGCTTTCATCTCTACCAGGGCAAAGTTCATTCCGATACAGATGCGCGGCCCGCCCCCAAACGTCACCAGCGCGTAAGGGGTTTTGCGGTCTTCCTCGCGGGGTGGGGCAAAGCGGTCAGGGTCGAACTTATCAGGGTCGGCGAAAATATTTGGCAAGCGATGACAGGCCGCCAGTGAAAGAGCTACCCGCGTTCCTTCTGGCACTTGATAGCCGCCAAACTCAAAATCCTTCACCACGCCACGCGGCACATTCCCGGCGGGCGAATGTAACCGACCCGCCTCGTCTACGGCGTTGCCCAACACCTTCATTGATTTAGTAGCTTCCAAGGTGATTTCGCCGCCTGTTTCGGCTAGTATCTCGTCCAGTTCGGCATGCACCCGCGCCAGATAATCAGGATTGGTCGCCAATAGATAGAGCAACCAGGCCGACATGGTAGTGGTGGTTTCATGCCCCGCCACTAACAGGATATGAAGCTGACCTAAAATCTGCTCGTCAGTAAAAGTTTCGCCATCTTCGTCCTGCGCCGTTACCAGTGTTCCTAGAATGTCGTCAGTGGGGTTCTTGCGCCGTTCGTTGACCATTTCCAGCAACATCCTGTTCAGGTTGTCCCGAATAGCGTAATATTTCTGATAAAACTGCTCGATGGTTTCGGTTTTGGGGTTGAAATCGGCAAACATCAGGGCATAGAATAACTCCCGTAGCTTGTCCACCTCTGGCCCGGTTTTGAAGCCCGCCAGACTCTCCGCCGCTACATCAAAGGTAATCTTGCGGCACTCCTGATAAACATCCACTTCCTTTTGTTTGGCCCAATCGCTGGTGCGTTCTTCAATCACTCGCCGCATAATTGGCAGATAACGGTTCATATAGACCACCGCAAAGGCTGGGTTCATCATTTTGCGGTGTTTGGCATGTTCCGGGTCGTCGGTATTAAGTAAGCCTTTGTAGAATATCCCGCCGAGGGTTGGAGTCCAGCCTTTGTCGTGGCTGAAAAGGTCACGGTGCGTATTTAACACAAATTTGTTAGCTTCCGGCCCGATCATATAAACTATCCACTTACCAAAAACCGCCCATTGTTCTTGCGGGAGTTTCCGCCGAAAGATCGGACCAAGCTTTTGGGACTGTGCCGCCAGATATGTCGGCATGTTCAGGACATAATCATCTGGCACTACCTCCAGCGTCGGCATTTCCTCAAAGCTCTTTATATGTTCGTCAGTAATAGTTGTTTCCATTGTTTCTTTCACCTCAAAATCTTTTAAGAGTAAAACAATTCAAAGAGGCAACAGCCCCTCGGTTAGAAATTGCAGTTCATCCGGGCGGTAATTGCCACGTTCAAAGCCGGGGAAACCGCCCCACCTAAAATTAATACGTAGATAATTTACAAAAGTTGTGTTGTGCCATTCGTCCTCAAAAGTCGCGTCTATCGCAACATTTGGCAGATTAATTCCGTAAGGTGCGCCCCCGCTCGCCGCTTCTTTGTGGTAATAATCTGGAGCCATTGCAAAAATAAAAGGCCCGGTTACTTCTAATTTATTAGCTTCACAATTTTCTTTCCAATCTTTATATTGCAAAAACGCTTCGTCATTGAGCGGATCAACTACCAGTGGGTCAGAACCATAGTATGGTTGATATTTATCATAAGAAGCAAGTTTGGGATGCACTCCCATAAAGTTTATTGCTCCAACCACCTCATACCAAACCCGTACCGATAAAGGTAGCAAGCCTGCTAATTCCTCAAACTTTTCAATTTGTGCTGCAATATCTGGTTCAGGTGGGGTAAAAGCCTGTTCGGGGAAGGCACATTTATAATCATGAGATTTTAGTCGCCCGTATAAAATCTCAACATTATATTTGGCTCTACGCATGGTCTCATGGGCAACGGCAAGGGCATCGGAATACAACGGCTCGTGCCGAACCTGCCCGCCGAGAGCCACCAACTCCGCCCAAACCTGTTCATATTCGCCATTTTTGTAACGCTCAGGGTATGTTGGCATTGCCCTAATCCTTTTACCGACAACTGACGACTGACCACCGACAACCATCACGATTGGCTTAATTGCAAAAGACTCCAGAAGGGTTGACCTTTGGGCGTGTTATAAGTCTGGAGAGTTTTCCAGGTTAGTCCTGTATTGGGCCATTCTTCGCTGGGTTGACGGGTCAGCCAGTAAACTTTACCCGGATTCGTACTTCGGCAGTCCAAATTGGTTTGGGTTAGGTTGGTTTTATCTGGTTGACCAATATTAACCTGACCGAAGCGCGTAACCTTCTCAAATTTGTTATAGGTATCATCGGTCGTCACTTTAGCGTCCTGGTGGAAACGGGCGGGCGAATAGCCAGAAAGAAACAGGTAATAGATATAACTCTGATTGTTGATACTATCAAACCAAAGAGTATCGCAGGGTTGCAGGAGTTGATAAGAATCTTTGGCGGCTCTATCCAGTACTAAATTTGCGGGAATCTGTTCTTGCGCTCGGTCATAAACCGTACTGGCTTCATTGAAAAAGCCCGTCAGAAAAACCGTTGCATTTACCACAAACAACAAACTCAAAGCCGCCGCCACGCCCCAGCGCAGATAATTGTTTTTGAGATTTTTCCACAGAATAACCGCCCCATAACCTGCCAATAGTTCGGGCAAGGGTAAAAAGTTAAGGGCGCGTACCTGATGTGGAGAAAAGATGGTCAGGCTGGCGGCAATCTGAAAAGTAAAAAACCAGCCCAGCAACACAATGCGCTGACTGAAAACATCTTTTAGCGGTTTACGGATGATAAAATAGAGGGCCGGGATAAACAAAAGCCCTTCTAGCCAGAGTAATTCGCCTACAAAATCGGGCCGCACATCTACTCCATCCAAAAAGCCGTTAAAAAAGACACTCGAAGGATTATAGTAACTGAAATAATCCTGAAAAAACAGCCGCCACCAATCCGGTACTTTATTGAGAATACCAACCTCGTTGAAACGCACCGAAAGTTTACCCCACGCAAAAACCTGTTCTAGTATTACGGGTGAGGCCGTCACAATCGCGGTAATAATCCAGACCGCCAGCACCCCTTTTTCTTTCCAGAGAGTTTTAGCTGCTGCCGCAAAACAAATCAGGGCGAAAATCGGGGCGTTTACCTTTTCGGTAAAATAGGTCATAAAAAGAATCCCAAAACAAACCCCACTGGCGGCTATCCACAGCATCGCCTTCCGCCGATTAAGTTGGTCGGCTTTGAGGTTGTCCAACGATAGGATAAAGTAATACAGGGCGCAAGCGATAAAAAGCGGCACGAGACTGGCATGAAAAGCAATCCGGCTATAGTTCATATGCCAGGGCTCAAAGGCCAACAGCAGGGCTGCGATAAGCCCCGCCACCGGGCCAAATAGCCGTTTCCCTAATAATCCCGTAATAAATACCGTAAACGCTCCCAGCAAGGCGAAAGGTAGCCGCACTGCGAACGGGTTCATCCCCAGCAGCCCCACAAACGGCACATCCAGGTAATTCGCTATAGGTGGTAAATAGTTGTTAAAAGCTCGAAAGTGGATGGGGAGAAAATTACCCCAGTGGTCTTGTCCGGTAGTCCAGATGCTTTGAGCGTCATATCCCACCACCATTTCATCCAGATTGAACAATTGGGGATTTTCTGCCAGTTGCCACAATCGCAAAAAGGCGGCTACGGCGGTAATAACAAGTAAGGCCACCCACCACTGAAAATTATCTGGTTTCTGTTTCTCTAAAGGAAGGGAAGTAACTTCGGACGGGTTTTTGGCTGGTTGAATTTTTTGCACGCTAATTTTGCCTTTATTAGGTTGATTAATATTTCCGTCCCATTATAGATTGAAAAAAATAGATAGCAATAGGTAGAAATAGCTAGTACCAGCCCCGAAGTGATAAGTATCAAACATCTTTAAGAACGTTCAAAGCAAGTTGACATAATAATTTGGCGTTATATGGGCAACAGCCCTTCGGTTAGAAAAGCTAAAATTTCCTTATCGTGACTTGGATACTTTTTCAAACCCGGAAAGCCGCCCCAGCGAAAAACTTCCCTGAGATATTCAACAAAGTAGTAACCTTCCCAATCACCATGCAAAATCCCATCAATATTTTGGTTTGGAAAACCAATTAAGGTTGACCCTGCTCCGCTAGTATCAGCTTTATGATAAATATCAGGGGCAATCGGTATATAATATTTTCCAGGTTCTAAAAAATCATAGACGTAATACTCTAACACCACTTCTTTATAAGGGAATTCTATAGCCAGAGGGTCAGAAAGCTTGCCAGCTTCTGCGTTGTAATAAAAATCATAATATTCTGTACTTAAAGTCTCTAACCAACTACCGTCTTGATCCTCATAACCAGCAAGGTTTACTCCAAATGAAGGATGTATCCCATAAAAACCTATCTGCCCTATAACTTCATAAAAAACACGAAGTGAGAGTGGAATAGGCCCAGCTAATTGCTCAAGTTTTGTAACTTTTTCTATTAACCGCGCTTTCGGGATTTCAAAAAGTGCTTCAGGTGGTGCAAATTTATAGCCAATATTTATGAGTCGTTCCTTCAAAGTATTGATATTTGTATTAACCCTACTTATCGTCTCATGAGCGACGGCAAGGGCATCGGAATAAAGCGGTTCTAGTCGAATATCGCCGCCCAAAGCCACCAACTCAGCCCAAACCTGTTCGTATTCGCCATTTTTGTATCGTTTAAGGTAAGTTGGCATTGTCCTAACAACTTTTAAATTTTGACTCGTTACTCGCTACTCGTTACTTTTTCTGACAAATCGGCGATAATATCCCGCACCTGGAACATTCTACGCCAGCACCACCAGACCAACCCGCCGAAGATTAGACCCAACACTAGCGCAATCGGCAACCCACTCAGGCCGTTACTTCCCTCATCCGTCGGGTTTACCGAGCGCAACCACCAAAAGTCAAATTTATCATAGGGGTACATATTAATATATTGCTTGATGGCACGAGTGCGTTCGCTATCCCAGGCCAGATAATCCATTCGCAGCGAATTGCCGCTTACCGCCCTGGTGGTGGCAGAGAGTGACAGATAAACCTGCCCACGCAAAGGCGAAAGCTCAGGGATATACCGCCAATCCTGCCCGACCTCCGGCGCACGGGAGACATAAAAATAATAATTAAATTCCACCAACGTACCAAAAACGTTAACCAGAATACCCAACGTCAGCAGCAGGTTAAAAGCGTAACGCACCCACTTTTGGGGTTGTTCGAGTAGAGGAGCGGCCCATAGGATGACAAAAGGGAAAGTGGGCATCAGGTAGCGTGGCCCCCATGTCCAATCCCCCTCCCAGTTCCAGAACAGGGAGTAAAAAATCAGATATGTCAGAAACAGAACCAGCCCAAAAACGGCCTCGGCTCGTTGCCGTTGCCAGAACTGCCGTAAGCCAAAAAAGCCCAGCAGCAATCCCGGCGCGTACAAAAAGATACTTTTACCGGGACTCAATAGAAAGCCAAATATCCCGCCATAAAACGAACCGAGGGCAAATTGGTCGGGAATCGCCGAATAGCCACTTTCGCTAATCTTGCCGTAGCGATAAAGGTTATACCATAGCACCCCCCCCCCAGCTACGATTAAAGGCAAAGCCAACCACAAAAGCAGCTTCAAATAAGGCTGAAGGATGAAGGCTGAAGGATGAGAAAAAGAGGATTGAGGACTGAGGACTGAGGGCTGAGTAGGAGTGTTATTTTGACCTAACTCCCTAGCTTTACTAATTCGATACCAGAGATAGATTATCAGGGGGAATAGGGCTAGTCCGGCGACGGGCTTAATCAAAATTGCTGCGCCTAACCAGCCACCAGCCCATAACATCAGACGGGGGGTTAGTTCGGTTTTGTCCTCTGAGGTAGAAGAAGGGAAAAGAGCCTGAGCCATCAGTAAATAATAGAGGGTCATTAGCGGTTCGCTAAAATCCAGCTTGCTATAGGCCCAACTCATAGTAGCAAGGCCATAGAGCAGGGCCACCGCTACCCCCGTTCTTATTCCATAACCCAACCGCCGGGTCATCCCGCACAGCAGCACCGCACTATAGGCGCATACAAACAGGTTGAGCGAACTGACTAGAAAGCGGGCCATTGCATCTTCGGTTTCGGTGGCCCCACCCGATAGACTTGCCACCCCTTTTGCCACTACCACCAGAGGAATTTCGACCAATACCTGCCCCAGACCGTATTTGCTGTAACTCTTGCCATCCGGCCCCGCCAGCAAAAAACGGGGGTCTTTCCAGTAGTTGTCAGCCGCTCCCCCGTTACCCTCGATAAAACTTCGGGCCGTGAAATAGCTGGCAACCCCATCGCCACTATAAAGATGTCCTCCAAAGGTGAGAAAATAAAGAGCCAGAAAAGCAAAAAAGAGCCGTTGCGGAAAAATACGTTCAGCCCAGCGAGTACGCCGGGCCGCTTTGTCAGTCGTCACTCTTTTTAGTTCGCTCCTCATGGGCGCGTTGTTTGGCCTTGAGCAATCGCCCGGTTATGCCATCATCCCCGTCCTCGGTGGGCAGAGGAACTTTGGCGGGCGCACTACGGGGTCGGGGCGGTTGGTTAACAATCGGTTCGGCTGGTGCTACAACTGGTGACGGGGCGACAGTATTGGCAGGAGCTTTGTCACTTTCGGTTTTTTCTTCGACTTTACCCGGAGCGGCTTTGTTAAACTTCCGTACCATTGAAGTAAAGGAGGTTTCTTCTTCCACCTCCACCGGGCGTACTTTTTCGGCCTTTTCCTCCACCGGGGTGGGCTCTTGCATCTGGGAAAGTGGCAATCCTACCAAACTATTAGCACTATTGCTGGGTCTGGTTTTCAGAATACTAGGTGCGTCCATAAGACCGGTGCCAGTCATAACTTTCCCGGCTTTGGGGGCTTCTTTCACACTGACTCGGCTACGCATAGCCACCCGCTCTTTAGCCTCAAACAAGCGGCTAACTTCCTCGCTGACGGCCTCAGTCTCCGGCGAAGACTCGGCCATTGGTTGATTACGGTTTTTGAAACCTTGCGTCAAGGAGCGGAACGAAAGATTCACCCGCCTCACCCCAATATCGAGCGGGAACAACAACAGAAGCAAGGCCAATAGCCAGGGCCACAGGGGATTACTGCGAGTAGTGCGGGTCAAATCGTCACTGAAAGCATCTTCGGGGTTGGTCAAAACTCGCCCGCCTGTGAGTGAGGCTACTTCTGCTAAAAGGGCTTTGTTAGTGCCAAGTTGTTTATATTCGGGTGAATAACTGGCAACCGCGCCAACGGTCTGGGTTAGATTACCGACGGTAGTAGCCGCCCCGTTGCCCACTGTAGCCGTGCCGCTTGCTCCTTCGCCCGCCTGGACGTTCACAATATAGCTCCCGGTATTTTTGGGAACAAACGAACCTTCGTAGCGACCAGGCGCAACCTGTTGCAAGGTCACTTCATCCACCGAGCCGTTCAGATTGCTATTGACAATGGTGGCTTTGGCTTCCAGACTATTTACATATTGGCTATCGGTAGTCAACGCATCTGCCGAAATACTCACTTTGTTGCCGACGGTCTTAGTAGATACCTGTAACCCGCCCGTATCGTTCTCAGCAATCGTCCAGCGTACCGTTTGTGCCCAGAATTTGGGGAAGTCGTTCCACTTTAGCCAGTCCGTGGCCCAGCGTCCTTTGGCATCGCTAGTCCAGGCTACCACCCGACCTAAGCCGCTTTGCCAGTGGGCCAATAGCGGGTCGCCTCGGTCTGAAACTAAGGCAGTGGTAGCCAGGGGGCGTTGCTTCGTACCGACATATCCCTGTAGCTTGGGAGTGGCAGTAATTCCCCGCAAAATCGGGCTAGGAGCATTAATTGTTGGCACAAAGGGTTCTTCGATAATATAACTGCGGTAGGCCAGTCTGGACTCTTTGGTAAAAACTTTAGGCAAGTTGCTGGGGTCATTCACAAACCAGTAACGCCCACCTGCTCTGTCGGCAATTGATTTCAGTTTTTTCTCGTCAACATCCTCGCCCAAACCCACCGAGCTCACCGTAATGCCCGCTTTGTTGGCCTCGGCTATCAGGGTATCATAATTAATATTATCGGAGTCCACCCCGTCGGTCAGCAGAATAATATGTTTATTCTGAGCCGTGACCCCTTTCAAAGCCTCAATCGCGGGGGCTAAACCACTGGAAATCTGAGTTCCACCGCCAGGGGCAATTCGCCCGATGGCACTCACCAGATTGCTGGGGTTGCCCATCGGAGCCAAATTAACTACCCATTGTGCGCTGGTATCGAAGGTCACGACCCCCACCTGGTCAGAATTGTTAAGCTGCGTGGCGGCTAAATACGCGGCATCTTTGGCAATTTCAATTTTGGGGATGCCCGATGCTCCCGCTCCCGGCCCGTTATAAGCATCCGCCATACTACCGCTACGGTCAATCACCATCACCATCGCCACGCTAGGAGTCTGAAGCTTATTGGGTAATTGCAACTCCACTGGCAACATTTCTTCGATGGGTGTGCGGAAGTAACCGCCCAGCCCGTAACTTTCTTCCCCACCCACCATCACCATCCCTTTGCCCAGGCTTTTTACATAGGCTTGAATGGTATCCATACTTTTCTGGCTTAAATTGCTGGCTGGCACGTCTACCAAGATCACGGAATCGTACTGAGCCAAATCGGTCAGACCGGGGAATTTTTCGGCGGTTATAGTGGTTGTTTCGATGTCCGAGGCTTTGAGGGCGGTTTCAAGGTTAGCGGTTTCTTTTTCTTCCGGGTGTCCGTCAACCATCAAAATGCGGGGCTTGCCTTTTACCAAACTATAGGCACTGGCCTCGTTATTCTGCTCAACCGTATCTTTGTTATTGGGGATTATTCTGGCACTGTAGTTCAAAAAGCCCCGACTGCTGGCTTTTAGGGCCTGGGTATAGGTATTATTACCCTTCTTAACGTCAACCTGAGCTTCGCTGACCACCTGTCCCTGTTGGGAAATTATCAGTTTCGCCCCACCTTCGTAGTTGCTCTCCACCGTCACGTTCAGGTTAAATTGTTCACCCTCACGCAGGTTATTTGGCACATTGATCGCCGCTAGAGCCATATCCTGCCCACTAGCCTGGTCAAGAGCCACTACATCTACTTGAATACCGTTAGCTGAGGCCAGTTTTGCGGCACTTCGCACTTCGTCCAGATTTTGGTTGCCATCGCTGATTAATACCAACCGCCGTTGCGAGTCGCTGGGCAACATTGAGGAGCCAAGCCGGATTGCTTCCGCCAAATTAGTATAGTTCGTGCCGGGACTGCTAGTAGGGTTTTCAAACGTTTTATCCTTGCCCACCAATTTCTCGATTAAGGCATCCTGCCCAAAGACCACCACCCCCATTTCCTGGTTGTCTTTCATCTTATTGGTGGCATCCCTAATAAACTGTACCCCTTGCCGCTTGCCGCCCGCCCCCACGCTGTCGGAGGCATCTAACAAAAAGACTGTTGCCAATTTATCGCTTTGAGTAACAAGCTGTATATCGGAAATAGTCATGACTAAGAGCGTGACAATTGACAGGCGCAACGCCAGACTAATACGGCGATTGCGGCGGCGCAATACTACCCGTGTGGTAGCAGAGCGAACTCCAAAGCGTGCCAGGAGATAGACGATTGGTAGGAGTAATAGCAGGTAGAGGGCCAGAGGGTATCCAAAAGTTATATTGGGCATTGAAAAACCTTTCCCTTGAACCGGTCGAACTTTTGGCATTATACATCACTCTTGCTGCGAATCACAACCACACAACGTAGCGAATAGGTGTTAGGTAAATCCAAAATCAAGAGAAGTAAGAATAAAGAAAAATTGTTCCCCCTTCCATGAATCAGGGAAGGGGGCTAGGGGGTTAGGTTTGAGCCTAAAACCTAAAACTTTGCATTAGGGTGTAAATTGCCCCATCCGAAGCCAGCTCGCTTTGCATCAGTACCGCTTCCTCCACTAGAAGACTACCAAAACTGGTTTGACCCTCATAATTCTGGATTATTAACCCAAGTTTGCGCTTTTCTTCAAAGCCAATATCCGGCACGCGGCCTAATGTCAGATGCGGGGAAAAGGGGCGGTCTTCGGGCGGAAAGCCGAGTGAGTTAAGGGCTGTTTCTATAGCTTTTTGTAACTGGTTTAAGGCTTTCAGGTTGCCGTCCACTCCTACCCAGATTACACGCGGAGCGTTTAGGTTAGGGAACACGCCTAGTTTACCGACCAGCAAGTCGAAAGGCTCAATTTCGGGCTGACCTAAAGCGATATTAACAGTTTCAATAATTTCGGGGATTCTTTCGGGTGCAACCTCGCCCAGGAATTTCAGGGTCAGGTGAATCCCATCAAGGCGCACCCACCGCACTTTACGCCCTTTATCGGCCTGTTTTAGTCCATCTATCAAACTGTTCAATTGTTCCTTGAGACTCTGCGGCAGGTCAATCGCCACAAAACACCGCACGCTACTTTTTTCCATCCCCCTTCTCCTGTCCCCTGAATTTTTTCATCCTTCATCCTTGTTCCTAACAGTGTATAATATACCGCATAAATATTACCCCACACCACAAAATAAGAGGAGGGAGTTATGGCGAAGCAACTAGAGCGTGCCTCTGGCCTTAGACCAACCCGTAAAAAAAGTTTGGCTTTCCGGATAATTCGCTGGGTTTTGCTGACTTTTGCGGGGCTGGTAACTTTGATAATTTTATTGTCGGTATTTTTGGTACTCTGGCTGGTGATGCGCCCCCTGCCTCAGACCGACGGGACAGTGCAAATTCCGGGCCTTACCGCCGAGGTAAAAGTGGTACGTGACAAATCCGGCGTACCTCACATTACCGCCGCGAACACCGCCGACCTGTTTATGGCGCAGGGTTATGTCACCGCTCAAGACAGGCTATGGCAGATGGATTTCTATCGCCGGATTGGGGCGGGTCGTCTGTCAGAAGTGTTGGGAAATGACGCTTTAGGGCAGGATGTATTTTTAAGGACGATTGGTTTACGCCGCGCCGCTAGTGCCGAGTTGGATAGCATTCCCGCCGATGGCAAACTGATACTGGAGAGTTATGCCAAAGGAGTATCAGCTTTTATTGATAGCCATAAAGATAATTTACCCATCGAATTCACCCTGTTGGGCTATAGCCCCGAACCCTGGACTGTGTTGGATACCCTGACCTGGGGCAAAGTAATGGCTTACGATCTGGGCGGCAATTATGACCGCGAAATTCTACGGGCAAGCCTGATAGACAAATTAGGAGCCGCGCAAGCCGCCCAACTTCTACCCTTGACCGGGGCTGAAGGTACACCTCTGATTGTTCCATCGGGCGTATCTTATCAGAATATGGAGCAAAACATGGCTCTGGTGGATATTCAGTCCAAAATCTCAGCTTTGGTTGGGAGTGAGTTGAGCGGCAAGGGCAGTAATAATTGGGTGGTTAGTGGCGCAAAAACCACTACTGGCAAACCGATGCTGGCAAACGACCCACATCTAGGAATCCGCAACCCCTCTATCTGGTACGAAGTGCATCTTAAAGCACCGGGCTGGAATGTGGCGGGGGTAACCTTCCCCGGCATCCCTGGCGTAGTTATCGGGCATAACGAGCGAATTGCCTGGGGTGTGACCAATGTGGGCGGCGATACTCAGGATTTTTATCTGGAGAAAATTAACCCAGCTAACCCCAAGCAATACGAATATCAGGGGACTTGGCAGGATTTACAAATCGTTCGCGAGGAAATCAAAATCGCGGGCAAACCTAGCAAGAATCTGGATGTGCGTATCACCCGCCATGGCCCGATTATGAACGATGCCATTGACTCTATCAACAAGAGTCAGCCGCTGGCTCTGAAATGGGTCGCGTTGGGCAATTCACCACTGGTCAATGCCGTGTTGAACTACGACCGGGCCACCAACTGGCAGACCTTCCGCACCGCCCTCAAGGATTTTAATATCGCCGGACAGAATTTTGTCTTTGCCGATGTGGATGGCAATATCGGCTATCAACTTACCGGGCTGTGGCCTACCCGCGCCAAAGGGGACGGCCTGATGCCTGTACCGGGTTGGACAGGCGAATATGAATGGACGGGCGTTATTCCCTTCGATAGTTTGCCCAGCGTTTATAACCCGCCCACCAACTTTATCGCTACCGCCAATCAACGCCCCGCCCCTTTCGAGAAATTCCCTGGCGGACAGGAATTTGACCCCGGTTGGCGGGCGCAACGGATTACCCAACTATTACAGGCCAAAGAAAAATTGAGTCTGGAGGATTTGGGCGCAATCCAGCGTGATGTTATGAGCATCCCCGGCAAGGAAATCGCTTCCTACCTGGGTAAGTTGCCCGAAACCGACCCCAAACTTAGTTCCGCTATCAAACGTTTGCGGGAGTGGGATGGGCGGCTGACGGCTGACTCCGTGCCGGGTGCGCTTTACAAAGTGACCTATACCTATATGCTGGAAAACATGTTTAAGGCCAAGCTGGGCGATGTTTACGAGGATTATATTGGTGATGGGGCGGCTCATTTGCCAACGGTCTTTAGCTTGCTCAAAGATGCTCAAAATCCCTGGTGGGGAACAGGTGGGCGGGATGCCCTGCTCCAAAAATCGCTAGGACAGGCCATAGATTACCTGAACGGGAAATTTGGCGGGAATAGTGATGATTGGAAATGGGGTAAACTCCACACCGTTAGCTTTGCCCAGACTCCGATTGGCAATGCCTTGCCCTTCCCCTTGAGTGCCCTTATCAACCTGAAAACGGTAGAGCAAGCGGGTGATAGTAGCACCGTTGCCGCCGCCAGCTATCGTTACGATAAGCCTTATAATCAGACTTCGGGGGTTTCATTCCGGGGCTTGATGAATCTGGCTAATTTTGACGACTCGCTTATCACCAACACTACCGGGCAATCGGGTCAGCCCTTTGGTAAACATTATGGCGATAACATTGACGATTGGATTACGGGTCGTTATCACCCCTTCCTGTTCTCTGCCGCCGCCATAGACAAGCTGAAGGATACAACCCTGACCCTGCAACCAAAGTAGTTGTTGGTAAATAAATCCTCAACCTACCCTCTCCCTTAAAAAGGGAGAGGGGATTACTCCTTCTCCTATATTTAGGGGAGAGGGTAGGTTGGGATGAGGGGTGAAAAACGATATATTTCGGTGCGATGTAGCCTCGTAAAAATTGTAATTAATCCCTGCCATGTGATAACATCCCTCATACGAAATCTAAAATCGAAGATTAAAAGCCGATAAACCAACAGTTTCTCCAACAACCTTCGACCTTCGACTTTTAACTTCCGACTATTTTACCGACCACCGACAACTAACATGGATGGTTTTGATTATGTCAGATAACCTACAATTGGATGAAAATCCCGAAGAACAGCCCGCCGAGCGGCCCGCCGAGCAAGCGGCAGAAACCGAGGCGGAAAAGTCTTCTGAACAGCCTGCTGAAACGGTGCAGGAATACGAAATTCCCCTTAGTTTGCAAGCAGTGGGGCTTTTCAAACGTTACGCCCGCCGTCGGGATTATGCCTTGAACGACTTTAACTTGAGTGTCCCTACCGGGCAAATTTTTGGCCTGATTGGGGCGAATGGGGCAGGGAAAACCACCTTCCTGAAGGTCTGTTCGACAATTTTGCCGCCTACTGCCGGGGATGTTTATATTGAGGGCTATTCGGTTCGCAAATATCCCAACGAGGTGCGGCGACTGATTGGCTATATGCCAGACGATTTCGGTTTGTATGACGATATGGCAGTGGGCGAGTATCTGGCCTTTTTTGCGGCCTGTTACGGCTTGCATGGTAAAAAGCGCACCCGCCTGGTCAACGAACTTTTACAATTGGTAGATTTAGCGGATAAGAAGAACGACTCATTGCGAGGTTTGTCGCGGGGAATGAAGCAACGCCTTTGCTTGGCCCACGCGCTGGTGCATGACCCCAAAGTGTTGTTGCTGGATGAACCCGCCAGTGGGGTTGACCCCCGCGCCCGTTACGAGTTGCGCGAGTTGTTACGGGAACTGAGTCGGATGGGGAAAACTGTGCTGGTAAGTAGCCATGTTTTGGCCGAGCTTGAGGAGGTTTGCGATAGTATCGCGATTGTCCAGAGGGGCAAGCTGGTGGCCTGTGGCACTACCGATGAGATTGCCAATAACTTTGGGGGAGCGGCCCAACGTACCGTCACGGTGCGGGTGCTCACCAAGCTTGACCTGTTGCGGGCCGAAGCCGCTACCGTCGAGTTTATGCAGGTGGTCAAGGATAGCGTGGTGATAGATGAGGCCGCCCGCCGCCTGGAAGTGGATATTATGGGAGACGAAGCTTCCTGTGCTGATTTCCTGGCTTATCTCACTAACGCCGGGGTGCATGTGGCCCAATTTGGACAAAAAGCGATTCGGTTGGAAGAATTTTTCTTGCGGGAGGAGGCAGTTTAATGGGAAAGGTTTTAAGGTTTTCTGGTCGGCTATTGCGTCCTAACCCTGTCACCGTCCGCGAGATGAAAGCCCGGATGCGGGGCCCGCGTGCTTTTGCCTTGCTAGGTATATATCTGGCGGTCTTGGGTTTGTTGACCTATATGGTGTATGTGCGTTCGGGCGGTGGCAATTCTTACAGCTATGGCAACCCCTCTCAAGTGACCTATGGCCCGACCAAAAGTTTTGAAATTGGTCAAAATCTTTTTATTACGATTTTCATGTTTTTGATTTTTGTGATGGCTCTGGTCGCCCCGGCTCTTACAGGCGGCGCAATTAGTCGTGAGGTTGAGGGCCGCACCTACGAACTATTATTAGTCACGCCCATTAACCGCCGCAGCCTGATTTTTGGCAAATTCCTCTCGGCCTTGCTGTTTGTGTTTTTTCTGGCTCTAGCGGCTATTCCAGTGGCCTGTATAGTTTTTATTTTCGGGGGAGTTGAGCCCCAGGATATTCTGGCGGGCTATGCCATAGTGTTAATATCGGGAGCGGCTTATGCGGCGATAGGGGCGTTTTTCTCCAGCCTTATCCGTCGCACTGGCCCCGCCATTCTGGTTAGTTACGTGGTGGTAGCTTTACTGGTTTTGGGCAGTCAGTTGACCAGCAGCAGTATTGTCACCGCTATTAATGGCGATACCAACCGTTTCCCGGCGGGCTCTATCCGCCCCGACCCCCGCACAGACCCGGCCTTTGATTTCCCCAAACGAATTTTGGTCTTTAGCCCCCTAGCCTCCATTGGCTCGGTTCTAACCCCGAATGCCCCTTTCCGGCCTAATAATACCGACGATTTGCAGTATTTCCCTGCCAGCACTTTGTTCGGTGGCAACCCCAACACCTATTATCGGCAGGGTACGGGTGGACAATTTGCTCAAAATAACGCCCTGGCCCGCCAGCCCATTTTGCCAAACGGCTGGGCCTTGTGGGGAGCCTATGTGCTGGTTTATAGTGGAATTCTAGCTTTGTTTCTTTTACTCAGTATCGCGGTAGCCCGTCCCGAAAGGTCGGTGCGGCACTTCCGTTTGCCCTTCAGGAAACCCCGCCAAGCCCGCCCCACCAAAGTTGCACCCGCTAATCAGGGTCATAACAGAGGATAGACCTAACCCCCTAGCCCCCTTCCCTATTATAAAGGAAGGGGGAATTTAAAAGCCCCTCCCTTGCTAGGGGAGGGGTTGGGGGAGAGGTTTGTTATTCCTATCCTGCGATTCGTTGCATCAATCTACTCCAGAAACCGGGTGATTTTTGGGTCTGATTTACCATCGCCATTTGACTCTGGGCCATCATATTACCAGTAGCCATCGCCATCGCGGGGCGAGTGGGGCTGAGTGGGCGACCAAATTGTGGGCCAAAAGCGTCAGTTTGTTTGGTCGGAACTTTATAAGTGAAGCGGTTTGCCCCCATCACCAGAGCTTCCGGCAAGCGACTCCATACTTCCGAACCCTTGACCAAAAAATAAGCCTGTTTACCTTCCAGTAAGGGCGAGATATATTGGCGACTTTGGGCTTCGCTGGAGATAAACAGCAGGTTAACCGCTATCTGTAATTTATTCAGACCGTTAATCAGACCCGATAACCCGACCTCGGTATCAATCGGCATCAATACATCCGAGATTATAGTCAGATGTTTGATACGGGTTTCCTGAATCCAGGTCAGAGCATGGCGGGGGGAACTCGCTTCATAGATGGCGAAATCCACCACCGTTCTTTCTTCTGGATTGCTGATGCTGCGATGCGGGTTTGAGAAATAGGTCAGGGATGGTTCGGCCCGTTCTCCCAGCCGGAAAATAGCACAGGAATAATTATAGGAAGTGCAAGCTAACATAATCTGGCGGGCGAGAGCAGCGCGCATTGGGCCACTATCATCAATTACCAGGATATAGCGGGTGCGATTAGCTGTGTCATTTGCATTTTTCGGAAATAATTGTTGTTGCATAATAGACCTACCTGTAATAACCCTAAACCCATTTGATAAACCACCGATATCACTACTTTTCTAAACGAAACTACGTGTTAATTTAGCTTGTCTCATTATTGCTTGGTTAGCGCGGTTTTGGTTAGGGGGCATATCACAAAACAAAAGTTAGCTAAGTCACACAAAAAAAGGCGGTACTAGCCGCCTCCCTTGAAAAATGCTTTTATTTTGTCCCAAAGGCTAAGGGGTTTTTCGGGTAGGGGCACATAATCCTCTGGTTCGGGTTCGACAGCCATGCTGATAAGGGGGCGAATCGGGGTTGGCGGGGCCGCCGTAGCGCGAGGAGGCAAAGGTGGTCGGCCAAACTGCGGGCCAAAAACCGCTTCGTTTTGGCGGGCTGGGATTTTGTAGATAAAACGACCCG
>Ga0209512_1001576_pt1 | contig 27443 bp, 19 predicted proteins | sample frozenSSSSmetaG_FD_184142 | JGI IMG/M metagenome (GOLD analysis project Ga0209512, IMG submission 184142) | Glacier valley bacterial and archeal communities from Borup Fiord, Nunavut, Canada, to study Microbial Dark Matter (Phase II) -... | ecosystem: Environmental > Aquatic > Freshwater > Ice >...
CACCACCACCATTATTGTCTATCGCAATCTCTTCATTCATTTCAAAGCATCCTGAAAAGCATAAAGTAAGTAAACACAACAATCCTAATTTAAGAGCTTTCATACTTGTTTATTAATTTGTTAATTGATATCCTTTGCATATAAACATTTCAAGAGACAATGAAATTGTCGCGCTTATTGCATGCACCTCATACAATATAACATATTTATTTCTTATTAGTTTTATCGTAAAGGAGGAATGTTTTACTATGACGGGTTACCGGTAATTTTAATCTTCGGAGATTATTAACGGAGTTGTACAATCGTAGTAATGACATTGGGTTGTTATCATGAAACAGCAACAGACATATTTATAATTAACTAAAAACTAAAATAGGTTTTCCTGATTACATTCTGTTAAATTTGTTTTTTAACAATTTCCTATGAATGCTGTCAGCAAAAGATTTGAGGAGTTATATAAAAAACCATCCATTTTAGTAGCTTCTCCTGGGCGGGTTAACCTGATTGGCGAACACACTGACTATAATGAGGGATATGTATTGCCGGCAGCGATAGACAAAAAGATGTTTGTAGCAATTGCTAAAAATGATACCGGCACAGTGAATGCCTTTGCCAACGAATACAATAAATCCTTTTCATTTCAACTTGACAGTATCAAGGCGGAAAAATCTCCCGGATGGACTTCTTATTTGTTAGGCGTTGCTTATTACCTGCAACAAATGGGATGCAATATAAGTGGTGTTGATGTATTAATCGATGGCAATGTGCCTGTAGGCGCGGGGATGAGTTCATCAGCGGCTTTGTGTTGCGCTTTTGGATTTGCATTAAACGAAATATTTAATTTAGGATTAAGCAGGATGGAACTGGCTTATATCGGTCAAAAAACAGAACATGTTTTTACCGGTGTTAAGGTAGGCATCATGGACCAGTTTGCCAGCCTTCATGGTAAAGCGGGACATGTGATGAAATTAGACTGCCGTAGTATGAAGTTTGAATATATCCCTTTCAATTTCCCTGATCACAAAATAGTGATGGTAAATTCTATGGTTAAGCATTCTCTCGCCGACTCTGAATATAATGTAAGGAGGCAACAATGTGAAGAGGGTGTCAGCATTATAAAACTGCATCAGAATGTTGAAATAATATCGCTGCGTGATATCACTTTGGAAATGCTTGAATCGAATAAAAAGAATTTAACGGAAGTTGTTTATAAAAGATGCCTGTATGTAATCAGTGAAAATGAGCGCCTGCTTAAAGGATGCACCTTAATTGAAAAGGGAGATTTGAAAGGTTTCGGTCAACTGATGTACCAAACACATCAGGGTCTTAGTAAATTATATGAAGTTAGTTGTGAAGAGCTTGATTTCCTTGCTGAGCATGCTTATACTTTTAAAGGGGTAACAGGCACTAGGATGATGGGCGGTGGTTTCGGCGGCTGCACCATCAACCTGGTTGAGCAGGATGCAGTCGAAGATTTTACAGGCTTTATAAAACAACAATACCAGTTACAATTTAATAAAGCCACAGAAATTTATATCACTCAAATTGAGGATGGCACAAAAGTTATCAGTCAGTAATTATTAAAATCTGGTATGAGAAGCATTGTTAAAAAACTGTTTGCTGTTTTCCGGACACCACAATCACACTCGCGGACAGGAATTTATATTTGATAATAATATACCAGTGTAAGCATTTTTTATCCTGACATTTTATCTCTTGCATTAATTTTAATAGAATGTACGAGGAAATTGGATTTGTAAAAAATTAATAATACCTTTCTAATAACTTACTCCCCCAGCAAAGAAATCCAATCAATGAAAAAAGTTGTGCATACTAAAGTTATGGATGCCATTGATGTTGATGAATATAAATCCCGGTATGCTGAACTGCTTCAGAAAGTCTCTCTTATTGAAAAGGAAAACACCCGGTATAAGTTAGAGTTGGATGAATATACATCCATATACAACGAATCTCCCTGTGGTTATCATTCGCTGGATGAACACAATTTTTTTATCAAAATAAATAATACCCTGCTAAAATGGCTGGGCTATACAAAAGAAGAAATTATTAATAAAAAAAAAATAACGGATATCCTCAGTCCGCATGATATTATTAATTTCAAAAAAAATTCCCTGATATTTAAAAAGCCGGGAAACATAAAGAATAAGTTTCATTTTATACGCAAAGACAAATCAGTGATGCCCGTAATAGTTGAGTCAGCGGATATCTTTGATACCTTCGGAAATTTCTGTTCAAGTCGCTCGACAGTTTTTGATCTGACGGGTCAGAAGATACTCGACCAGATAATATTACGTACCAGGAAGGAGCTAAAAAATAAATTGGTGGATCTGCAAAAAGCCAACGAAGAGATGTTACAGCTTAACGATACCAAAGACAGGTTTATTGGAATTGCTTACCACGATTTACAGAGCCCGCTTGCTGTTATAATGCTTCTAAGTAAAATCTTATTAAATGAGGACTTCCGCAAATCGCCGGAAAAGGAAATGGAGACTTATCATACCATTTATCAAGCTTCTCTTCAGATGAATGAACTGATTAAAAATTACCTTAATGTAAACCGTATTGAAAAAGGATCCATTAATCCGATCTTAGTGCCGGTAGACCTGGTAAAGCTTACCAGAAATATTATTGTCAGGTATGATGACATCGCCAGGAGGAAACAAATTCCTATTCTATTTACCAGCGGTAAAAAAAATATTATTATGATGGATGGTGAGTGTTATGTCCAGATCATAGAGAATCTTTTATCTAACGCTATTAAATATACGCCACGAGGGAAGAGTGTATTTATAAAAATTTATTCCAGGGGTATCGTTATACTTGTTGATATAGAAGATGAAGGAGTTGGTATCAATGAACACGAGATACCATTGTTGTATGGTAAGTTTCAAAACATTTCTTCACAACCTACAGATGGTGAGCTTTCAACCGGGCTGGGATTGAACATCGTAAAATTCCTTGTAGACCAGTTGAAAGGAAAAATTGCAGTAAAGAGCAAGGTTGGCAAAGGGACGAAGTTTACATTAAGTTTTCGGAAAGATGGAAAGCCAGGAAAGAATTAAACTAACGGGCATAGGCAAATCTTTAACCTGTCCTGTTACTATGATCATAAAGCCGTTCGATTGAATCCCTGTATTTCTCCAGTACCACTTTGCGTTTCAGGCTTAGCTTAGGTGTCATCTCGCCGCTCTCAACGCTCCATTCGCCAGGCAGCAATTCAAAACGTTTGATCTGCTCCACATGATTAAAAAATTTATTAAAACTTTCAACCAGCTCTTTATACAGTTCCAATACTTTGGGATGTAATATCATTTCCTCATTGGAAGTAAAAGGAATTTTTTGCTGACGAAGAAAATCTTTGAGGTTTGAAAAAGAAGGCACTATCAAAGCGCCCACATATTTTCTTTCAGCGCCCACCACCATTACCTGCTCAACATAAAACGATTCTTTTAATTTATTTTCTATCGGCAGCGGCGCTACATATTTACCGCCGCTTGTTTTAAATAATTCTTTTTTACGATCAGTAATCTTTAAAAATTTATTTTCTACCATCATACCTATATCACCGGTATAGTACCAGCCATCTTTAATATTTTCAGCCGTTAGTTCAGGCCGCTTATAATAACCCATCATTACGTTAGGCCCCTTACAAAGGATCTCGCCATCTTCGGCTATTTTTACTTCTACATCTGCAATCAGTGGACCAACGGTGCCGAACATCCTGCCTTTTTCTGCAAACCTGTTTACACTTATTACCGGCGAAGTTTCTGTAAGCCCGTAACCCTCCATTACAGGAATTCGGGCTGCGGTAAAAATCCTGATAAGCCGAACCTGGCATGCCGCGCCACCGGAAACAATACATTTTAATTCGTTACCCATACCCTCGCGCCACTTATTGAATATAATTTTGTTGGCAAGGGCGAGCTGCAGGTTGTAACCGATGCCCTGGTTTTTATTAATTTCAAACCTGGTGGCAAGGTCGTGCGCCCAGAAAAAAAGTTTCTTTTTAACACCTGTAAGTTCTATTCCCCTGGACATAATCCTATCATAAACTTTCTCAAGTAACCGGGGTACCGTAGTAAAAAGATGAGGCTTTACTTCCTTAAGATTTTCACCGATAGTATCCAGACCTTCTGCATAATAGACAGAGGTTCCGTTAAAAAGGTAGATATAAGTTACCATCCTTTCAAAGATATGATTGAGCGGAAGAAAACTTAGTGCCCTTGAATAATTAACCGGCGGAAAACAGGGGATTGAAGCCATTACATTGCTCAAAATATTTCGGTGACTAAGCATTACCCCTTTTGGTATACCGGTAGTACCGGAAGTATAGATGATCGTAGCCAGGTCTTCGGATTGAATTTTGTCAGCGATGGTCCTTACTTTATGCAGCGCTTCTGCTGAACTTTTTTCTATTACTTCTCTCCAGTGACCCGCACCTGCAACCGGCTCAAATGTATAAATCTGCTGAAGGGAGGGGAGCCTTTCTTTAATGCTTAAAACTTTGCTATATAGGTCCGCATCATTTACAAATACCAGTTTAACGTCAGCATCGTTTAATATAAATTCCAGTTCATTAGTGCTGATGGTAGGATAAACAGGTGTTAATACCGCACCTATCTGCTGTACCGCAAGATCAAGCATCACCCACTCCGGGCGGTTCCTGGACAACACAGCTATTTTATCCCTGCCCTCGACAGACATATCGCCGCATCCATACCCAAGATTTAATAAGCCGGCGCTCAAATTATTTACTGTGTCGTTTACTTCCTGCGTGCTATACTTTTTCCATTGACTATTCTCTTTCGCAGCAAGCATGTCGTCTACCGGTGTTCTTTCAATATTGTACTCAAGGCAATCAAACAATCGTTTAGGTTCTTTCATAATTCAATCGTTTATTGTATTGTTGTTATGGTGGTGACTGAGAGCCTTCACGGATCTATGCTTATCACCACGCTACAACATTTTACAGGCTTATGAATATACAGGCTTTGTGCCGATAAATTAAGACAAAATTTCCATCGGGCACAATCTTGGGCCTGAATTGAATTACTCCTTTTTATTTTGATAGTTCTGATAGCTCTGGCCTTGTGGCAATTTAAAAACACGGGCATGCTGGAAAGTAGTAAATGCCAGGTACGATTCAGTATGCTTGTTCGTCCAGTTCTGAAAGGCGGTAAGATTTTGAACAGGGCCGAAAAGCCATTGATTGTAAGACTCGAACAATCCTTCCTTTAATAACTGACGGTGGTATTCAAAAAGGCGGTATGGAAATTTAATGGCGTATTTATCATCCCAGTCCAGGACGAATCTGGTACGCAAAGCCGTGAGTGACTCCGGCGTAATGCCCATTGATATTACTAATGACTGCCGGCTCATCGCAGTAAGATAGGCTATAGTAAAAGGATTTTTGCTATTTTGATTTTTCATGATATCCGTATCCGTCAGCAATTTTTTATAACATTCAAGCAGAAGATTTTTAGCTTCGATGGTGCGCCTGCTGTAGCTTTCCATGTTAACAAATATCTCTGCATAAATAATGCTCCACGATTTATCACTGGTGTAATAATAATACCTTGCAGCATTGAAATAGTTACCTGAATAATTAGGATCCATTTGTATTCCCTTCTCCCATTGCTTCACTGCATTATTATCTCTTTTATACCATAACAACTCACCGTAATCATTATAGAGCACGCCACTTTCAGGAAACTTCTTAATGCCCTTTTTATACAGTTTGTCAGCTTCAACAATTACTTCTTTTGCTTTATAGATCATACCTGCTATCTGGTAAACCTGCACGTCGGCATCTTTTTTATCCAGGATGAGCTTAATGATTTCAAGGGCCCTGTTATAGTCTGTGGCCAGGTAAAGAGCAAAGGCCAGATCCTTTTGAACTTCTGTATTATCGGGATCCTGCTGTACCGCCCTGTTTAAAACCAGTACCGCATTATTATAATCGCCTTTTTTTTCAAAATCTTTAGCGCTTGCCTGTAGGGTTTTGATTTCCTGTTGCTGGGATATACTATTTAATGATAACATTAAAAATCCGGTTATTAATAGATATTTCATGGCGCACTTACAATTTTTCTATCTCCAAATATAAAAGAATTCGGTTCTACTATAATAGCGCTGGTTTAGTTTGGGAATTATTTATAAGAAAGATAGTGCGTTCACTAATTTGAATACCCGGATAATAAAAAGACTTAAATAAAAAAAAGCCTGGTGTTAATGAGGAAACACTCATGAAACACCAGGCTTTTTATACATCATCTGCTGATAGCTACAAGCTCTAGAACCAGCTTCCCAGGAATGCCCGGTTAACATTTTGCCCCTGCATTTTTCTTCTTCTTTTCGCTACTATGTATTGATGATGGAACCCGGTAAAGATCATGAGGAACATAAATAGTACGATAAAGGGTGGGATACCCAGCATTGATATCCATTTGCCGCCAAAAAGTTTACGCATCGGTCTTCTTAAACGTTCTGCAATCAGGTACATCCCCGGAACAATTATAAGTGTCATAAAAAAAGCGATGGTCAGACCGAAGATAATGGTCCATGCTAATGGCGCCCAGAAGGTCTGACTGTCACCACCAAAGAAAATGTGCGGGTCAAGGTCTGAGAACATGGTGACGAAATTTATATTAAAGCCGATAGCCAGTGGTATCAACCCCAGTATTGCAGCGATAGCAGTAAGTAATACAGGGATGATACGCGTTTTCCCGGCTTTGATAACAGCTTCTTTTGTTTTCATACCGCGTGCCCTGAGTTCATCGGCAAATTCTATAACAAGGATACCATTTTTAATAACGATACCTGCGAGTCCGATGATACCAACACCGGTCATTACAACGGATACCGTCATACCCGTTAAAGCAAACCCAAGCATAACACCGATAACACTGAAAATAATTTCAGTAAGAATGATCACTGATTTACTTACGGAATTAAACTGAAGCACCAGGATAAGCAATATTAAAGAAAGGGCAATGACAAGGGCTTTTAGCAGGAAGGCGAATGTTTCAGCCTGCTGCGCCCCTTCGCCTGTTTGCGTGATGGTGACCCCTTCCCCTGTTTTGGTAAAATTCTGTATGGCTGTTTTCAGCTGTGCGTTTACCGCCGTAGGAGTGTAACCGGACAAGACATTGGAGTATAAAGTAATTACCCGTTTTACATTCTTGCGTTTGATACTACCAAAGGTGCTGGTGTAATCAACTTTTGTCAACGCGCTGATCGGCACCTTTTTTACCAGACCTGTTGAGATATCACGGAAAACAACGCGCATGTTTAATAAATCTGAAAGGCTGTTGCGTTGCATTTCATTATTGCGAAGCTGGATTTTATATTCTTCTTCGCCATCTTTTATTTTAGATATCTCCCTGCCAAACAACGCGGTGCGGATCTGCGTACCGATCTGCGAAGTTGATACCCCTTCAATCATTGCCCGCTCACGGTCTACCACAAGCGTAATTTCAGGATTGGTAAGATCAACATCCATCTTTAATTCTTCTATCCCTGCAACCTGGATTGAATCAAGATAGTTTTTCAGACTTACAGCTGACTTGGTAAGCTTGTCAAAATCTTCACTGCCCACTTCAATATTTACCGGTGGATCAGTTGGTGGTCCGCTTTGCTCCTGGTCAACAGAAATAATTGCGCCCGGAATTCCTTTGATTACCTTTCTAATAGAATCAAGGTAGGGTTTGGTGGAGGTGCCTTTTCTCTTCTCAAATTCTACAAAGGAAACCTGTACCCTGCCCAGTTCGGGCCTTGTACTTCGGTCACCACTGCTTGGATCATTAGCGCCGATAGCCACATTTGAAATAATACTTTCTACTACATGATTTGATTTACCATTTTCCATTCCAAGTACCTGCGATACCCTCTTTTCAAGTTTCTTCGTAACCGAATCAGTATAATCAACAGCGGTACCCACAGGCAGCTTCAGGTAAACATATATAAAGTTTGGATCTCCTTTTGGAAAAAAAACTACGGGGACATTACTGGCGACAAATATAGCCATGGACAAAAAGAATAAACCGATAACCCCCAGCAATAACCATACAGGCCGCCAGCCTTTCAGAGCCCAGCGCAGCAAGCTTTCATAATGATTCATGATCCATGGTAATGCCTTATTCTGGAAAACATGGATAAGCTTTTCAAATACAAAACTGTTCAACACCACCAGTATCATAAAAAAGATAAGCAGGTTGCCAAGGAATGTAATCCTTAAAAGATCCAACGAAATACCTGCTGCCAAAATAATCCAGAAATAAGGTTTTTTGAAGACAGACCACTTCGAAACTTTGCCTTCACCTTCCGGATGGTTCATAAAGTCCACGGCAAATACGGGGTTCATAATAAAGGCCACTACAAGGGAAGCACTCAGTGTAAATATGAGCATGGTAGGCAGGTAAATCATAAACTTACCTATGAGACCCGGCCAGAATAATAATGGGATGAACGGAGCAAGTGTAGTTAGCGTACCTGCCAGTACAGGTACAAACACTTCACCCGCAGCCATCTTTGCAGATTTAACGGAGGTAAATTGCCCTTTGCCTTCAACAAATATCCTATGCGTATTTTCGATAACAACAATTGCATCGTCCACTATAATACCCAGTCCGAAAAGAAGCGCAAATAAAACAATAAAGTTCAGTGTAACATTTCCTCCTATTATTAACTCCGCCCCCGGTAAAAACATAAAGGCAACGAACATACTAAGTGGTACCGACAGCGCGACAAAGAACGCATTGGTAACACCCATAAAAAACATGAGCACCAGTAATACAAGTACGAAGCCTATAACGATAGAGTTAACAAGATCATTAAAAGAGGTGCGGGTATTACGGCTCAGGTCACCGGTAATTACAACACTCAGATTTTTTGGATAATCAATCCCACGGCTTTCCTGAACCACTCTTTTAATTTCATCTGATGTTATGATCAGGTTTTCACCGGCACGTTTTACAATGTTAAGCGTTACCACGTTCTTGCCGTTTAACCGGGCATAGCTTTCTCTTTCTTTCGTAGTGTCTTTGATCTCCGCGATGTCGCGGAGATAAATGGGAGATCCCGTTGTGTTTCTTAAAATAACTTTATCAATATCATAAGCAGTTCTGAATTGTCCTTTTAACTGAAGGGTTCTCTTCATATCACCAACCTGGAGCAATCCTCCTGATACATCGGCGTTCTCTCTTGCCACAGCATTTGCAATATCGTCAAATGTGATATTAGCGCTTTGCATTTTGTAATTGTCAACGTTAATCTGAAATTCTCTTTCCGGCGCACCTACTATATCCACCCTTGTAATCTGCGATAAGTCCTCCAGCCTGTCCTGTAAATTATCCGCATACTCTTTCAGGTGAGTCATGTCGTAGTCACCACTCAGGTTTACAAACATGATAGGAATCTCAGAGAGGCTCACCTCCTGAACGTTTGGTTCCTGTGTGAGATCGGTAGGAAGATCTTTCTTAGATTTATCCACCGCATCTTTTACTTTCTGAATGGCCACATCAAGATTTACATTTGTATTGAATTCCACCGTGATAGCGGAAAAATCCTGCACTGATGTACTGTTAAGCTTATTGATCTTTACACCGGTAATACCTTTGATTTGTTTTTCAATAGGCCTTGTAACCAGGTTCTCTATATCCTTTGGTGAATTACCTACATAAATCGTTTGTACATAGATGGTAGGGATAACGATATCCGGAAACTGTTCTTTGGGTAAGGTTACAAATTGGTAGATACCTATTGCCGATACAATAATGATGAGCAGGTAAATAGATGTTTTATTATTGATTGACCAGCTGGTTGGCCTAAACTCTTTAAACTTTTCCTTAATATTTTCTAATGCGCTCATAATTTATTTTTTTGAAGCCGGTAGTGAGAAATTCATGATGGTATATTTTGCAGTCGGCAACGATATACCGTGAGATGTTAAGTAGTAGCTGTAGTAATCAATTGTCCTTCATACAAACCTTGGTAACCTTCCGTGATAAGCTTGTCTCCTTCCTGCAGACCTGATTTTATTTCTATCTTATCGCCATATAATTCTCCAATGACTATTATTCTTTTGCGGGAGATCAGTTTGCCGTTTTCATCAGCGGCGACCAGCACAAATTTACCTTTGTCATCTGTCTGGATAGTGTTTACCGGAATGGACAATGCATCTGATACTGTATAATCCTGGATCTTTATAAGTGCTATCTGGTTGGGCTTGAGAGCTGTTCCGGAAGGCAATTTACATTCGGCTGTAAAACCTCTTGAACTGGTTCCGATGGATTGACTGATAAGGCTAATGGCAGATTTAAATGTTGTAGTAAGATCAGGGATTGTAATAATCACCGGTGTACCTTTCTTAACTTTCGATACATAATTTTCAGGGATGTCCGTTACAACTTTAAGGTTAGTTGTGTTCACAATTTTTATTCCTGAAGCAGGCGCGCCAGTAAAGGTTTCTCCCACTTTGATATTTACTTCATCAGCGATTCCGCTTACTTCGGCATATACATTTGAAAACTTCAACTGCTCTTCCAAAGTAGCGATAGTACGCTGTGCCTGGTCAACATTATTTTTTGCGGTAACCAGTTGAACTTCTGTACCTATCTGCTGATCCCATAAATTCTTCTGACGCTGATAGATATTTTGTGCGTAAGCGATTTGTGTCTTGCCGGTTTCAAGATTCTGCCGCAGGATCGCATCTTCGAGTTTTATTAAAAGCTGTCCTTTTTTAACGGTATCGCCTTTCTTGATATATAACTGCCTTACTTGGCCGCCTTGTCCGCGTGGCGTTACGTAAGAAATGTTTTCCGCATCAACTCTGCCATGCAAATCGATATAGTGAGTGAAATTTTCTTTGGCGACGGAAGCTATGGCAACGAGTTTGGGCTTCTCCGCTTTTACAGCCGAAGAGTCAACAAGAGCAAGGTCTTTTTCCAGCTTGCTAATATCATCATTCAGCTTAACGGCTTCATCTTTCTTTTTTTGCAACGCTTCTTTCTTTTCCGCTATTTGTGCATTCTTATCCTTTTTAATACTGCACGATACGATGCCTGCTGTAAATAATATAACCAGACCAAATTTTATTAATTGTTTCATGATTCAAATTTTATTTATATTCCTTGTTTATAATTTTCCGATAGCATTTAAATAATTAATTCTTGCAATGATGGCATCATATACAGCAGAGAAATAGTTATTCTGTGAAGTAATCATATCTGTTTCCGCATTGGTAACTTCAAGATTTGAACCCAGTCCCTGTTCGTATTTTAATTTTGTTTGATTGTAGACCTGCTCAGATAGCGCCATGTTTTTCTTTTGTTCATCCATATTAAGCAAGGCGTTTCCTATTTGAACTTTCGCAGTCTCTCTGTCATTGTCAATACTGTTCTCAAGATTCGCAATGTTGTTTCTCGTTTGCTGCAGCTGAAGCTTTGCCTGTTTGATACGTGCATCTTTTGCGAAGCCATCGAATATCGGTAACGCAAGGCCTATCCCAAAAAAACTTGTTGTAAACCATGGCTCGCCTGTTTTTAGAAAATTAAATTTGTTACGCTGGGCGTTTCGGTTATAGCCACCTGTTAGTGTCAGCGCCGGATAATAACTCATCTTGTATCGCTTAACATTAAATTCTCCCAGGCGCGCCGCCGTCTGCTGCAACTGATACTGTACCCTGTCTTCGTATTTAAAACTGCCATCAGTAAGAAGATTGTCTTTAAGATCGGTATCTCTTAAGCTATCGGTAAGCAGCAATTCTTCTTTAACGGGCATGCCCATCAGGTATTTTAATGCAAGGTTACCTGTTTGCAGTTGATTCTGTACCCGTGTTCTGTCTGTCTTTAAATTTGATAGTGTTACGTTCACTTTATCAACATCCAGTTTTTCCTGGAAACCGTTTTTAAATAGTTCTTTGGTATCATGCAACAACTTTTCGGCACGTGCGATATTTGCATCTATCAAACTGATTTGAGTCTGTCCTACCACCAGCTGGTAATACACTTTGTACACATTAGTCTTGATTTGTTCCTGTGTAACGGCTACGTTTTGCTCTGCATATTTTATGGAAGCGCTTCTTGCCTGCAGGCCTACGAACACCTGGCCATCGAATAAAATCTGCCTGATATTCAGGCCGTAGGTAGAATTGTATTTAAGACCGAATTTGATTGGAAGATAAGTTCCTGCAGGCTGACCAAAAAATTCACCCGGAAGCAAACTGGTAGGGATGCTGAGGTAATCAGTAAAGTTAACAGAACCATCTATCTGTGGAAAAGCGGAAGCGGTTATCTCTCTGTTAGACTGCATTTGAAGCTGGATGCCAATCAATGCATTTTTTACCTGAACACTATTTTTCAGTGCATAGTCAACACTTTCTTTTGCTGACATTGCATGCTTCTGTTGCGCCGTTAATCCTAGTGCCAGCATATTAAAAAATAATATCAAGCCTGTTATATTAATTTTTTTCATTTTCATCTTGAGCTATTTTTTTGTTTCTTTCTTCTTTGTATTTTAAAATAAGCTTGTATCCTTTTAACGAAGCCACACCAAACAGAAATTGTTCTATTAATTGTTGCTGTACCTCCGCCATCTTAAACTTTGGCCTTGAAAAAATATTAAGGTTAAACGGAAGCATAATCGTTTCAAGACGGATCAGCGTTACCATGCCAGTGTTAAAATCATCGCGATAAAATCCTTCTTTTTTTCCCCACTCCAGGTTTTCCCTGATCACCTTGTATAAAAAATTATTTTTATACAGAATAAATTTTTCATACGATTCAGGATGATATTTTTCCAAATCATACAACATCGAAGGATTCATATTTTCAAACATTTCCTGAACCATTTCCATTGCAAGAAATATTTCCTCAATAGCATTTTTAGCAACTTTTTTATATGCGTGGCAGCAGTCTTTGTTATGATCCAGTATTTTAATAATCACTTCATTTACCAATTCATTCTTATCTGCATAGAACTGGTAGATGGTCTTCTTTGAAATACCTAATTTTAAGGCTATCTCATCCATCGTGATAGACCGTATCCCATAAAGCAAAAATAAATCGGCAGCTTTCTGTAAAATTCTCTCTTGCATTTCCATATTCGCATGCAAAACTAAGGAAACTTCTTACGTAACCAAAGTTTCCAAATTAATTTTTTATAAAATGGCCTTTTTTGTCATTTTGAATTGATCATCATCAATTATAAATTTCTATTATTATGGCCCGGGTGTTTTAATATATGATATATTTTCCAGGATGGCTTATAACTGATCGCAACTTAACACAGCGGTAATATTATGGATCGTTTTTGAGTATTCTATTAAGCATTATATCGCGTAATAAGTTGCTTACGACTTTCACCGGTCATCAATCAGCAAGATTACTGCCTGCCAGGTTGCTCCTGATAGCTGACGGATAGCCTTGCCACAAAGACATGAAGGCAATAAGGGCCACGAAGAAAATTTTTAAAAAAATCTTTGTGTTCCTTCGCGACTTTGTGGTAAATGAACCCTGTGTCGCGCCATACACATTCTACGTTTGGTTCCGATGACGGCTGATAGCTGAGAGCAAATACGTCAGTTCACAGTTAACTTAACACCAGAGTCGATCTTTAACATGGAAGTATCTGTAAGTGTATTTAAAAAGGAGATGATGTTCTTTTGTTCACTTGTGTTGAGGTTAAGTTTATCGAATGGGAGTGTTTGATTATCAATCTTAATATGTAATCCTTTACCACCACCTTTGTTATAAAAATCAATCACTTCTTCCAGTGTTTTATAAACACCATTGTGCATATATGGAGCTGTCAATGCTATGTTTCGCAGTGCAGGCGTTTTAAAAGAATGCTTTAAAAAATCTTTTTTTACTATATTATACCTTCCCTGGTCGCTATCGATTACCGCATTAACTGTATCCGTTGTAGCTGGGACGCCGATTACTTCGGACTCCTGGTAGTAATAAGATGGGGGCTTCGATCCGTTGAATAAAGGTATGTAATGACAGGTAGCACAAAGCGCTTTTCCTGTAAACAGGTTGAATCCTTTAATTTCATTTAGTGTCATCGCAGATTTATTTCCCCGCATATACTGATCAAAACGCGCATTATAGGATACGATGGTACGTACATACATCGCGATAGCATTTACAATCTTACTTCCTTCGATCGTTTCGTTTGAAGAAGGGTATGCTTGTTTGTATAATTTTTTATAATCTTTCCGGTTTTGTATATTGATAGCAGCTTTATCCATTCCATTATTCATTTCCTTTTCGTTTCCCAACACCTCTGTAATTACATGATCGAGTGAGATTTTCCGGCTATCATAAAACAAATTTCTTTGTAAGGCAGCATTCCACAGTGTAGGAGTGTTACGAAGTAAAGAGGTATGCTCATCAAGTTCACTTGCCTTCTGCAACCCGTCGGTAAATGCCCTGGATGGCTGGTGGCAACCTGCGCAGGAACGTTTACCATTCATGGATAAGCCGGCTTCAAAAAATAGTTTCTTTCCTAATGCTATTCTTTCTATTGTCATCGTATCATCATAAAGGTATCTGTTCCGCTGAAGATTTTCCGGTGCAAATAGTTGAGAGGTTTTTTTTATAAGTCCATACCTTCCCGGCTTATCAGCATAGCCCATTTTAACTTTAGCGTTGCCCAGCCAGGAAGATAAAGGATTGAGGTATTGTTTGATGAATTCCATCCGGTTAAAGCTGTTGAAATCGGTGCTATTTTTTAGATAGCGGGAGGCCTTACGAATAAGTGTTATCGGTAAGTCGTAATCTTTTATTCCCGCCGCATTTATTTCATCTTTATAAGATTCAATAACAACCCCGATACTGTTTAACGATGATTGTGCTTCATATATAGAAAGATGCCCGGCGGGAGAATCGAAACCTGTGATGCCGAGGGCAAGTATCCTGTAGAGTTCTTCCATGGCTGCATCGGGGATATATTCATCCGGCTGAAATGATGCCGCATTGCTACTTAGTCCATTTGTCAACTCATAAAGCTTATCGATGTATTGCAACACCTGTTGCTTTTTAGTGGTATCGTAGGAAGGATACAAAAATGATTCGATCAACTGGAAACCCTGTGGTTCATGAAAAGCCAGCGGATCTTCTTCTTCTACAAAATTAATACCGGGTCCATTAATGCTGTTTACGTCAAGCCCGTAATAGTATTCAAGAATAAATTCAATTTGCTTATATGCCATTCTTGACGCCAGAAAATATTCCCTGACTTTTTTGTCTGGTTCATCATTTGTGATAGCTGTTCTCAGCTGGTGAATACTTTTAACCAGCGCGCTGAATTGGGTTACATAAAATGCTTTAATAATTTCCTTTGAAGGTGGGGTGGGAGATGGATAAAATGAAAAGACCAGTGCGCTAAGAAACAATCCGGATATGATATTATATATTTTCATGGATAAGGTCAGGGTTCAGCATGCATAGATGCAATAGTATTTTGTCACCATGCAAATTACAGCAGAAATTGATCTGCACCCGTGCTGTTTAGCTGTAATAAGCACTCAACCTATTTAGGACGTACATGATACTATTTACTTACACTAGTGTCATGTCAACCATAAATTTTGCTATGAGCCGTTAGCTTTCAGCCAGGAGGTAAGTTTATAAAACAATACATTATTTGCAGCTGACAGCAGATGAAAGTCATTACATTCCCGGCATAACACCAGACTATTATTTCAATACTATTTTGTCAGAGATCCTAGTGTTATCGGGTGACACAATGTTTAAAACGTATATGCCGGCAGTAAGTAGTATTGTTACATTGTTGAATCCCTGGGAGGCGGCTAACTTGTTGTTATAGATAACCCTGCCAGTCATGTCGAACAGGTTTATCTTAAGTACCTGTTTTTTTGAACTTTCAATATCGATATTTAGTATGTTTTTACCGTTGCTGTTCGACTTCATACTGTATGTGAAAGATTTCACTTCCTCGAAGTTTACGATACGCTGACCTATCAAAGTGGTTTGATTATTTTTAAGCGTCTTTTTAAGGCGATAATAGTTGTTTCCATGTACAGGATAATTATCCTCAAATTCGTAGGAAGCGGCTTTAGCGACAGATACTGAATAAAAAGAGTATCCACCAGGGTTTGATGCAAATGTTGCTTTTACCATTGTCAGCATTGTAAAATCACGACCGTTAGAAGATCTTTCTATTGTGAAATAATCATTGTCAGGATCTTTCTCTGCGCTCCACTTAAGTACTACACTATTATATTTTTGTCTTGCCTCAAATTTTACAAGAGCATTTACCGCCGCTGAAGATGCATGAACTTCAAAAGTATCGCTGATACAGGTTTTTACAGGGTCGGGATTGTCTTTGACAAAATAAGTATACGTGTCTGCCTTTGCAGGTTTTACTGTTAGCATCTTATGATTATCCTTACCTGCAGGCGGCTCAGGAAGCCAGTTGTAATTGCCGATCCAGGAAGCGGTAAGATCAAGTGGCTGATTAATATCAACGGTTAATACCTTTTTGGTATTGACCCCTTTCATGATAGTAAACCTGTCATGAATAGTTCCGCTCTCTCCTATAAATTTTGCGTCAAGGCGATTATCCTGCACTTCAAGATATAGAATACCACTTTCGCCACCTGTTGTGCCGCTATAGTTTTTGTAATAAAATACCGGCAAGTGCTGATTGGTGCCCCCGCCGATCTGGCCAGCAGAACCCGCAACAACATACACGGTACCTTTTTTCGCCACAGTATCAACCGTAAAATAGGGGCATGAATTAATAGTGCCATTGTATCTGGCGCTGGAACTATTTACAAGATTTCCGTCCGGGGATGGCGAAGCCTTGAATGATTTAGAATTGCCGGTATGGCCCTGAATCAAAAAACTCCTTTCATAAACATGGCTATGCCCTGCAAGCACTGCATCAACACCATACCTTTCCAGTATGGGTGTTATTTGCTGCCGGATAGCTATAAGTTCCGGCTCCCCGTCAGAATTATGGGTACCATTTGTATAGGGAGGGTGGTGTAGACAGGCGATGGTCCATTTATGGGTACCGGCATTTGCTTCAAGATCTTTTTTTAACCAGGATGCCTGTTGACCGGTGGAATCTCCCAGGTGAGAACCGTTGTCACTACCCATAGAGTTTAGCATTATAAAATGGATGTTGCCGTAGTTAAAGGAATAATATGATTCTGTCCCTGAAGGAAACCCGCCGGATTCTCCGGCAGTAGGAAGCGTAAAAATAGAAAAGTAAGGAACACCGGGACTATAATAGTCGTGATTTCCGGGAATTGGAAATACTATATGATTATCAAAGATATTTTTGTCATAAACATTAAAAAAGTTGGTTTGATACTCATGATTAGTACCAGTATTGTACGCGTTATCCCCTAAGAAAAGCGCTATTTCAGCATTATCTTCTTTTTTGAATTGCCTTAAGTAATTGTCTCTTCCAAGTTTCTGGTTCCCATTTCCAGACCCTGCGTCTCCGAATACCCCGATTTTAATCTTTCTTTTAGTACTGGCGGGTGGAGAAGTAGTAAAATAATTACGGTAACTGCCTTCCAATATATTGCCTATGTCTCCTACTGCGTAAAAATATTTTGTGTCCGGTATTAAGCCCGTGATACGTATTTCATGATCCTTAGACAAGGCATCTTCCTGTATAAAAGTAGTAAGCGCATTTTCCAAAATGCCGTAATATACTTTAGAAGAAGCAGGTACATTGGTTTTCCAGATAAGGGTAATAGCCTCTTCCGATACCATTTGTAAAAGTGGACCCCTGGTGATCTCCGTAGCGGTATCTTTAGAAATACCTGTTAATTGAAGATCGAATGTAAGGTCATTTCTGCCTCGGTGACTCTGATGAACCTCTACGGCGATAGTATTGTTCCCCCGTACAAAATTTTTTCCCGGTATATCAAACGGAATCTGAATGTTCCCATTCTCCGGAATTCCACGGGAAGCAAAAGTATTATATTTTACTTCTCCGTTACCAATGTTTGTGCGGCATACTTCTATTCCATTAACGTATACTACCATGCCATCATCCAGGTAAGCTTTGATTCTATAAAAAGAAAATAAATCTTTATTGGGAATAATGAAGGATGTTCTAAAGTAGGTAGTAATGTATTTATTATCGGTATTTCCTCCGTAATTAACACGCGTTCTCTCGTTGTTATTACCATACCCGAATTTGGAAGGTCCGCTTGCCCAGAAATCCGTTCCTGATGCGGAGCTATCTTTCCAGATAGATCCGGGATCGGTCCCGTTGTCAAGATACTTCCAGGTGCATCCAAACCTTATAAAAGTTGAATCGGCGAAAGCTATTCCTGCCGATAAAACAAAGCCTACTGTCAATATTAGCCGATGAACGTACAAAACTCTCATTGCTTGCGAAAGGGTATGTATGGATTTTCTATTAAAATGTAACCTTTACCGGTAACTTATAGGATTTGCTAATTCGATAGGATGGATTACAACAAAACAGCAGTAAACATGCCAATGAAACTTAATAATTAAATTTACTCCATGGAGCTTCTAAGATACAGGATAATCAGGGTGGAATTTGCCTTGAGAGGAGTTAATTACTTTTGAAAAATTTACCAGGTGGATAATAATTATCCAATTTTTAGACAATTTGTTCAGAAATGGGAAAGAAAATATCCATTTATAATAGGATGGCTTTCAATCGCCCGGTATTCTTTGTATATCATTTCAATTTATTTATTGCTTTATAAATGCGGTAAAGACTTTTACTGTACTGTAATTTATAAACGCTTTAATTGATTTTTAATAATAAATATTACCCGAAATAAAAACGTCAAATGACTAATTTCATATTTGCGTAGGAAAAGTATTTTTATTATGCTGCTTTTGTGTGAACAACAGGCAGCACTGATATCGATGTTATAATGCTAAATACTTCCTCGCTTTCAGGAGACCAAATTTATATTTATGTCTGATAATATTACTCAAAGTAACGGATGGCGTTGGAAAAGAATCTTTCAGTATTTCCTGCAGGGTGTGCTGGTAACAGCGCCGCTGGGAATTACTATTTTTATTATCTACAAGTTTGTATCTGCTGTGGACAGCTGGATAACTGTTATCCCCGGCAAAGATGCCGCAGGTAATGAAGTAAACCGGAACTATGGCTCAGGATTTATTATAATCATCATTGCCCTGATTGTAATTGGCTACCTCAGTTCTAATTTCATTACCAGCAAAATTTTCGCGTTATTCGATAGTTGGCTGGAGCGCACTCCGGGAGTAAAGTTTATCTATTCTTCTATAAAAGATTTCTTTGAAGCTTTCGCAGGTAATAAAAGAAAATTCAACAAAGCCGTTTTGATAAATATTCACAGTGCTAATGTTTGGCAGGTTGGATTTATAACCAACGAAGATGCCGCTGAACTGGGTTTAAAGGATTATATCACGGTGTACGTTCCGATGTCTTATTCATTTGCCGGCATAACTTACATAGTGCCACCAGACAAAGTTCGCAAAATTGAACACATAAGCGCAGGCGAAGCTTTGAAGTATACTATTTCCGGCGGTATTACCGAGATAGAAGATGATGATGATAAATTGAAAGAGCCACATGGGATTGTCAACCGATGATTGTATTGGTTAACATTCACCTATATTTTCACATATTAATTTCATAAGTTGAACTGGAAATATTTTATACTACTGATTTTTGCTGAATGTTCTTTCCTCACTTGTTTTTGCTGGGGATTTTATGCGCACAAGAAGATAAACTACTATGCGGTTTTCTTACTACCTCCTGAAATGATGGTATTGTATAAGCCTAATATTCTTTTCTTAAGTGAACATGCGGTTGATCCCGATAAAAGAAGGTATATGATTAAAGAAGAAGGATCAAGGCATTACATCGACATTGATTTATACGGTAAAGCGCCATATAAAGAACTACCCAGGAAATGGGAGGAAGCAGTAGCTAAATTCGGGGAAGACAGCCTGAGAGCTTACGGTATCGTTCCATGGTGGATTCAGATTATGTTACAGCGACTCACAAAAGCTTTTAGGGAAAAAGATGAAACACATATTTTAAAGCTTTCCGCGGAACTGGGTCATTATATTGCAGATGCCCATGTACCATTGCATGTATGTCACAATCATAACGGGCAATATTCTGACCAGAAAGGCATTCATGGTTTCTGGGAGAGCCGGGTCCCCGAATTACTGGCTGATAAAGAATTTAATTTTTTTATCGGAAAAGCTGGTTATATCAAAGAGCCGTCAGGCTATATATGGGAAAGGGTACTGGAGAGTGCAGCAGCAGCTGATTCGGTATTATCGTATGAGAAACAATTAAGCAGCATTTTCGCCGCAGACCAGAAATTTGCTTTTGAAGCAAGAAATAATATTATGACCCGGCAGTATTCGGCAGGATACACCATTGCATATAATAAGAAACTGAACGGTATGATAGAGCGACGAATGCGCCAATCCATTTATACGATAGCCTCCTTTTGGTACACTGCCTGGGTTAACGCCGGCCAGCCAAACCTCAAAAATCTTCCGGATAAAAATTTTTCGGCTGAAGACATAAAAGACTTTGAAGAATTAAATGAGCACTGGAGAAATGATGCCTTAAAAGGCCGGGAATGTAATTAGTGATCGCCTGCCTGCTGCCAGCGTAAAGTCATGCCAGGTAAACTTACTCTTTGAATATCTTACTTTTGTCCACTGATACATGATCATCCCTCATAATTAAATAAAAATGCAGTGATTTATAATTTTAATGCAGGTCCAAGTATTTTGCCAAAAGAAGTTTTTGACGAAGCTGCCGGATCAGTGGTTGACTTTAATGATACCGGTCTGTCTATCCTTGAAATCGGTCATAGAACGCCTTTGTTCCAAGCCGTATTAGACGAAGCAATCGCTTTGGTTAAAGAGCTGATGCAACTTAATAGCGATAAGGAAGTATTGTTTTTGCATGGAGGCGCTTCTACCCAGTTCTACCAGGTACCGATGAACTTATTAAATGAAGGTGAAACGGCCGCCTATCTTGACTGCGGGGTATGGGGTACAAAAGCTATTAAGGAAGCCAGGTTATTTGGCGGGGTTAACGTGGTGGGTAGTTCAAAAGACAGGAACTATAGCTATATCCCCAAGGATTTTATTATCCCCGCTGATTCAAAATATTTTCATTACACCACAAATAACACTATTGAAGGAACTCAAATGCATTTTGTGCCTGAAACAGCCGTTCCACTGATAGCCGATATGAGCAGTGATATTTTAAGCGCTGTCATGGACTTTAATCAATTTGAACTTATTTACGCCGGTGCACAAAAGAACATAGGCGCGGCAGGTGTCAATCTGGTAATTCTTAATAAAGAGATCGCCGGCCGCTCTATGCGCAAATTGCCGACTATGGTTGATTACAAAAATCATATCGACAATGGTTCCATGTTAAATACGCCGCCTGTCTTTGCCATATATGTTTGTCTGCTGACGCTTCGCTGGCTAAAAAAGCAGGGTGGGGTAGCTGGCATTGAAAAAATAAATAACCAAAAGGCCGAACTTTTATACAACACCTTAGACACTTTACCCATCTTTAAGCCAACTGTAGCAAAAGAGGACCGTAGTAAAATGAATGTGGTATTTGTCATGGAAGAACCGGTACTCGAAAAAGAATTTTTAGAAATTTGTAAGAAGGAGGGTATGGTTGGAGTTAAAGGTCACAGGAACGTTGGCGGATTCAGGATAAGTATGTATAACGCCCTCGGTTTAAACAGCGTAATAGCTATTACAGATTTAATGAAACATTTTGCGAAAATCAAAGCTTAACTCTATATCATAAAAAACGATTCATGGCAACAATAGCACCATTCAAAGCGTTACGACCGCAGGCTCAATTCGCAAAACAAGTAGCATCTCCCCCTTATGATGTGCTCAACAGCAATGAGGCTAAAATGGAAGCCAGGGGTAACCCAAATTCATTTCTTCACATAACAAAAGCTGAAATCGACCTCCCGGAAAATATTGATGTTCACTCTCAGCCTGTTTATCAAAAAGCCAAAGAAAATTTAAAAGCGTTTCTTCAGCGCGAAATACTTTTCAGAGAAACAAAACCCTGTTATTATATATACCGGTTAATTATGAATGACCATACCCAAACCGGCCTGGTTTGCGGATCTTCGCTGGAGGATTATGACAAGGGTATTATCAAAAAACATGAATTTACCCGTCCTGAAAAAGAGCAGGACCGTATCAATCATATCACTACAACAGGCGCTCAAACCGGGAATGTGTTCCTGGCTTACCGTACTGTAGCTGTGATAGATGTTGTCATCGAACAATGGAAACAAAAAAATACAGCGGTATATGACTTCACAGCGGAGGATGGTATTCGTCATACTTTATGGGTGATCAACAATGATACTGTTATTGCTACATTAACAGCATTGTTCGCATCAAAAGTACCTGATACTTATATTGCCGATGGTCATCACCGTGCAGCAAGCGCAGATAAAGTAAGAATAGAATTAGGAAGAAAGGCTACCATCAATTCAACATTATTTTTAACTACCTTATTCCCCTCCACCCAATTAAAAATTATGGATTATAATCGGGTTGTGAAAGACCTCAACGGGTTGGATGAGCCTTCTTTTCTTGAAAGAATATCGGAAGATTTTGATGTGGAGAAAATGCCTTCAAAATTTTCTCCGGCTCACATACATCAATTTGGAATGTACCTCGGACGAAGATGGTATAAACTGATTGCAAAAGAAGGCACCTATACCAATGATCCTATTGGCATTTTGGACGTAACAATACTTCAAAACAATTTGTTAGATAAAATTTTAGGTATCAAAGATCAGCGCACAGATAAACGCATAGATTTTGTTGGTGGTATACGTGGACCGGTAGAACTGGAAACCAGGGTGGAAAGTGGTGAAATGGCAGTTGCTTTCAGTCTCTACGCTGTAAGCATACAGCAATTATTCGACATCGCGGATAGTGGCAATGTGATGCCTCCCAAAAGTACCTGGTTTGAACCTAAGCTCAGGGATGGACTTTTAACACACCTGATTGATTAAAAATTTTCAATGTCTTACGTTATTAAACGAGTTGTCGGTATAACACAATTTACAGAATGGAAAAGCAGGAAACCGAAGATATCCAGGCATTAATAAATATATTTTTTCCTTTCGCCGAGGAACTGATTATAAAATTTGGTGAATTTTATCCCTATGCGGGTGCAACGACAATCGAGGGTGAATTTGTATCAGTAGGTTTTCACGAAGAAAATAAGCACTTGTCTCCGGATAAGGTTTTATTAAGTCTCAAAAATTCATTAAAACCGGGAAGCGAAAAATATATTGTGGCCGCTATTTTCTATGATATAAAAACGAAGGATGCTGATACGGGTGAAAGCCAGGATGCGATTGCAGTGTTTATCGAGCATAAGACGGGAAAAAAAGCGTATGAGTTTTTTTATCCCTATAAATTAGAAAGGGAAGAAAATTTAGTTGTGGGCGACAGTTATGGCGCTGCTATACCGAAGGAAATTTTTATTTTATAATCCATCAATGAAACAATTGCTCCGCCAGCAGGATTGATTCAGGTTTTCCTACATCTATAAAATTTGAATCGGAGTGATCAAAGCCTTTGATCTTATTGTTTTTTGAAAGTTGAAGATAAAGATCAACAATACTGAATTTACCCTGCATGGTAATGTGAGAAAAGATCGAAGGGTTGATAACATGAATTCCGCTAAATGCTTTTTGATGAACAGTCGCTGCGCTTTTATCAAGCTTCACCTCACCCGTTTTAATATTTTCCCAGCCACAAAGATTATCATCGTTATCAAATAAAAAGTAGCGCGAGGTTCGCCTGTTTGTAACAGCCAGTGTTGCAAGAGGAGCATGTAACCGATGGTATTGTATCATCGAAGCCAGGTTCATGTCGGTAAGTACATCAGCGTTCATAAGTACGAATTCATCCTTATCAAAAAACCAGGCGGCATATTTAAGACCTCCTCCGGTTTCCAGTACTGCTTCCGTTTCATCGGAAATACTGATAGTACTTCCCCAGCCTTTTGTTTTATCTATTGCTTCTTTTATCTGATCTGCAAAATGGTGCACATTAACGATCACCTGGTTAATTCCATACTGCTGCAGGTATTCGATATTTCTTTGAAGGAGTGATTTTCCATTTACTATTGCAAGTGATTTCGGGTGATGGTCAGTCCATGGTTTAAGCCTGCTTCCTAATCCCGCTGCAAGTAACATTGCTTTTGGCGCTAACAGTGAGGTATAAGGTATAAGGTATGGAGTAGGAGGACGCAAAAATTATTATGTTTTACTATGATGAAATTACTTTTAAGCATAGGCTTTGGCGACGATGTCAATTATCATAAAGACCAATGAGTGATGAGCGCTCTTATATGGCTGATAGCTGACAGTTGAAGGCCGATAGCAAATAAAGTCACTTTATTCTCCGCTACTCATTGATCCAATTTTTGTCATCCTGGATCAAGTGATGAACCAATGTTTTAACAGAAAATTTATTTCTTAGATGCCGGGCTAATTCATCGGCGGCGTAAACACTGCGGTGCTGACCACCTGTACATCCAAAACTTACCATCAGGTTGCTAAAACCGCGCGTGATATAATCTTCAACCGATATGTCAATAAGATTATAAACGCCCGACATAAAATCAGGCATTCTGGTTTGATGTTCAAGATAGTCTTTAACTTGTTTATTCCGCCCGGTAAGTTTTTTAAATATTTCTATCCTTCCGGGATTTTGGATTCCCCTGCAATCAAAAACAAATCCACCACCATTTTCAGACTCATCAACAGGGTATTTCTTTTTATAGGAAAAACTGTTGATGCTTACCACCAGAGGCGAATCGGCAGAAGCCTGCATGGGCGTATAACATTGAATAACTTCGTCAGCAACAACCAACGAAAGCAGCCGGTCAAATTCAGGAAGCGTAATTCCTACCCGGTTACTGTTTAAAAAGCCTTTAAGATTCCTGAGCGCAAGGGGAATACTTACCAGGAAATGAGCTTTTCTTTCGAATAAACCACGGAACCCATACGCACCAAGAACCTGCAGCAACCTTATTAAAACATACCCGTTATACTGACTGATAAAGCTACTTTTATCCACGGGCTTGTCTAATAATTCATCAACATAACTTATATAATCATCCAGTAAATTACTTTTCCACTCATCACTTAATTCGGCTTTTGCCTGCCATAACATAGAAGCAACATCATACTGTAATGCGCCTTTCATTCCACCCTGGTAATCTATAAAATACACTTTATCCTCTTTGACCATTACATTCCTGCTTTGAAAATCCCGGTACAAAAAATGTTTTTGACCGGTATGGGTCAGGTAATTACTAAGCGCATCAAAGTCATCGAGCAAGGCTTGTTTATCGTAAGGGAGTTTCAGGGTATCTAGAAAATAATATTTGAAATAAAGAAGGTCGCTTAAAATTGTTTGCTTGCCAAATTCTTTGGCGCTAAGACACAGATCATAATTAATATATTGGCTCCCTAATACCTGCATTTCAGAAAGCTTTTTTAAGCTTTGCTGAAACAATTCATAAACGTAACTGTTATGACCATGTTCCTCTAACTGATCAAGCAATGATCTGTTACCGAAGTCTTCCTGTATGTAAACGGTGTTACTACCGTTCACGGCAAATATTTCCGGTACCGGCGCATTACTTAATTTAAATTGCCTGCTGAACGCTACAAAGGTGACGGTTTCCTGTTTGTTAAGATTATAAGTAGCAATGTAAGAATGATCATCAGTAAATATCCTGAAATATATTCTGTCACTACCTGACTGAGGCAGTTGCTCAATCCGTTCTATCTGAACCGAAGTGAAGGAAGAAAACAAAATCTTAATTTCCTGAAGTACTGATTGCATTAAAAAAGTTGAGTAGTAAATGTAGAGCAATTTTTATCAGGATAGAAGGATTCAGTAATGAGGTATAAGGTATGTGGTATGAGGTATACTTGTCTCCGGAAAAAATTAGGGGAGTGAACCCAGACCTTTAACAATATCGGTGGCACGCAATCTTCAGCGTGTTATCAACACCCGATGGTTACTGCTATTTCTTGCTGTTAATGAAGTTTTGAAAGAAAAAAGAAACAGCATATTGTTTAGAATAAATTCAGCTGACCGCCTGGTCGCCGAAACTGAGAGCTGTCTAACTCCCATCGCTCCTGGTTAAGACCATAGCGTTTGTTATACTTTTGATATTGCTGACCTACCATGGCAGCAATTTCTCCTTCACCCCTCATCCGTCGGCCCCATTGACTATCGTTTACTTTCCCACCATGAGACTCCTCAATAAGATGCCATACTTTATTGGCCCTGTCAGGAAAATTTTTATACAGCCAATCGTGAAAGAGTAATTTTATTGCGCCATTTAATCTTATAAAAGTGTAGGCTGAAAATACTGCTCCGGCTTCGCTTGCGGCTTTCATAATTCCATGCATCTCCTGTTCATTGAGACCAGGGATCATTGGTCCGAGCATAACACCCATTCTTACACCTGCCTTGCTTAACTCTTCGATTACCCGTAAGCGTTGTCTTCCTGTAGTGGTGCGAGGTTCCATCACCCGCCTTAAATCTTCCTGAAAGGAAGTAATGGAAACTAAAACAGAAACAATTTTTTTCTGAGCCATTTCAATCAGCAACTCTTTATCCCGAAGAATACCGGCATTTTTTGTGATGATGCCTACCGGCTGATTAAATTCGAGGCATACTTCAAGGAGCTGTCTTGTAAGTTGAAATTTTTTTTCGGCGGGCTGATAACAATCCGTGTTACCACTCATTCCAATGGGCGCGCATTGCCAATTTTTATTCATAAGGAATTTACGCAACAATACCGGTGCATTTTTCTTTACGATAATTTTACTTTCAAAATCAAGACCGGCGCTATAGCCCCAGTATTCAAAAGAATTTCTCGCGTAGCAATAGATACATCCATGTTCACAACCCTGGTATGGATTCATACTGTACATCATCCCGACGTCAGGGCTTTCTATTTTATTTACAATGCCTTTAGCAATATCTTCAAGGTATTGAGTTTTTATATTTGGTTCTATCCAGTCATCTATTCCTTCAATATGTTCTCTTACCGTTTCATTTTTTAAAAATTTATTTATTGTATTATACTGAGCTCCGCGGCCTTTCTTATATAAATCGAATTCTTCTGATTGGTTTTCTTCTGACATGTTGTTTCTGTTTACTGTTGTATAAATTCCTTCGGACTGATACTTGTATTGTGTCTGCATAGAGTATGCTTTTATCTCCAGCTTCTGCCAACAGTTACCGAAACACTAAAAGAAGATCTTTAACAGTGAAAAAAGGTTAGCAGCATTATTCATCATCAGTAATTATCACCACTAAATAATAATTCCTGTTATG
>Ga0209512_1001577_pt1 | contig 27431 bp, 23 predicted proteins | sample frozenSSSSmetaG_FD_184142 | JGI IMG/M metagenome (GOLD analysis project Ga0209512, IMG submission 184142) | Glacier valley bacterial and archeal communities from Borup Fiord, Nunavut, Canada, to study Microbial Dark Matter (Phase II) -... | ecosystem: Environmental > Aquatic > Freshwater > Ice >...
AAAAAATCTTACTTGAGCCTGGTTTTGTATTTCCCAATGAAAAAAATTAGGCCAATTCGTACCAAAATGTATCTTTTGCTACCAGTGTTTTGGTACGAGTTAGATGATAAGACAGGTATTATAAAAACTAGAACAAAAGCCCCTTAGCGTAGGTTTTCGGACTTATACTACTGGAGCCCCGGTTTCTGACAGAACGTTAAAAATGGGTTTGCAGTAGCAGTTTCGCAACCTCTTCCCGATAGGGCATGGCGGATTGCGCGCCTGGTCTGGTTACGGCTAGTGCCCCCCCGGCTAACCCCCAGTTAAGGGCCTTAGGCAAAGTTTGGCCTTCGACTAAAGCGGTAGCCAGTGCGCCATTGAAAGCGTCGCCCGCCCCAACTGTATCAATAACCTGAACCGGGAAAGTGGGGCGAAATTCTTCAACCTTACCATCAGTCCAAAAAATACCCCGGCTCCCCAGCTTAATAATTACTACTTTCGAGCCTCGGCGGTGTAAAACTCGCCCGGCCTCTTTTATCGCCATCTCATCGGTCAGTGGGAAACCCACCAGACTGGCAGCTTCAGTCTCGTTAGGAGTTAGAATACTGACATACTCATAAAGCCTGTCCGGTAACTTCTCTACTGGAACTGGGGCCGGGTCTAGGACAACTGTTAAACCTGACTCCGCCGCTATCTTGGCTGCTTGATAAACGGTTTCCAGGGGAATTTCAAGTTGAAGCAATAAAACTTTAGCCCCAGCAAGGGCAGCGCGGAGGTTTGATATTTCATTCGCGCCCACTAATCCATTTGCACCCTGCACAATAATAATCTGGTTTTGAGCGTTATCAGCTATCGTAATCAGGGCTATCCCGGAAGCCTCACCTGCTGCTACCGAAACGCCGTTAGAGTCAATTCCAGCCGCTTCTAGTTGTTGTCGCAAGCCTTCCCCAAAAAAATCGTCACCAACCCGACCAAACATTTTGGTTTCAGCTCCAATTCGGGCGGCGGCTACCGCCTGATTTGCCCCTTTGCCGCCATAAGCCTGAAAAAAGGAGCGTCCGGTCAAAGTTTCACCCGCGAGTGGGAAACGAGGCGTGCGAACAACCAAATCTATATTAAGGCTACCTAAAACTAGCACGCTCATAATATTTCTCCCTAAAAAGTTACTCCGCTAAAGATAATTACATTCGCGTAAGGGGTTTGCTCCCCAGTGCGAACGACCGCCTTAGCTTTGGCACTCAGGCGTTTTAGTTCTTCATGGCTAACCGATTGGAACGAAGCCAGGGGAAAACAGGTTCGTAATTCATTAGGCAATTGGCTTTCCTGGGCCTCCAACTCGGTGGCAACTACTAATTGTTCCGCTTCCAGTTCCTGCGCAACCGCCCTTACTACATCCATAAAGCCAGGCACCCCTGCCGAAACTGCCAGGTCAACGCAGGTTACGCCTGCTGGTACAGGCAGCCCGGAATCGCCTATAACCAGCATATCGGTATGGCCTAATGAAGCGATGATTGCCGAAAGCTGGCTATGCAATATGCCATTCTTTTTCATGCTTTTCTCCTGTGGATAGGGACAACAACTCTGACGTTCTACCAGAACCGTAGATAACAAGGTAGTTTTGGGCTGGTTAGACGAGTTTTTAATACGCTCCAGCAGCAGTGCCACGCTTAACTGGCCTATCTCCTTGATTGGTTGGGCAATAGTGGTCAGGGACGGGATGACCGCTTCCGACAGTGGAATATTATCGAAACCGATAAGCGATATATCATTCGGAACCCTGAGATGGGCCGCCCGCAAGGCCGTGAGTGCGCCGATTGCCATTGTATCATTTGTAGCAAAAACCGCGCTTAAATTCAGCTTTTGTTGCAACAGAGTCGTCATGGCCTGAGCCCCACCGTCGTAGCGGAAATCACTTGCTACCACCGCTTCGTCTGGAAGCTCTACTCCTGCTTCCCATAAGGCCCGTTTAAATCCGGCTAAACGCCCGGCACTGGGGTTCACCTCGCTTGGCCCGGCAATACAACCAATCCGGCGGTGACCCAATTGCAACAGATATTGGCCTGCCAAATAACCACCTTGCTCGTTATCTACCAGCACCTTATCCACCGAAAGCCCAAGCTCGCGATCAACAATCACCAGTGGCACACCGGCATCCAGCAAGCGTTGTAATCGCTCCGGGTGGTTGCTGGAGGAAATCAAAATCAGACCATCTATCTGCTTTGAGAGCAAAACCTCCAGATAAGCTTCTTCTTTTTCCTCGGACAAATCGGAGTTACATAATATAACGCTGTAACCCTTCTTAAACCCTGCATCTTCAACCACCCGGGCCACTTCGGCAAAAAACGGGTTGGAGTTATCGGGGATTAATAGCCCGATAGTTCGAGTTTCACCCCGCCGGAGGCTGCGGGCCAATGAGTTCGGGCGATAACCTAGTGCGACAATAGCTTGCTTAACTCGTTCAATAGTCTTGGGTTCGACAAAGCGAGTACCGTTTATAACGTGGGATACGGTTGTTACCGAAACCTGAGCTTTTTCAGCTACATCACGAATGTTTGGCATATAGAGCGGCTTCATTTCTAGAAAAAGAATAGGTTAAATCCTGGCTGCGTTATAACAAATTTTGTATCAAACCCGCCTGGCGTTTAACAGGTATTTTGCTCGGTAGGTATCCAAAATTACGGCCAGGACGATTACCAGACCAATAACGATAGGGCGGAAGTTATCGCCCACGCCCATTAGTTGCAACCCGGTGTTGAGTACCTGCAAAATACAGGCTCCCAGAAAAGTGCCGATAACCGAACCCCGTCCACCGCTCATAGTAGTACCACCAATAATTACTGCTGCAATGGCGTTTAGTTCGTAGCCTACCCCGGCAATCGGGCTACCCACATTCAGGCGCAACAACCAGACTACCCCACCCAACCCGGCACACAGGCCGCAGATGGTGTAAGCCATAATTTTGTAGACGGCGGGATTATGGCCCGACAGTCGGACGGCTTCTTCGTTGTTGCCGATAGCATAGATATAGCGGCCAAAAACGGTATATTTGAGAATGAACCAGGCAATACCCACTATTACCACTGTAATCAGAAAAATGGTCGGAACAATACCCCAGATAATAACGTTTCCAAAATCCACGAAAGGTTGGGGCAGGCCGTTGATGGTAGCATTATCACTAACTACCTGGGAAGCACCTCTAGCGATATTTAGCATCCCCAGCGTCACAATAAAAGAATGAATTTTCCAGCGTTCAGTAATAAAGCCATTAATAAAGCCACAAACGATGCCAACTCCCATACAGGCCAGAATCGCCAGAATCATTGCCAATTCCACTGGGAGGTCTTTGCTTATCATTATTTTGGCACCGACTACGGTTGCCAGAGCCAATACCGCCCCAACCGAGAGGTCAATCCCGGCTATCAAAATAGCAAAGGTCATGCCTACTGCCAGTACAGTGTTGATCGAAATCTGAACAAAAATCTTTAAAAAATTGTCGGTAGTGGCAAAGTAAGGCGCCACGATACAAAAGATAAGGGTAATGATTACCAGGGCAATCCCGATACCGGCTTCGCGCAAGGAAAGGTAGAAAAAGCGTCTGGTTATCGAAGCTGCTTTTCCTTTATTGGCTGGTTTCTCAATTCGCTCTTGTGTTTGCACAATAATCACCTTCCTTAACTGGCGGGCTGCATTTTAGCATTTTCAATTCCGGTATTAATATACTCCTGATAGGCCAGTTCCAAAATGCGTTCCTGGTCAAATTCACTTCGCTCTAGCTGGCCGACCAGCTTGCCTTTCGAGAAAACAATAATGCGGTGGCAAATACCCAGTAATTCGGGCAGGTCGGAGGAAACCACAATAAGTCCTTTTCCCTGGGCGGCAAGTTCCCAGAGCAGATTATAAATCTCATACTTAGCCCCTACATCAATGCCGCGAGTTGGTTCGTCACAGATAAAAACTTCAGTCTTACGGAAGAGCCATTTAGCAATGACCACCTTTTGCTGGTTGCCGCCGGAAAGATTACGCACAGTTTGCTCAATCGAGGGGGTTTTTATCCCCAGGTCTTTTACAAGCCGCTCTGCCGCCTTTTTTTCGACCTGCCTCTCTATCAAGCCACCCTTTGTAATCTGTTTCAAATCAGCCAGGGTAATATTAATATAGATGGGCATATCCACTATCAAACCCTGGCTTTTACGGTCTTCAGTAAGCAGGCAAATGTTATGGTTTACCGCGTCTTTGGGACGTTTAATCTTGATGAGCTTTCCGTTTAGAAATATGTCCCCCGCTAGCTTGAGGTCGGCCCCATACAGCGCGCGCATTGTTTCGGTACGCCCTGCTCCTACCAGCCCCGCCACCCCTACAATCTCGCCTTGCTTTAGCCCAAAGGAGATGCTGTGGGGATTGCCCCGATAGCGCAAGCCTTCCACCCTTAAAATTTCAGGGCCAGGCACAACCTCGCTACGGAAAAGATACTCTTCTTTCATATCTCGCCCGACCATCATTTTAACTATTTCGGGAATAGTGACAGCTTGAATTGAGCGAGTTTCCACTTTCTGTCCGTTACGTAGTACCGTAACTCTATCCCCGATTTCGTAAATTTCGTGCAGGTGATGCGAGATATAGATAATGGTAACACCACGTTGCTTAAGGCGGTGAATAATATTGAAAAGGCGCGAAATTTCCCTGGGGGTGAGGGTGGCGGTTGGTTCATCTAGAATCAGCAACTTACTTTCATTGGAAAGGGCTTTGGCAATTTCAATGAGCTGCATCTGGGCAATCCCTAATTCCTCCACCAGCGTTTGGGGAGAAATATCCAGACCAACTTCTTCGAGAGCTTCGCGAGCCTTACGGTTAAGGGTTTTGTAGTCTACCAGGCCATTTTTGCGTGGTAGTTTTTCAAACAAAATATTCTCAGCTACTGACAGATAGGATAACAGGTTTAGTTCCTGGTAAACAATCCGAATACCAACCTTGAAAGCATCTTCGGGTCGGTGAGGGCTATAAGGCTTACCTTCAAAAAGAATTTCGCCTTCGCTGGGTTGATACATGCCGCATAACAGCTTGACCAGGCTGGATTTTCCTGCGCCATTCTGCCCGACCAGTACATGGACTTCGCCGCGCTCAATGTTCAAGTCTACGTTATCTATCGCAACGACACCGGGGAACCTTTTGGTAACACCCTTTATTTCAAGAATATTAACTTTATCCTGGCTGGTCGTCATTCTTACCCTCTTCTGCGTTTTGAACAGGGCGAACCTGTGGTTCGCCCTGTTCATTTGCTTATCGGCATCAGGAGGAAGGAAGTAGGATTAAGACTATCATCCGTTCCAGGCTTCTCTCCCCTCCTCTAGCTGATAGACTCTATTTGGGCAAATCTGCTGCGGTGATAAGCTTAAGCGGAGTTTGAATCCAGCCGGTAAACTTCTCACCGTTCATAGTACGCAGACCATAGTTAATTCCAAAAACTGCCATCTGTGCGCCGAATTGCTCGACAGTTGCCAGCATTTTGTTGCCTTTAATTAGAGGTTGTACCGCCGGAATATTGTCAAAGCCGACTACCTTGATAGTGTTACTCTTGCCAGCAGCCTCAAGGGCCTTAACTACGCCAAGGGCCATCGAGTCGTTAGCCGCCATTACGCCCTGGATGTCGGGGTACTTGGTCAGGAAGTTAGTCATGAGAGTATTAGCTTCTTCGGTCTCCCAGTGGGCTGTCTTAGAGTCGAGCAGGGTCAGCTTGCCCTCTGCGATAGCTTGGTCAAAGCCTTTCTTGCGCTGTTGGGCGTTGTCGGCTTCGGGGTTGCCTTCCAGGATAACAACTTTCCCACCTGCGCCCAGGGCTTTCGCCAGAGCGTCGCCTGCCATCTTTGCACCGGCCGCGTTATCTGGGCCAAAGAAGGCCAGGTCTACACCTGCCGTTTTCTTGGCTTCCTTATCCAATTCAACATCAATGTTGATGACCACGATGCCAGCTTTGATTGCTTTGGCAAGGGGTGTTACCATTGCCTTAGAGTCTGCCGCGGCTACCACAATAATGTCGTATTTCTGGGTAATGAAGTTTTCGACTGCATCCACCTGTGAGGCAAAATCGCGTTCGTCTTTCATGCCGACAGCCTTAAATTCAAATTTATCAGCATTTGCTTTAGCAAAGGTATCAGCCCCTGCTTGCATTTGCTGGAAGAATTCGTTAGCCAGCGACTTCATTACCAGGCCGACTTTGGGTTTTTTACCCGCAACCGCTACGGCAGTAACTACACCGCTGGTGGTTGCCGCAGTAGTAGCCGCCACAGGAGCGGCAGTAGTAGCCACAGGAGCGGCAGTAGTAGCCACAGGAGCGGCAGTAGCGGTTGGGTCGCCACAAGCAGCTAATACACCACCAACCAGGCCCACTGCGCCTATTCCAATAAATTTACGCCGTGAAGTGTACCATTTCTTGAAATCTTTTTCGAGTTCTTCTGACATCTGCTTCCTCCTCTTAATATAAGTAGTTTGAACACCTTTGGACAAACAACACTAGCTCTGAAGGCTTGTATAAAAGACACTCAAGTTAAGCGTGCTGTTACTCAAGTAGCATAAGTAGAACGTGATACTTTGGGCAGAACGGTCTAGACTCAAGAGAATAGTTAACTAATAAGGAATAGGTCTTATTGCTGCGACAGTCTAAATCATCATGAGAAAAGTAAAACTAATCACTAATGCTCCAAAACACAGAGTTGCATAGCGGAGAGCATTGTAATAAATGGAATAAACGTTTCAAGCAAAACCGAATAGAAGTAGTTCTAGTCAGGCTTAAATTCAGGGAAACGTTTACGCAATCGATTGCTTGAATACTAATCCAATATTAAGAATCTGTCAATAGTGAAAAAAGTGGTTAAAGGTTAAAATTTGGCAAAAAACTTTTTTGGGGATTGTCGTGGTCGGTCATTCGAGAGGGATGACCGACTTTTAATTTAAGTTCAGCTGAAACTCTTATTTAAATTGTAGGAGAGCAATTCGAGGCTGCCTGCCGCGCTTGAGACCTGGCTACTGGCATCTGCCGATTGGCGGGCGACCGTGCTTAAGCCGTTCAATGCCTGACTTACTTGCTGACTAGCATCCCGTTGTTGGTTGGTAGCCGCTCGGATTATCTCAGATAAACCGTTGACCCTTTTCACCGCTGCCAGAACCTCACTGACCTGTAATTGGGAAGTTTCGGCCACTTCTCGCATCTTACCGAAGACCTGCCCGGTCTGATTGACGGACTCTTCCATTTCCAAAGCCTTCTGATAGCCATTCTCCGCCGCCTGTAACGCTTCTAGAGTAGCACTTTCGACCTGGCGTACAATCTCCGCTACTTCGCTATTCGACTGGGCCGAGCGGGTTGCCAGGCGTTTCACTTCCTGAGCAACCACTTTGAACCGTTCGCCATATTGTCCTGCTCCGACAGCTTCAATTGCGGCATTCAAGGCCAGCAAATGGGTCTCTTCACTCAAACTTTTCAATACTTCCAGAATTCGGCGGGTGTTGGTGCTCTTGGTCTTCAACTCAGTTATTGTTAGAAGTAATTGTTGGTACAGCATTGCCAACTCATAGCTTAGAGTGACGGTACTATTCAGTGTTAGCATACCTTGTTCGCTCTGAATGACCGAAAGGTTGGAAATCTTCTCGATTTGTTGCCCTCCACCCGCTGCCAGCCCGGCAGCCTCCTTGATATCGTTTGCCATTTTATCTATATTGGTTGCCGTGCCGGAAAGCTCGCTCATTGAATTAGCCACCTCTGTTACTACAGCCACCTGTTGCTGGCTCCCATTGGCCTGCTGGCCTGCCGTACTGGTTAACTGCGCCGCCAGTGATAATACCTGGGTGCTAACCGCTTGAGTTGAACGTTGTCGTTCTTCCAGATTGGCTAAAGCGGTTTGCAACTCATCGGACTGGCCTTTTAACAAATCTAAGGTTCTAGTGAGGCGTATTCGCGTCCCAACTATTAACCAGATAGTCAAAAAAAGCAGTAAGCTAGCTATGATTCCAACGATTAATATAACCGTCGGCTGGTTATGGTTAATTGAAGCGTCAAAGGCAGCCTGGCTGGTCAAATAAAGGGTCCATGTCCGGCTTTCTGCCGCAATTCTAGCGGTGTAAGTAAAGGAAGGCTTGTTATTTTTAACTTGCGGTTGGTTTCCATTATACAAAAGACTTTCCTGGGCCTGGTCAACCCCGTCAAATATTGCCAGGTCAATTGGTGTTGCTTCTTGCCCAATAATCCCTTTTAGCATAGGATTGACCTGAAATGAGGCATAAACCCAACCAACCAGGGCGGATTGTAGTTCAGTAATACTAGAAAGGGGTAAGCCGGGACGATAGACTGGAAGAAACAAGACAAAACCGGGTTCTTTAACTCCTTGCTCCTCTATCAATAGCTTTTGAGTGATAATAGCCGATTTAGTGTCTCTTGCTCTTTCCGCAGCTTCACGCTGAATTGGGTCGGTAGCAATGTCGAAGCCGCGTGTAGCAAAATTCTTCACCAGTGGTTCGACATACTTGATTACATAATATTCCTGGCGCTCGCCTGCCGGTTTAACCTCGAAACTAGAAGCCCCGTCTTTACGTACCGCTTCTGTAAAGGCTTGTAGCTTGTTGGCAGGGAGATACTCGATGAAGCCTACCCCGGTAGTGCCATGGTGGCGCTCCTCTAAGGCCAGCGCATTGATATACTGCCTTACCTCATCCTGGTCTATGGTATTCTTAGCATTAAAGAAGCCGCGTAAACCCTGTAGTACGTCCTCATAAGCGCTGAGGCGGTTAACAATGGAGCCTTTTATCTGCTCTGCCTCACGTTCAAAACGAGTCCGCCCCTCGGTTTGTAACAACTGCTCTTGTTGATACCAGAGAAAAAGAACCGCGCCCAGTGCCAAACCTAAAAATATCCAGGGGATAAGATAAACCGGTTGTCTTAACCAGGATAATTTTAAGATACGCAATTTGGTCTGTTTCATAAAGTCTCCATTTCTATAAAGGTTTTACCGCAAGCTATATAGTAGGGTTAAGCAATGGATAGGGTAATGAGAACGAAGAAACTAATTCATCCCTTAAAGGTCTTATTTGTTTATAGCAAATTAACATTACAAAGAACCTAACGTTCAATTTTAGCCACAAAACTTTATATTGTACTGGATACATAGTTGATCCTGGGGAATAATCGAGGTCAGATTAAGGCTTACCTGAATTTTTAACCAGGAGTAAATTTTGTTCAATGAGCTATTATTCTTATTAAAAGCTACTTTAAGGGGGCCATTCAAAAAGTTCAAGAACGTTTCATCAAGCGGACTACCCCGCTGCTAAAGCTCCATTGAAAGCGTCACCTGCGCCTACAGTATCTACCGCCTTCACTGCAAAAGTTGACTTAAACTTACCGTTAAGACCCTCGCTCCAGTAAATACCGCGCTGGCCTAGTTTTATGATTACACTTTTAGCTCCACGTTTATGCAGAATGGTAGTTGCCTCAACAACAGCGGATTCGGTTGATAGAGAAAAGCCAACCAATGCCGCCGCTTCAGTTTCGTTAGGAGTGATGATTGTAACCAGGCGATAGAGTTCATCTGGCAACTCATTGGTTTGAACGGGAGCGGGGTCGAGAATCACTTTGATGCCGCGCCCCTGGGCAAGCCGGAGGGCCGCTAAAACGGCTGGAACTAGAATTTCCAGTTGTAAAAGTAAAACATCCGCTCCCTCAATGGCTGCTACTAACCGGGTCAGGTCAGAGTTGGTAAAGATTCCATTGGCACCGGGTACTACAATAATCCGGTTTTGAGCATTAGTATCCACCGTTATTAAGGCTACTCCAGACGAAGTTGTTTCATCAATGACAACCCCGCTGCTATCTATGCGTGCTTCAATAAGTTGAAGACGAAGGGTTTCACCGAAAGGACCCTGCCCCACCCGCCCAACCATCTTAATGTGGACGCTCACTCTAGCAGAGGCGACCGTCTGGTTCGCACCTTTGCCACCAGGAGCATAAAAAAATTGCTGACCAGTGATGGTTTTACCTGCTGATGGCAAACGGTCAATTCGGACTACCAGATCCATATTGATGCTACCAAATACAACGACCTGCACGGTAGCCCACCTCTTAAAAAATCAAAACTACTTTAACTTTGATCAAGATTACTGAATTTTACAATCCGTTAGAAGGTATCTAATACGCTTACTAATTACCCTGGCCCGGTATGTAAACGGTTTAAGATAGCTTGTGAAGAAGCGGCCATTCAACCTAACCCCCCCAATACATTTGGTTTGACAAACACCTGCTTATTAGTGTTGTTTTAATCGCCGTGTTCCTGCCGGGCAAACTCTGACATTTTACTCTTTAACGGCTCCAAGCACTACGCTGGACATAAATTTGTTCTGAAAGAAAACAAAAACTACTACAATTGGTAAAACCGACAAAACACTTCCAGCCATAATACTGCCCCAGATGGGTGTGAAACCGGTCTGGCTATCCGTCAGAGTGGGTAAAACCACGACCAGTGGCGTAACATCGGATTTGTTTGCCATAAGCAGCGGCCAGAGATAGCTATTCCAGATACTGAGAAAGTGCAAGATTGTAAATGCTCCTAATACCGGGGTAGATATCGGCAAAACAATCAGCCAGAAAATTTTCCAATGATTGGCCCCATCCATCCGAGCTGCCTCCAACAGAGAATTAGGGATAGTCAACATGTATTGGCGGATCATGAACAGTCCAAATACGCTCACTATGCTTGGTACAATTTGTACCTGATAGGTATTGAGCCAGTCAATTTTAGCAAACAGCAGGTAAAGGGGCGGAATAGTTATCTCGCCTGGAACCATTGTAGTTGCTAGAAGCATTGCAAAGATAAAATTGCGGCCATTGAAACGGTATTTGGCAAAGGCAAAGGCCGCCAGGGCCGCCAGGAAAACCGCTAAAATTGTGCTGATAGTTGAGACCAGTACCGAGTTCCAAAAATTACCTAACAAATTGGCCGGGCCACCTAAAATCGAAACATAATTTTCAACTGTAATTTTTTGGGGTAAACCCGAAGGATTAAGGTCTATTTCGGCGTTACTCTTAAACGAGTTCAACACCATTACCACTAACGGGTAAAGCGATAAAACTGTTAAAATCCCCAGAACGCTGTAAGCTGCCCCCCTTTTCAAATAAAGTTCCAGGCGGTAACGTTGATCACTTTTATTGGCCGGTACCGGCAAAGATTTGATTGCCATTATTCGTTAACCTCCACCCCGTTCTCCCGGAAAATTCGGAACTGAATCGCCGCCACGATAATCACAATCACAAACAGAATCCAGCCGACTGCCGAAGCCTGACCGAAACTACCATTGTTAAGGTTTCCTATAAGTAAATTCAACAGGGGCGAAACCTCTGGTGTACCCAGTGAACTTCCAGCGCGGCTGGTTAAAACATTAGGCTCTACGAAAAGGCGGAATGAACCAATTGCATCTATTACAAAAGCCAGTAAAAATATATTTCGCATCAGAGGTATAATAATGTAGTACAACCTTTGCATGGCTGAGGCACCATCTACTGTTGCCGCCTCTTCTAATTCAGGGTTGATTGAGCTAAGTCCGGCTAGGTAAACTACCATCCACCATCCTAAATTGCGCCAGATTAACAAAATTACAACCACCCATTTAGTCAGGTCATCATTCTCTAACCAGGGAATTTGAATTCCGCTCAGAGTATTAATTACGCCATACCGGGTGCTAAATAAACTCTGGTAAACCAGGGCTGCTGCTACGATAGTAATAATGTTGGGCAGGAAAATTATTGGTTTGAAAAAAGCTTGACCCTTTATTAGTTTAGAGCGGATTAGTATGGCGAGTAAGAAAGCCCCTATCATCAAAGGTAATAGATGGGCCAGCCAGTAAAAGATAGTATTGCCAAGTTCCGTCCAGAAAACGTGATAGGACAGAATAGCTATATAATTATCAAGACCTATAAAACGACCTTCCCCATACCCTTTGTACCGAAAGAAACTTAGACCGAAGGAATATATTGAAGGAACAACAAACATTATCACAAAGAAAATCAAAAAAGGCGCGATAAATATATAGGGCGCTAACACATCGCCCCAGTGAGCATTGCGTTTGGGGTAAGTTGTAATCCCTGACCCAGTAGAGCCATCCACTTCCTCACCACCCGCCACTGAAGCTGGCAAGATAGCAGCCTCTTTCAGTGATTTAGATAAACGATTTGCCATATGAGATTCCTCATTACTATACACACTGACCAATGAGCCAGATAGCGGTTTTCTAACCGCTACCTGGCTCAACTTTTTATTTAGCTAAAGGAGGGTTACTCTTAGCCTTACCGGCTATTTCTGGTAAGGGTTGCCGATTTGGCCTTCCATATCGCTCTGCGCCTTTACCAGAGCTTGATCGAGTGGTGTACTCCCGGCTAAATATTTCTGCAACCACTGATTCAAAATGGGAACTTCGCTGGAGGCCGAGGGATCATAAGGAAAGACTTTGACCGTATCATAACTCTGAAACTCCAGGGCCGGGAAATCAGGTCCAAAGAAGTTTTGAGGTTGGGCAGCCCAGTCGGCATCCGACATGCTGACCGGTTTAGTAGCACTCCGGGCATAACTTAGAACCTCGTCCCTGGCGCTTTTCAATAAAGGAGTGAACCCCCCACCCTTGTATACGCCTACCGAACCCTGCTTATCAATAGTTAGTTTAGACAAATAGGCGACGGCTTCTTGAGCGTGCGGGGCGCGTTTTGGTACTATCCAGATAGAACCACCCGCTTCTGATCCGAAACTCTCGTCAGCCAACGGCGCAAGCGAAGGCCAATTGGCAACTTTCCATTTACCACTTTGCTTGGGAGCGTAACCTGGTAAGAAGAACTTCAGCCAGTTAGCGCCTAACACACCCGCAATCGCTTCCTGGTCGAATGATTGCTTCCAATCGTTCGAGAAATCTTCTATGGGGAGGGTAATTTTGGCATCCTGAATATCCTTCATAAACTTGAACGTTTCGGCAAAAGCTTTGTTAGAAGTAAGTTGATATTTACCGTCAGTGGAAGCCATCCTGGCATCGGGGTAGGCCGATAAAAGCATCCCCAGGTAGTAACCGGCCGGTTTAGGCCCCATATTTATTAAGTAACTTTTGGGAAAAGCCGTATGAAGTTTCTTACCGGCCTCAATAAAACCGGCGGTAGTGTTAAGATCGGTTAGCTTGATGCCAGCCGTATCAAACATATCGCTGCGGTAGTAAAAGAGTTTGCTTTTAAGCTCACGGGGAAAGGCCATAACCTTACTATTATAGGTGCCAGATTTAAGGCCCCGGCATACAGGTCATCTTTGATCGGCGCGAAGGCGTCAGTCAGCTCGGTTACTTCTCCTGCATCCACAAATTCGGCTAACTGAGTCCGGTTGATGGCTACGATGTCAGGTATGTTCTTGCCAGCAGCCAGCGCCAATCGCAATGAATTGGCAACATTGGCATCATTTGGACCGGCAGAAATAATTGATAAGCTATACTGTTTAGCCAAGTCCGGATAGATGGCGGTAATATTGTTATATTCTCTGACTACCGGATTGACGCCACCCCAGACCATGTAATTAAGATTTACCACCCTGACCGGCCTTGGATAATTCAGGTGTCGGCGAGGGTGTCGGACCGGCTGGGGCCGCCGTAGTTGTCGCTGCCGTAGTTGCCGCCCCGGCAGCACTGGTAGTAGCTCCGGCAGCGGCATTGGTAGAAGAATTGGAAGCGGTCGAAGCTACCGGACCAGCGGCGTTAGGAGTAGCAGTGGCGCTATCTCCACACGCACTCAAAAATGTTGCAACCAGTAAACTTACAACAACCAGGCATACAACCCTGGAAGGTCCTCTTAAACGTAGCCATTTTTGCATAGTTATATACTCCCTCCAATGCGAGATATTTTAGGGACACAAAGCTTTAGAAAAGCAAAAGAGATATTAGAAGTAAAGGCGCGTCAAAATTATAACCGATAGTTTTGAATTAAAAATGCCTTTTTCAAGAAGGTTATTGACTTTTTTTACTTGTTTTAGAAAAAGGCAACTTACACAGAAATATTTCTGCTAAAATAGGAAAAAGTTTAATATATTTTCTATGGGAGGGCGAAAATGGAGAAAAGACCTTACAACGAGGATAATCTGGCCTTACATCCGAATGTAAGCATCGAAGTGTCTAACCCACATCCTACCGGTGATGGTGCGCGTGACCCTCGTGTTTTACTGAATGAACGGGCGCACCGTCTGGAAAACCGCCCTTTATGCGAATTTGCCCAGCAACATACCTTTAATACTTATGATGGTCAAAATCTAGCGACGAGACCGGATTGGTACAAACTGGAGTTTAATGAGCCGGTTACATTTAATTGTATTGAATTAACCATGGGTTTACCTTACCGGGATGGCGGTTGGTGGCTTTCGTTAAGCGTAGAAATTTACCATCAAGAAGGCTGGCAGGAAGTAAAGGACCTTAATATCACGCCAGGTTATAATTTTGATAACAGGCGAGCCGAAAGACGACCGTATGAAACTTACATTTTAAATTTTAGAGAGGTAACTATTAAGGCGGTCCGTTTGATCGGTCGGCCCGGAGGACTGGCTCAGTTTACTTCGCTTGCCCGCCTGGCCGTTTACAATCGTGACCTATCACGCTGGAATCCTAGCCATCTGGTGGAAGCACCCACTCCAGATATTTTACACCTGATCTCACCTCAGGCGATCTGGGATGTATCCGAGAACCTGGCTAAATTATGCGGGCTGACGGTTGGTTTTCCTTTTACCGAATTTTACCTGGATGAACCGCGCTACCAGCAGTTCTGGAGGCGAAGCAGCCATAATTATCAAGGAGGTATAGAACTCTGGTTTTTACTGGGGGAAACGCTGGGCTGGGACACCTGGAATAGCGTGACCATGAGCACTATCGAGAACAAACAAATTACCCTCAAAGAACCGCATGTCAACTTATTTTTCCATGATACTTTTGCCAGAGCGGTGGCACCGATAGTTGTTGAGGACCGGGTATTAGGCGAGTTGACCAGCCAACTGGTGATCATTAAGAATAATTTTGACTCAGAGTGGCATCGCAGTTTTGCTCAAGGCCACTCCATTTCATGGGCTGATTATCAGGCCGCCATCGAACGTTCTACCCATATGACCTTAGAGCAAATGGAGGGAGCCGCCGCGCTTTTGGGAACAATTGCCAATACTATTACTAATCTTGGTTACAAGAATGCTCGACTGGAACGCGAATTGAGCGGTACGCAGTTTGGGGCGCAACATCGTTCTCTGCAACGTAAAGAACTGGCGCGTAAAGCGATAGCCATTATGCAGGCTAATCTGGAAAATTCGGTGACTGTGAACGAAGTGGCCCAGGAATTAGCGCTTAGTCCTTCTTATTTTTGTAATTTGTTTACCGAGCACATCGGACGCAATCCCAGTGAGTTTTTAATTGACCTTCGCCTCGAAAGGGCTAAAGATTATTTAGCCCATTCTTCAATGCAAGTAATAGAAATTTGCACGCTGCTGGGCCTTAGTCCGAGTTATTTCTCACGCCTGTTTAAACGGCGGGTAGGCTATAGTCCAGGTCAATATGCCCACCGAATGCGGGTATCACCCGAAACGAGTGCAAGAATCGGCCTGGAAGGTTAATTAGAAAGAGTTTTATTTCAATTTGGATAAAAAAGGTCAATCTATTGGCGCGAAAAAGATACTTGTTTTTGGTCTTTTTTGTATAGAATTAAACAAGGCTGTTAAGTCCACTCTTTTGGTCATACATCTTTCATTTATATAAATCATTTATTTATAAGTTGAAACCGGAGATTTTTGTTATGCTTATTCCTTTTTCTCAATTGCGCAAAACCTGTAGCAATCGTATTACTATGATGGACAAGCAAGGCCATGTAGTAGCAGATCTCCATGAAAAGCTGGAGCTTATACCAGACAGTTACGATGCGCTACTGGCTTTTGCCCGTTCTATTATTGACCTGCCCATCCGGCCGGATTTCCCTTATGAGGAACCCAATGATTTGGCCCTTATACAAAAGTTACGCCCCGATAACCACCAGGACACCCTTACCGGCTTTATAAGCGAGGCTGAAATAAAGGATAAAATCTATGGGGGAGTCTACGGGCGGATGCTTGGCTGCATTTTAGGCAAACCCTTCGAAATGGATATGAATTTGCGAGATATTCGTAAATACCTGGAAGGGGCCAAAGCCTGGCCCCTCACCGATTTTGCCCCGGCCTATAGCCCGACTCAAACCAGACCTTTGCGGCGCGACTGCATAGACAGTTGCAAGGGTTTCGTCAATTTTGTACAGGAAGACGACGACCTTAATTATATGGTGCTGGGCTTGAAAGTGCTGGAACAGTATGGGCCGGGTTTTAAAACCCAGGATATGGCATACCTGTGGAAGCAAAATATTCCTTATGGCTGGAACTGGGGGCCGGAGCATACTCGCTATTGTCTTCTGACCGGATTATGGTGGGAACACGAGAACAAGCTGCCTGAAGGCAAAGAATGGGACGATTTTGTAGCTTTGCTGAACGATGGCGAAGAGTTAATCGGGGCCATGATAAGAGGCGACAGTTTTGGGTTGGTCAACCCTGGGCGACCGGCCATTGCAGCAGAGATGGCCTGGCGGGATGGCCGATTAACTCATGGTAAAACCGGGTTATATGCCGAAATGTGGGTGGGGGCGGCTTTAGCGGCGGCTTTCTACTTGCAAGACCCGGCGCAGATCATCCATACGGCTAACACCCAACTCCCCCAAAATTCACGGTATGCCAAATGTATGCAGGAGGCGCTGGTGGAGTCGATGGACGAACCGGATTGGCTCAAGTCCTGGGAAGGCATTGATAAAAAATGGGGCTATCTGGGATTTAACGGCACTTTTAATGAAAGTGCAACGGTTGTAAACTCCATTATTCATGGTGTGGACGCTTACGGAAAAGTAGATTTTGAAAAGATAATTTGTACACAGGTGATGCAGGGCTGGGACTGTGATAGTGCCGGGGCTACAGCGGGCGCTCTGGCTGGGGTAATGGCCGGTTATCATAATATCCCCTCTAAATGGCTGGATGCAATTAACGACACTTTTTATACGACCGTAGCCGGTGAACGTGAAACACAAATCTGTGCCTTTGCCGAACGAATGTATCAAATGAGTCGGGTTGTCCGGGCGGCCCTGCCAGTTGCTGAGAAATAAATAAAGTCAGGGTTGCCGAAGGAATATTTATTATGAGCCAGTTGAAGGATTTACTCTTTTCCCACCCGGATTGGATTGCCACTCGTTCCGACCAGCATACCGTGATTGGAGTGCCGGGTAGTCGCGATCATCGTAAAACTTTTGTTGAGCCGGGGGGCAGTTTTTCGCCAGGTGTAGGCTCCTTTGGTGTCAGTATTTGGATTTACGACCATCTTCAGGAGCGGCTGTTTGCACCCGAAGAATTGCCTGCGGAAGAATTAACCTGGGAGTGGGAACAGGGCTATTTACCCGTCCTCAACAGCAATTGGCGAGCAGGTCCACTGGAAGTCAGCCAGCAGCTTTTTGCTACCTCGCTTACCAGTCTCGAAAATATCGTCAACAGTTTAAGTGTTAAACTGACCAATTCAAGTAGCCAGCCCATTAAATTCTCCTTATATTTAGTAATCCGGCCTTATGGGCCAGCCGGAGGGAAGGTGCGTAACCTGTCCGTCTCCAAATTGAATGCTGGACTGGTAATTAATGACAAAATAGCCCTGTTAGCCGCTCAAGCCTGGAATGAATTTGGTGCCCTCAGCTTCAGCGAAAGCGGCCAGGAAATTTCAACCGCGCTCAAAAAAGGGCAAGTTCCAGCTAACCAGACTGTTCGGGACGAGATCGGGTTGTGTAGCGGGGCACTGGTTTATAATTTGAACATACAGCCGCAAGCTTGTCACCAACTGGAATTTGATTTTTTTGTTTACCCGCTTGAACACGATTATCTTAAAACTTTTGAGGAATACCACATTCAAAGTTACCAGGCAAAAGTAACCCAGGTAATAAATTACTGGGAAAAGCGGTTGAAAGTGGTGCAGCTTGATTTGCCCGATAAACGTTTTAGTAATGCCTTTTACTCGATTTTAGCCCAGCATTTAATAGCGACCGTAAATAATGAAGTCCGCATAAGCACTGTCACCTACCCCCTATTCTGGCTTCGGGATGGAGTTTATATTATAAATGCGCTGGACAAGGCCGGCTTACATCAGGAGGTCAGGCAACAGTTGGCCCGGCTGCAATCAAAGATTTTCGCAGGGGGTTTCGGGGCTGAACCGGATGCTTTTGGTGAAGCAATCTGGGTCTTTTACACTCACTTTCAACTGACCGGAGATAAGACATGGCTGGAGTCGGTCTATTCCGATTTGAAAGAACGGGCTTCGTGGATTATTAAAGCCCGCCATACCGAGCAGTATTTGTATGACGATGTAGAGGCCCGCGTGCCTGATCGACGATACTCCGCCGATAGCGACCTGATTTGTGAACCGGCCAGAGACGGTCTTATTCAAGGAAGAATGGACTGGCATCGACCTCTTATATGGATTAATGCCTTCGCTTTGTTGGGTTTAAAAGCCATGACTGAAATGGCAGATGTATTAGGCAAGGCTGATGAATTTGAGCTTTACCGGCAGGAAGCTAACGAGTTACAGACCGCTTTGCATGATTATGGACATTCTCATTTTGGTGAAAACGAACGCGATTTTGTTTGTGCGATCTGGCCTACCAGCGCTTTTGGGGAGGACGATGTAGCCAACCATTATAAAGAATGGTGGCAAAAAAGCAGACTGAAAGCAAATGGAGAATATAACTCTGAAGCCTTATGGAAATATTTTGAATTAGGACAAGCCCACAACTACTTGCTTTTAGGAGACAGAGCAAAAGCTCTCCAGACCGTCAGTTATTATTTAGAACATCACGATGTCCATAACCTATACGGCTGGCTTGAAGACAGTAGCGATATTGCCGAAAACTGGAGTCAAGTGGAAGGTTGGTATAAATTGCCCTCACGGCAACCGCACGGCTGGGTATCATCGGAATTTCTCTTATTGCTGCGGGATTTGTGGGTTTACGAGAATGAGGGAAGGCTGGTTTTGGGCCAGGGCGTTCCAGCGGGATGGTTACAGAGGGAAAGCAAGATGCAAATATTGAATATGCCAAGCGCTTTTGGTCCGATAGATTTCAAAGTTTTCATTCCAGAAAAAAATAAAATTGAAATAGAAATTTTTTTCCAATCCTTAGAGCGACTCCCTTTACAACTAGAAATTTGTCTTTCATGGCCGGGTTCTAATCTTATCACAACTAAAGGTTCAGTGAGAAGAGGTAAAGTAATTATTTCTCGTTCTGAGTATGCGGAACAAAAATTAGTAAAGTTGATAGTGCTGTCAAATTAACCCTCGTCACTTCATTAAATTGACAAAATTCTTTGAACAGACCTTTTGGGTCTGAGCATTCTCACATTCCACAAAGAAAATGCAAGGTCACGCGGGCGGTTCAGGGCAGGGGTGGACTGTGGGAAAGGTGGTTGCGACAGGTTTCGGACAAAAGTGATTGACATTCACAATAAATAAGGGCAGAAGGAGTCAGGTAACCTCCGAAATCTACCACCTACTGACTTGCAAGCCCTCCTTAGTTATGTTAATCTCCTTCCATCAGCAGGATTTCTATCATCTTTTAGTGGCGGGATTTTTGTTTCGATGAGTTGTCCTCATTGTTATTCTACCCAGATTTCCAATCGCTCTCGTCTTACTGCCAGAGGTTACCGCACTTTCTTTCGTAATTTTTGCCACCGAGCTTTCAATGAACGCACCAACTCGCCCTTTAACCGTCGCCAGGTTACTACCGAAATCATCTTTGAAGTGGTGCTTTGGCGGCTACGTTATAAACTATCCCTGCGCGATTTGACCGAAATGTATTTGCTCAAAGGGTTCTATTTTACCTGCGAAACAGTCAGAGAATGGGAGGCCGAATATGCTCCACTGCTTACCGATGAGCTCAAAAATGAACGTAAAGGCCAAAATAGCTTGCGGTGGAAAATTGATGAAACCCTGGTAAAAGTAAAAAAGAAATTTTATTATTTATACCGAGCGATTGATAGCCATGGCAAGTTAGTAGATGTGAAGCTTTCGGAAGTCCGCAATAGTGAAAGCACCACGGCTTTTTTCGAGCAGGCGGTGGAAACAACTGGGCAGAAACCTGAGCAAGTCACTACCGACAAAGAAGCAATCTATCCCGGCGCAATTGGAAAAAGTGCTGGGTAAAAAGGTGGAGCATCGAACCGGGAGATGGCGAAACAATCGGCTCGAACAGGATCATCGGGGGTTAAAAGGGCGGTACAAACCGATGCGCGGGTTCAAAAACCCAAAAAATGCCGAACGATTTTGTAAAGCGTATGATGAGCAACGCAACTTTTTTAGTTTTAGGCGGCAGCATAAAGACAAGCGCAAAGAGATCTGGAAACGGGCAGACTTCAAGAGCAAATTTTACCAACTTAAAAAGAAGTTTCTCAAAAGGAAATTAGTATGGAAGCAGAGTGTACTGACGATTTAAAAATAATCGTGCCAATAAATCTGAATTTTTGTTCTGTTGTCTGAAACCTGTCGCAACATCCCCTGGCTGATCAGGTGTAACAGATATGCCTCCTCTTGGGCGGTTAGTTTCACCTCATATTTGGTTGTTTTTTTATTCATCCTTAGAAGAAATAGAGTCATCGAAACGAGCCAGTAATAAACGCACCATACTGACAAAAATAAAAGCTTCGGCGGTGCGAGGTTTACGCTCGTAATCTTTGGATAGGCGGCGCGAATGACCAAGCCAGCCAAATGTTCGCTCAACCACCCATCTTTTGGGGATTACTACAAAGCCGCTTTGGTCGTCATTAGGTTTAACAATTTCAATCGTCCAACCATGAGCAGTGCCAACTTTTTGAAAGTTAGGGCCACTGTAACCACCATCAGCCCAAATCTTAACCAACTCAGCACAACTAGCCAGAGGCTGGGCTTTGGCTAGTAACAAGGCACCCCCTTTTCGTTCGGCGATTGCCGCCGAATGGACTACTACCGCCAAAATAAGACCGAGAGTGTCAACTAGAATATGACGTCGGGTATCCGCAAGCGGGTGGCCTTTAATATGTTTGGCACCATCGTAACCGTGATAGCAACCAGTTTCACTAGCCTTGACACTCTGGCTATCAACTACTGCCGCGCTTGGGGTAGCAGTTTTACCGATTGCTTGTCGCCATTTTTGGCTTAGAGCCGCATTCAAGGCTTGCCACACCCCTGAATGTACCAGCTTTTGAAAGTGGTAATAGACCGTTTGCCATTTGGGGAAATCGTGTGGCAAATTACGCCATTGGCAACCAGTACGGGTCAGGTAAAAGACTGCATCGAGTATTTCGCGCCAGGAGTGCTGACGACGGCGACCTCGTCCACCTTGGACGGGTAAATGTGGCATAATTAGTTCCCACTCATCATTAGTGAGTGAACTAGGGCAAGCTTTTTTGTTATTTTCCATATTAGGAGCTTACCCTTTATGGCCCTTTTATTCAATTTTTAAAGCGGCTTTTTCGTTATTTGATTTCTCAAACATGTTCTATAATATCTATACAAATGTTTTTTATAAACAGTTACAAAAATTTGCGATATTTTACTCAGCATCTGTAAGGAGACGGATTGTGTCCGAGATTGTCACTGGAGGTCAAAATAATGCTCAGGAATGGGATGGCGAGAATAGCTTTACTCAGATAAAGCTAACATCGCTGGCGGCTTGCGCTGGTTGAGCGGCCAAAATGGGTCCTAAAGACCTGGAGCAAGTTTTGTCTCCGCTAAAAAAATATGATAACCCGAACCTGTTGGTGGGTTTGAAAATAAGTGACGATGCGGCGGTCTACCGACTTACCCCCGAACTGGCGATAGTTCAAACGGTAGATTTCTTCCCGCCAGTGGTTGACGACCCCTATTTTTATGGGGCAATTGCGGCGGCTAATTCTATGAGCGATGTTTACGCGATGGGCGGCGATGTTACGATGGGGATTAATATCGTAGCCTTTCCCGATAACTTGCCCCACGCGATTCTAAGCCGAATTTTACAGGGTGGCGCGGATAAAATGGCGGAGGTGGGGGCGGTCATCGCGGGCGGGCATACTGTTATAGATAAAGAGCCCAAGTATGGCATCTGTGTGACTGGCACAATCCACCCAGACCAGATTTTTACCAAAGGTGGGGCGGTGGCGGGCGACATTTTATATTTAACCAAGCCGCTCGGCACAGGAGTCATCACCACCGCCCACAAGCGCGATGTGGTTCAGCCTGATGACCTTAGAACGGCAATTCAGAGCATGACTTCCCTAAACCGAGCCGCTTCGCTAATCTTGCGCCAGTTTGGGGTAATTCAGATTCACGCCTGTACCGATATAACCGGGTTTGGGGTTTTGGGGCATTCTTCCGAGATGGCTGACCATAGTCAGGGGGTTGACCTCTTAATCGAAAGTGGGTTACTGCCCTTGTTGCCAGGGGCGCGGGCTTATGCTCAGGCGGGTTGTTTGCCGGGTGGGGCCGGGCGCAATCGCGATTTTTTGCAAGACGAGGCTAAACCGCGTGTCCGCTTCCTTCGCCAAATCGATGCTGACCTGGAAGATTTACTGTTCGACCCTGAAACCAGTGGCGGGCTGTTTTTCGCTATTGCGGCTGACAAAGCGGCAGAACTAGAAGGGGCTTTTGCGGATACATCTCAACCACTTTGGCGGGTCGGACAGGTTCAGGCGGGCACAGGGATGGTGCTAATAAATTAAGGTTAGAAAATAAATCTGGGGTAAAAGTTATAGCTAAAAACATTTGACATATCCTGGCAGTGGGTGTATTATATCTTCACAAGTTAAATAACGCGGGGTGGAGCAGTGGCAGCTCGTTGGGCTCATAACCCAAAGGTCGTAGGTTCGAATCCTGCCCCCGCAACCTTTCCCTCTACCGTCACACTCGCGACTAAAGCGCAGTGTGATTTTTGATTTATATTCAATTATGAGCTTGCTCGCAACCGTTAACCACTTCTTCCAACAATATGCCCGAATGTTGCCAGCCCCGCCTTGCCGGGTGCTGGTGGGGGTTTCGGGTGGGCCGGACTCAGTGGCCTTGCTTCATGCCCTCTACCAATTAAAAGCTGAATTGCAGCTTGAAATTGAGGTAGCTCACCTGAACCATATGCTGCGAGGGCAGGAGGCTGACCAAGATGCCCGTTATGTAGGTGAACTTTGTGCTAGTTTAGCCGTTCCCTGCCACCAATTGCAGGCGGATGTGCTGGAATTTGCCAGAGTTCGCCATCAAAGCATTGAGGAAGCCGCCCGAAATGTGCGTTACAGGGAATTTGCGGAGTTGCTCTATTCCCAAAATATCCCGTTATTGCTCGTGGCCCACAACGCCAATGACCAGGCCGAAACGGTGCTGATGCGCCTTTTGCGAGGTACGGGCTTGCATGGTTTGGCGGGAATGTTGCCCCTCGCCCAGCTGCCCGATACCCTATATAACCCCGAAGATTCCCAAAAGTGGTTGTTGGGTCGCCCTTTGCTGGAGGTTTGGCGGACAGAAATTGAGGAATATTGTGCTGCTAATAAGCTTCAGCCGCGTCACGATTCGTCCAACACCGACCTAAATTATACCCGTAACCGCGTCCGCCACGAGCTATTGCCCTTGTTGGAAGAAAAATATCAGCATGGCGCAGCCGTTAATCTGGCACGACTTGCGCGGCTGGCGGGCGATGAGGAAGCGTGGCTGAGTGAATTAACTGTGCAAGAATATCAAGAAATCGCGGTTGAGATAGATGATGATGAAAATCCAGGGTTTGTTCAGACCAGCTATGAAGAATGGGTGGAAGCGGTAACAAGTGAATCAAACCAAAATGGGAGTTGGTCGCCAGATAATAAAATTATATGGGATTTTGAAGGTAGATACATTGTTTTGAATCTTACTCGATTACAAGAAAAACCAATAGCCCTACAACGTCGCTTGGTTAGATACGCCTACTATTGTTTTGCCGCAACCATACATAAGCTAGAAAATCTTCATTTAGAACTAATACTAGCTAACTTGAATAAACCCGGTTGGAAAATAAGTTTACCCAATGGGGTTCGTGCTCAAATCTACCCGAATGACATGGTTGTAGGTTGGGGATCGGATACTGGTTTTCGTGAAAAAAACAAATTAGCTGAAGAAATACCACTTTATATCCCAGAGACGGTTAATATTAAAGTTCCTGGTGTAATTGAGTTCAGTGATTGGAGAATAATCGCCGACATTCTCGCGGTAGTGGAAAATTTGGTCAATGTTGTGCCAAATTTTAGCGCATTAGAATTCAAGGATGGGATTGGAAAAGTTTGGTTGGATGCGGATAAGGTTGGGTCAGAGGTTATTATCCGGGGGCGTAAGCGGGGCGAAAAGTTCAAGCCGTTGGGTGCGCCCGGTCAGCGCAAGTTACAGGATTATATGCTGGATGCCAAAATTCCACATAAGTTAAGGGAAGGTTGGCCGTTGGTGGTGCGTCCGTCTTCGGGGGAAGGTGAAGCCGAGAGAGTGGCTTGGGTGGTTGGTTATGGGATTGGGGATGAGTTTAAGGTGACGGCGCAGACCCAGCGTATTTTGCGTTTGAGCGTTGAGTCGTTAGAGGTTGATTAATAGGGAGGATTGTTGTGTCAGAATTATTGCCAGACATTCGGGATGACATTTTGGAAGTTTTGATTGACGAAGAAACTTTGCAGAACAAGGTAGCCGAGTTAGCCGCCCAGATTACCCGCGACTATGCCGGACAGGATTTGTTGCTGGTGGGTGCGCTCAAGGGGGCAGCGGTGTTTATGGTGGATTTGTCCTTACAAATTCCTCTGCCGCTCAGTATGGATTTTATGGCGATTTCCAGCTATGGAGCCAGCACCAAATCCAGCGGCGTGGTGCGTATTCTCAAAGACCTGGATGCCAGTATTGAGGAGCGCAATGTACTGATTGTCGAGGATATTGTGGATAGTGGCCTGACCCTGAGCTATCTAGCCGAGCATCTACGGGCACGCGGCCCTGCCAGCCTCAAAATCTGCGCCCTGCTCAACAAACCGTCCCGTCGTAGCAGTAATGTCCAGGTGGATTATCTGGGCTTCGACATTCCCGATAAGTTTGTGGTGGGCTACGGTCTGGATTTCGCCGAGAAGTACCGCAACCTCCCCTTCATTGGAGTGCTAAAGCCAGAATTGTATCGGTAAAACAATTAGGAAACGTGAAATAAGTTTTATGGTTCGCAAGCTTGTCATTCTGAGCGAAAGCGAAGAATCTTCTTATCTTACGCAAGATCCTTCACTTCGTTCAGAATGACAAAAGTGCTAAATATCTACAAGATATTTGGGTAGAATTCAGGGTAATAAGTCTTCAACCACTCGTGAGAGTAGAATTCAAACCTTAAAAGAAACTTTGTTGAGAACATAACGTCAACAAAAACCCGTTCACTCTGGCTGTATAAGCGTGCTGCTTTGACATCTTCTAATTTGTGAGTAATAAACACCTCTAGAAAGTCTTTTTTCCTTTCTGGGTCGGTGGCTATCCTCAGTGTCGTTTCTGCTTGAAGACCAAAACACTCCTTGACTTTCTCTGGAGCTCGAAATACCTCTGTAATTAAATTCGCCTTTAGCTCATGTGTGCCGTTGGTCTCAATGAAGGTAAAAACCCGTTCAGGATTATCTACAGAGGTGTATCTCTCGTAGATAATCTCTATACTTCTATCAGGTAACATGTCTTAATCCTTTCCCTAGGCTAAGTATGTGTTGCCTAAGAATTTCGTGGTGTTTCGTAACATACGTGCGAGAAACATAAACGAATATATGTTCCAGTCTAAATTATACCTAAAGTTGTTGAGCTTTTCAATAGCTAGATGCTGTATAATACTATGTAGCGGTAGTGGCTAATTTGTAAGGGGAAATTCTGATGGCAGTAAAAAGAGATACTTCTAACCTGATTGTTGATAGTCGGGTTGAAGGGTTGCAGCAATATTTTGAGTTTAGAAGGCCGGAAGAAGTTTCGGAATTTTTGCTTGTGACCCCCTTTTTATTGGAGCTATTGCCAGAGGCTCAGGCGCATATAAAAAGAAACTTCCCAGAATCCAAACTATTTCTAGAGTTATTTCCACCAGTAGAGGACGGAGAAGAGCCGCATCTGGTTATTTATATTACTACAGCATTAGGCTATAAGGAAGCCTCTATCAAGCTTGACCGACTTGATGAAGATTGGTGGATAGAAACGTTTGGACAGACACAAGGCAAACTTAATATTGACCTGGAGTTCCGATGAGTTTCAACTGGGAAGAATATCTTAAATTTGCTCAACAACTTGTCCAAGAAGCCCAGGGAAATAGCCAAAATCCTCTGGCTAATGAAGTGGCCTACAGAAATGCTATCAGTCGGGCTTACTATTCCGCATTTAATAAAGCCCGTGAATATTTACTGACCACTACTATTTATAATCCCTCACGTGGCGATAGCCATACCCATTTAATTTTGGCTTACAGTAATAGTATTTTCCGAGAGCGGAAAGCTTTAGCACCCAAATTATCTCGGATGAAAGACATGCGGGTAAGGGCGGATTATTTTGGTAATTTCTATGACCCTACCATTTCCAGAGTTCGAGAACCGCTCCCCGAAATTGCCAAAAAGACCGTAGCGGAGGCAAGGGACGTACTTACAATGATAATTAACTTCAAGCCCACTACTGTTCGTGATATTTAACCCTAGATTTCCCTTTAACATAAACTCTTGACCTACCCCCCGACCCCCAAAACCTCTTACTATACATAACGCGGAGTGCATTGCCCTCATATTTACATTTGTGATATAATTATCGAAGAAATGTTAAAACACTTTAAGAAAGTAGTAAAATGAGCAAGCAAGCGACCCCGCCGGAACACCTTATACCCAACGAAAAGTTACCTGGCTTTAAGGCCGAAGAAAAAGCTAACTACGTCAACCGAATGTTTGGGCAAATTGCCCCGAAATATGACACCATGAACCGCTTGATGACTTTTGGTTTAGACCAGGGTTGGCGCAAGGTGGTCGTGCGGGAAACGGGCCTGAAACCGGGTGAGGTGGCGTTGGATGTCGCTACCGGGACAGGCGATATTGCCCTGGCCCTGGCGGAGGCGGTTGGCCCGACTGGTAGCGTGATTGCCAGCGATTTTAGTCTGGAAATGATGAAACCCGGCCCTGGCAAAGCCGAAAAAAAGGGCGTGGACAAGGTGGTGCGCTTTATGGCGGCAGATGCCCTTAATCTACCCTTTGAGGATAATAGCTTTGAAGCCATCACCACTGGTTTTGCGATGCGGAATGTGGTAGATATTGAGCGGGCTTTTTCGGAGATGTGTCGGGTGGTAAAGCCGGGTGGTCGGGTGGTTTGCCTGGAAGTCGCCAAACCAAAATTTGCGCTGGTGCGTT
>Ga0209512_1001578_pt1 | contig 27429 bp, 31 predicted proteins | sample frozenSSSSmetaG_FD_184142 | JGI IMG/M metagenome (GOLD analysis project Ga0209512, IMG submission 184142) | Glacier valley bacterial and archeal communities from Borup Fiord, Nunavut, Canada, to study Microbial Dark Matter (Phase II) -... | ecosystem: Environmental > Aquatic > Freshwater > Ice >...
CCCTCATCAAGCCCACTCAGAAAATCTCTACACTGTTGATTCTGAGGAGCTTGAGAGCGTGTTAACTGCGTTTACTGCGGGTCTATTATTGATCACCGTTTCTGAATTGGGCGACAAGACGTTTTTCATTGCAATGTGTTTGGCAATGCGCCATCGTCGCCGCTATGTGTTTACCGGAAGCGTGGTCGCACTCGCTGCCATGACCATTCTGTCGGTTTGTTTGGGACGGGTGGTGTCACTGTTGCCCAAAGACCTAACGCATTACGCATCGATTTTGCTGTTTGTCGCGTTTGGCATCAAGCTGCTCTACGATGCCCATCAAATGTCACCTGAATGTCGCGATCACACATTAGCAGGCGAAGATGATTGTGTTGAATGTGCTTCTGAAGCAGAGCGAGACGCGATCGCTGCCGTCACTCAAGCCGAAGCGAACCTCAAACAAAAAACGCCCTTCGCGATTTGTTTAGAAGCCTTTGTGCTGGTTTTTGCGGGTGAGTGGGGCGATCGGACTCAATTTGCCACGATCGCTCTGGCGGCTGCCAACAATCCTGTCGGGGTGACATTGGGCGCAATTGCCGGACATACAATCTGTACCGCGATCGCGGTTGTCGGTGGCAAACTGATCGCCGGACGCATCTCAGAGCGAACCGTCACCCAGTTGGGCGGCATCCTATTTCTACTATTTGCCGTAGTCGGATGGTTTGAACGCCCGTAGAGACGTTTCGGTGGAACGTCTTCTTCGGTGGAACGTCTCCCGCAAACCATCGGGTAACCCGATCAATCCCCCATCCACGATTCCCCCCCGATCGTCCTCTCCCGATTTACAGCATGATCGGACGATCGAGTCCCGTCCGAGGGTTCAATTCGCCGCACTTGAATCTGATGCAATCGCGGACCTTCGGCTGAAATCACCGTTAGCTCACAGTCACCATATTGCAGCGTCTCACCCGGAGCCGGAATTTTTTGCCACTGGTAAAACAAAAAACCCCCTAATGTCTGATACTCCTCCGCCAGGGGAAAGTCTAGACTCAATTCTTCATTGACTTCCTCTAAATTCATCTGTGCCTGGATCAGGAAAGTGTTCTCATCCAAAATCTGAATCGAATGTTCTTCATCGCCCTGTGGCTCAGAGCTATCGCCAATAATCTGACTAATAATGTCCTGAATTGTGACTAACCCGGCGGTGCCGCCAAACTCATCGACTACGACCACCATATGCGTTCGCGATCGCTGCATCAAGGTCAGCAATTCGCCTAATGGCGTGTATTCAGGAACAAATTGAGCCGGGTGAATCCAGGATTTAATGGGACTATCGAGGGTCAATGTCCCCTGCACCAGCGGTTCTGCAAGGTCTTTAAAGTGAATCATGCCGCAAATATCATCCAGCGAGTCGCCAATCACCGGATAGCGAGAATGCCCCGAATGCGCCACTTCTTCTAGCAAACCTCGAACGGTGGCATCAACCCACAGCGTTGTCATACTCGGACGCTGTATCATCACTTCAGTTGCCGGAACATCGCCAAACTCAAAGACATTGCTCAAAATCGCACGTTCTTCCGCTTCTAGCCCAGTCGATTCGCTAGAAGTTGAGATAATGAGCTGCAACTCTTCGGGAGTCACCTGGTTATACCAGCCCTGCCCCGTGTATTGAATTCCGATCAGCCGCAGCAGCAAGCGCGTAGACTGATTGAGAATCCAAATAAACGGGTTGAAAAATCGCGCGATCGCCAAACTAAACGGACCCAAAAATCGCGCAATCTCCTCGGCGTAGCGCATCGCCACCGATTTAGGACACAACTCTCCCAACACGATTTGCAAATAGACAATCAGCAAAAAAGCCAGAGGAACCGACAGCGAGTGCGATAGCGTTTGTACGATCGTCGGTGGAAACGGCAGATGAGCAATCCAGCTTGCAACGACGACTGCCATCGTGCTTTCGCCAATCCAGCCCAGTGCCAGACTCGACAGCGTAATGCCCAACTGAGTCGTAGACAGCAAGCGATCGATGCTGCGCTGCAAATTCTGCACCGTGCGAGCTTGAATGTCACCTGCGTCAACCAGTTGATTGATGCGCGATCGCCGCACCGAGACGATCGCAAACTCTGTGGTCACAAAAAACGCGTTGATCGTAATCAGCAGCAAAACCGACAAAAACCTCAGCGCCACATCCGTCCAGCTCAGACTTTGAAGGGCACTCGGCGCTAAACCAACCGCAAAAGGGGCAATCATTTGCGAAGAAAACCAATGAACAATGCACCGTCGTAGATGATCAGAAAAGTGACATTACGTCCCAGTTTGCTCTTACTTAACTGGAATGTCAGCCATCCGCAGTTGGAGCTTTTGATCGGGATAATCGGTGAGCTGAATCGAAATCTTTTTCGCCTTGTCGAGCAAGGTCGTCGAAAGCGAAACCGTGCCAGCAAATTTTTGATTATTAGGCGGCAACTCGGTCGGCAAGCCGTCAGTGTCTGCACTCAGCACCCGTCCCTGCTCGTCGGTGATATTCAAAAAGCTGTAGAGGAACTTCACCGATCGAGTGCCCTCGTTTCGCATTGAGACATCAAAGACCACAGAGTCTTTCCGCTGCCGCACTCCGCTCACTTCCACGGTTACACCCTTGTCTTGACTAATGATCGGAAACTTAGCCGGAGCCGCTGCTGTCTTTTCTGGCTCTGGCTGAGACGTGCTTGCAGAAGCCGATTTTGCGTTTCCATCTAAGCGGGCTTTCACCGTCTTAATGATGTCTGCTTCTTGCAATACCACTAGCTCGTCTGTCGCGCGCGCCGAGCCACTTTTCTTGCTGACCTTATTAGTCGGGCGGGCATCGGGCTGCGTAATTCCCTTCAGGGCTTCTCGTCCGATCGCAAACCCCCACGCTCCCGTTACAATGCCTGCGCCAAACATCAAGGTGAGCAAAATAAACGTGAGGGCAACCGTAGAATTAATTCGCATCGATCGTGATCAAGTATTAAGTGAACGCAGGTGACCTGAATTGTATTCGCTAAACGGGGTTGAGAACACCTCTATTAAAAAAAATATCGCGGCTGACTGACAACCGCGAAACTCAGGCTAAAATGTTACACAGAACTGACCCGCGCCGTTGACCGATTGGGGAGGTAGCGAACTCATAATTCGCCTTCAGGCTGGTTCGATTCCAGCACGGCGCATTGCCCAACCTCTGAAATCTAGCGCTCAAACACTAGCTCACTGCCGACTAATCGATTGCTGACGCTAGCACTAGGAAGCGTCAAAATTGATGTGTTGTAAGGATTTGGCAAATCTGGTGTGCGAATAAGTGGGTCATTAGCCGCTTGCTGAATCAACAAATCGCGGTAGATGCGATCGAGGCGATCGCCATCACGAGCAATTCCATTCTCTGGAAATCTAGGAATCCCAATCAATGCCTCGATCGGACGTTTGAGATCTTGAAATCCTTCGCTCGACCCAAAGAATGCCCGATTAACCGCATCGGGAATCGTCTCACGAGGTTTAAACGCTGCAGGTCTTTCTTGAGCAGTCACCGCCGTTGAAACCGTAGACGCAGCCACCAGAGCCATTAAGCTCAACACACTCTTTAACCTCACGCCCATAAAATTTGTCTCCACTATTCCGCTAAAGTTTAACTTTGGATGGATGGTCAAAACCAAGCTTTTAAACTGGTTTACAACGCTATCTTCTTAGTAATTAATAACTCTAGTCTGCCCTACCTATGACAAATCTGTCTCAATCTTCAGCAAATTTCCCGTGGGCGATCGCGGAGTTACCTGCTCTCCGCCAAGCCTTGTTGACTTTATTTTGTGAAGTCGCCTATCGAGAAGGCGATTTCTTGCTCTCTTCCGGTCAGAAAAGCACCTATTACATCAATAGTAAACAGGTGACGCTGCACCCCCAAGGCGGTTTAGCCGTGGGACGAATTTTGTTACCCACCATCGCATCTGAAACGGTAGCGGTGGCAGGCTTGACGCTGGGAGCAGACCCGATCGTCACCGCAGTGAGTGTCGTTGCCGCCTATGAAGGACGATCGCTTGCCGCTTTAATTGTCCGCAAAGAACCCAAAGGACACGGCACTCAGGCTTATATCGAAGGTCCGACGCTACCAGAGGGCAGTCCAGTTGTGGTGTTAGAAGATGTGGTGACAACAGGACAATCAGCGATGAAAGCAGTTGATCGCTTGCGAGAAGCAGGGTATCAGGTTGAAGAAGTGATTACGCTGGTCGATCGACAGCAGGGCGGCGCAGAATTTTACGAGAAAGCAGGGTTAAAGTTTCAAGCCGTTTTCACCATTCAAGACCTGCAAAAATGCTGGCAGGAACTCCACGCTTAACTTGAGTGCGACAAAATCCACTCTTCTAAGATGGGATTCACGAGTTCAGGGGCTTCGTCTTGGGGGCAGTGACCCACCCCTTCTAACGGGATGAACTTTTCGACCTGAGGATAGTTTGCAAACGCTTTGCCAAGCTTGATCGGTTCCCACGGATCTTGAGCGCCCCACAAAATAATGGTCGGACATGGCAATTTCGGGAATAAGTCTTCGGGTAAGGGTCCTTGAGAGTAGCCTGTAAACGCAACGAACACCGCTGCCGCGCCCTGATCGCGGGCGGCTCCCATCAGCAGATCGACTAGCTCATCGGTGACGGCTTCCGATCGAGCGTACGCCTTGAGCAAAATGTTCCGAACGGTCTTCGGCTGTGCGAGTTGCTTAAAAAACAGATTGCCGACCCATTTTCGCTTGAGAATTCCTTGTAAAACGGGCGCACCGACGCGCTTAATCCAGGGTTGCCCGATGCGTTTACGATCGTGCAGCAACCTCAGCGAACAGTTGATTAGCGCCAACCCCCGCGCAATTTCTGGACAATCGACAGCAGCTTGCATCGCGACAATACAGCCGATCGAGTTGCCGACCAAAAACGCCGATTCGCCCACCACTTCACGACAAAAATCGGCGATCTGCTGCGCCCACGTCTCAAACGTGTAGTCAATTTGCTCGATCGGAATGGGCTTTTCTGATTTACCAAACCCAATTAAATCCACTGCATAAACCCGACACGTCTTTGCTAACTCTGGCGTATTTTTGCGCCAATGATAAAACGACGCTCCAAACCCATGAATCAAAATGACCGCAGGTCCGTCACTGCCCTGAGCTTGATAGGCAACTTTAAAGCCTTTCCACATCCAGATTTTAGTGTCGATTGCGAGAGAAGTAGAAGCTACCATATAGGTTAAAGACAAGTTTAATGAGACGGTTATGAACTTTTATGTAGTCCATTTTAACGGCTGCGAGTCAGATCTGATTGATCTTGGTGTCACGATCGGATACGACTACTATTAAAGTTCCATACTCTTCATCTTTCAAGGCTGACTCTATGGACCCGATCGGAACTCAGATTGGCGGTTACGCCCCAGATTTTGAACTGCCGGGAACCGACGGCACGGTGCATCATCTCGCTCACTACCTTGAACAATCTCGTGCAGTAGCAGTCGTGTTTATGTGCAATCACTGCCCCTACGTGAAGATGTACCTAGAGCGTCTAAAGCAGATTCAGAGCGACTTTAACAGACAGGACTTGACGCTAATCGGCATTAATCCCAACGATGCAGAGCAGTTTCCTGAAGACAGCTTTGAAAAAATGAAGCGGTTTACCGCCGATAATCAGGTAAATTTTCCCTACATTCGAGATGTGACTCAAGAAGTCGCCCACACGTTTGGGGCAACGAAAACGCCTCATGTGTTTCTGCTTAATCAGCAAGGCGTGCTTTGCTACAACGGCGCGATCGATGACAACCCCCAAGACTCCAGATCGGTCAAAACAAATTATTTAAGAGACGCGATCGCTAAAGTTCTAACTGGAGAAACGATCGTTCCCACCTCGACTGACCCGATCGGCTGTTCTGTTAAATGGCGCAACAGCTAGAAATGATAAAAGCGTCTGATCTGCTGCTATCTTAAGTGAAAGCAATTAAAGTCACGCAAGTCATCGTCACATGGGAATAACATATCGGCGGATTCTGCTGAAGCTGAGTGGCGAAGCCCTGATGGGCGATCTGTCCTACGGGATCGATCCTGCCGTAGTCAACGGGATTGCCGAAGAAGTTGCGGAAATCGCCGCCACCGGAGTGCAGATCGCGATCGTCGTTGGCGGCGGCAACATCTTTCGGGGTGTCAAAGGCGCAGCAGCCGGAATGGATCGAGCCACCGCAGATTATATCGGCATGATTGCCACCGTCATGAATGCCATGACTTTGCAAGATGCCCTAGAGCACCTTGGAGTGCCCACACGGGTGCAAACAGCGATCGCTATGCAGGAAGTTGCCGAACCCTACATTCGTCGTCGCGCCATGCGTCATCTCGAAAAAGGTCGCGTCGTCGTCTTTGGGGCGGGGTCTGGCAATCCATTCTTCACCACAGACACCACGGCTGCTTTGAGAGCGGCTGAAATTGGGGCAGATGTGCTGTTTAAAGCCACAAAAGTTGATGGAGTTTATGATGCCGATCCTACGCACAACCCCGACGCAAAGCGCTTTAAGAGTCTCACTTATTCTCATGTATTGACTCACGATCTCAAAGTGATGGACAGCACCGCCATCTCATTGTGTAAAGATAACAATATCCCCATTATTGTCTTTGACTTATCGGTTGCCGGAAATGTGCGCCGTGCAGTGATGGGAGAATCTATCGGAACGATTGTCGGAGGTTTCTGTGAAGTTTGCTGATGTCGAAGACCATATGAAGAAGGCGATCGAAGCCACTCAACGGTCTTTTAATACCATTCGGACGGGTCGAGCCAGCACCAGTCTCTTAGATAAGGTGTCGGTCGAATATTATGGGACTCCTACGTCTCTCAAGGCTTTGGCGAACATCAGTACGCCTGACTCGAGCACGATTCAGATTCAGCCTTACGATCGCGGCAGTCTGGCGATTATTGAAAAAGCGATTTCGATGTCTGATTTGGGGTTGATGCCAAACAACGACGGGTCAGCGATTCGGTTAAATATTCCCCCGTTGACCAGCGATCGCCGCAAAGAACTCGTGAAACTTGCGACCAAATATTCTGAAGAGGGCAAAGTCTCTGTGCGGAATATTCGTCGAGACGCGATCGATGCGGTGAAGAAGCAAGAGAAAGCAAAAGAAGTCTCTGAAGACGAATCAAAAGATGTTCAGGACAAAATTCAAAAGCTGACGGATAAATATGTTGCCGAAGTAGACAGAGTTCTATCAGGGAAAGAAAAAGACATTTTGACCGTCTAAGAGATCGATTGTGATACCAAATTTATCCACAAACGCGATCAACACCGAATTTACCCAACGCAGTGAAACGTTCCACCGGAACGTCTCACTGCTTTCGATTGACAGAGGCGATCCAACCATTCGGATCGCCTTACTTGTAAGTAAATTTCAGTAATTCAGCCGCCCATGCCAGGAATCAGACTTCCGCTGAGACGTTTTAGCGCACGGGTCGCAACATCAGCATAGCGCATCTCGCCACACATAATTTTACCCAGGCGATCGGTGGCGGTAGGTCGCTTCACCCCGACTTTATAGCCGATGCCAGGAATGCGATAAAACACACCCGCGAGTCGCTGCGCCCAGACCATATCTACGCCCCATTCTTTTTGAATCACGGAGGTGTAGTTTTCTAGTGCCGTGCGATCGCCCGACAGCGCCCGGTCGATCGCTTCGGCTGCTTTCACGCCGCTAAAGATAGAGGGACGAATGCCCTCCCCAGTAAATGGGTCAACGACACCCGCCGTTTCACCCGCGAGAATTGCATTTTGGGCGTGCAGCTTCTGGTCGCCGTCCCAGGTGCAAATTGGGTGAAGATGGACTTGGCTGCTTTTGGCATCGATTCCAGCAAGAGCAGCATATTCAGCGAGGTCAGCCCTCAGATCTTCAGAGTCGCCGCCTCGGAAGGTGCTGGTTCCGATCGAGACACCATCCGCTTTGGGAAGATTCCAGATAAAGCCGTTTTTGACGATGCCAAAGTCGAATTGGGCGCGACCGTCATCGGTCGATCGCGGTGCTTCCATCACAGCACCCATGCGGGTTTTGCGTTCTTTAAAGCCCAGCCATTTTGCCATCGAACCTTTTGATCCATCTGCGGCAATCAAATAGCGGGCTTCTAACGCCCCGCTGGAAGTGTTGACGATCCAACGATCGCCCTTAAATTCGATTCCAGTGACGGTGGTGCGATCGCGCAGTTCTGCCCCTTTTTGCTGTGCCTGCTGAATCAGGAAGTGGTCAAATACGTCGCGTTTAACCATCCACATCGGCTCTGGTGTGTTGAGCGTTGCCTCAACAGGGTCACCGTGCTTCCAGGTGTAGCGGATTGCATCGACCTTGAGCGAAATTGCGGGTGAGAAGTCAAAGTCAAACCATTGGGCGATCGCAGGCGACACGCCACCGCTACAGGGTTTATATCGAGGCAGCGCTTCTCGTTCTAACACCAATACTGATCGCCCACGTTTTGCTAAATGATAAGCAGCAGTTCCTCCGGCGGGTCCGGCACCTACGACAATACAATCAAACATCACTCTGGAATTCACTCCCTAATTTATGCGTTCATTGCTCACTACAGAGGTTGTTGCTCAAGATCAGCACCGTTTAAGCAATCCTCATCAAGCCTCTGCCAAATTCGCTGGACGTAATTTGAGAACGGTTCCTTAGTTTTATACCCTTTTGTGCGATCGAATGCCTGACTATGAAGTGTTGTTCACGCGATATGAAGATATCGCCTTTATCGCTCTGCCCAGGCACGCATTTTACCAGGATTGAGTAGTCCGTAGGGATCGACCATTTCTTTGAACTTGAGTTGCTCAACATCCACCGTTTTCATGCCGCCATCTTCCAGAATGTAGGTGTGCGGATTGAAGATAAACGCGCCTTTAGACTCGTGGTAAGCGATGATCTCATTGAGACGGTCTTCGGTCGTATAGCGGACGACTTGCAGCGCCGCCGGACGGGCAGATCCACCGACGCGCAAAAATTCTAGGTGCAGCATGACTTCATCGCCAAAATGGTGATAGAGGTGCTCAAGCAAGGCGAGATTGTCGTCTGGCAGCATCGTTTGCAGATAAGTCAGCGATGAATCGACACTGCGGGCGTGAAGCGTGGTGTGATTCCAGGAATATTCTCCGAGCGTAATGCCTTTGCTGGCTTCTTGGGCGGTTTTTTGATAGCCGATCGTGCCCCCAAATTCCTCAACCAATTCACCCAACGGCTCTAAACAACTCTCAGCGATCATGATTAGAGCGCAGTGAGTGCCATCAGGAATGTAGCTGCGGAGAGCCGCAAAATAGGTGGGAATCGGTGCTGCACAGACGCAGACCAGTTTTTTGATTATGCCATCAGAATTAGTGAGCGCTTGCCCAAATCTGGCGGCAGACATGAAATCTGAGAAGTTAACAATCACCTCTGCCCAGGGATAAGCAGGAGCGAGGGGAATCTCTAGCTGAGTAATAATGCCGTTAGTGCCATAGGCGTGAGCGACTTTATAAACATCGTCTCCTCGAAGCTCAATCACGCGAGGCTGATCTTCCATCGTCACGACGCGAACCGCATTGAGGTTGCCGCGATCGCGCAGTTGCCCATAGGTCACCGAACCAATGCCCCCACTGCCGCCGCCAATAAACCCTCCGATCGTGGCAGTGCGATAAGTCGAGGGAGCCATGCGGACTTCCCAGCCACTCTCGCGGGTTTGCTTGTCCATTGCCGCCATTTTTAGCCCTGGTTCGACACAGGCGAGTCCGGGTTTGACCCAGTGAATGGCAGTCATCCGCGTCATATCGAGAATCACGCCACCCTTGAGGGGAACGCACTGCCCATAGTTTCCGGTTCCGGCTCCGCGCACGGTGAGCGGCACTTTGAATTTCACGCACGCCGCTGCCACTTTGAGAACGTCAGCTTCGTTAGCGGGACGCACCACTAAATCACCTGTTTTGTCTCCCAACAAAGGCTGTAGCACTGGGCTAAAGGTGTAATAATCTTGCGAGAGTTTGAAAATCTGGTTGGCATCGGTAACAATGTCGAGTCCGGCGAGGTCAGCAATCAGGGAATTTAGGTGGATGGGGCTAGTTTTTGTCGAAGTCATCGGACGTTCTGTATGAACAGTTCTTCTGCATCTTAAATCGATTCTGAAGAGAAATTGGTATCCAAACTTTCTAGACGATCGAGGAACAGACGCTACGATCACCACCCCAAATCATCAATGATTACTGATTACAAAAATTTCCTAACCATCTTCCTACTGAGTCTCTCACTTAGCGCGGTCGGCTTCTTCTTCTGGTTTGGGTCAGCTTTAGGTCAAGAGAAAGACACCGTTGCAATTTTGTGGGCAGCGGCAAGGTTACAACTAGAATCGAAAGGAGCGACCGCCATCGATGCTAGTGGACAACGCTATCTAGTTCGCGACCTGACAGAGCTTCAGCACATTCTAGAAGGTCACGGATTAAAACTTGAGGATCGATTAGGTAGCACTTTTGTCTATCGGAAACAGGGGCAACGGATATATTTGGGCTGTGGGCAATATACCAGTCATTACTTGATCTGCGATCTACACTCGCCACTCTGAGAAAGCGCTTGCCGTTTACTCTATATTCTTTTGTCGCTTATCACTATAAAATCGTCCAAAACTTCTTCTAAAACTGCCATAACAGTTTCGCGGATCAGGGCTTTGAGTTCTTCTGTCGTCAAATCTTTGACTTGCATGGCGAATACAGGACTGTGTACGGGAATGACTCAATTCTAAGCGGCACGATCGTGGGTGACGATCGACCGCTACTGAGAAGAGTGAAAGAGATCGTCTAACTCTGCATAATCGGGCAGAGTTGTATCAATCGATTTGCCGTCTCGTAGCACAATCCGATCGTACTGTGAGCGAGACAACAATTCGCTGTAGCTGCGTGCCTTAAATAAAACGAGATCGGCGGGAAGTCCGGCTCCAATTCTGCCGACTTGAGGGAGACCCATTAAATCCGCAGGCGTAAGCGTAATCGCGTTTGCCCAATCGGTGTAGGGACGATCGAGATGGGCAATGCGAACGGAGAGATTAAACACTTCCAGAGCATCGTGATCGCCAAACGCAAAGAATGGATCGCGACAATTATCACTGGCGATCGCGACTGATACGCCTTGCTGCTTTATTTCGTGCAACAACGTCACCCCACGCCATCGGGGAGTCTGTCCCGCCGTGCGACCTTGCAGATAAAGATTGCACATCGGCAGACTGACTACCCCAACTCCCGCCTTTTTGACGAGACGAATCGTTTTAGTTGCCTCGGCTTCCTCTTGCACTGCCAAACTACAGCAATGTCCGCAGACAATTTTTCCTTTAAATTTGTGTCGAATTGCGGCTTCTGCAACACGCCTCAGAGTAATCGAGCCAGGATCGTCATTTTCGTCGGTGTGGAAGTCTAAATTTAGCTTGCGTTCCTGGGCGAGAGCGAAGACTCGATCGAGTTGGGCATCAATGTCTGGGTTCATGTAGGCAACACCGCCTAATACTCCCCCAACATCAGCGACTAAATCGGCTAATTTCTCTCCTTCGGGGGTCAGAAAGTAGTCTAGCGTCACCAGCGAGACGGCTTGAAGGATCAGCTTCTCTGCCCAGCGATCGCGCAACGCTTTAAAAACCCGAAAGCCAATGTCTCCCTGCTCGCCAAAGGAGTCAATATGAGTCCGAATGGCTTTTGTGCCGTGGGCGTAGCTGCATTTGAGTCCAAACTCCATGCGGCGATAGACATCGTTCTCGTCCCAGTTTTTAGCCGCGTCTGCTTTAACCGTCGTCAGAGCAGTGTTAAACGTACCGTCAGAGTTTGGGGCACGGTTCCAAATGTGCCCTTTGTCGAGATGAGTGTGCATATCTACAAAACACGCCCACACCATGCTACCCTTCAAATCGACTGAGGGATCGTTGTAAGTGCTACACGTTCCGGCAGCCACGATCGAGGCGATCGTGCCATCTACAATTTCTAGATCAACGGCGAGAAGCGAGTCACCAGACGATTTTTTGTTAGTCCACTTCGTTCCACTCACAATCAACGACGGAGGAACGTGGGCATTTCTGAGCCAGTAGCGATGAGAGTCAAACAGCATAGGAGCAGTGAGCCAGTGCGATCGGAGTTCAGTCCTAACTTACCAGTAACCCTCACCCAAAAAAGCTTAACCCGCCCCTGATTTCAACTCAGTTGACTGTCAGTAGAAGCATTCACTCTGCGAATCGGTTCTAAAGGTTTGTGCAAAAAGAGTCGGCGGGGTTGACCCAACAGCCAGGTTATCAATCCAGCATCCGTATCTCGCAAACGATACCCGCTTTTTGCATAGAGTTGTTCTGCCGAATGGTTATTCTCCAACACATGCAGATAAATGTCTTCAAATCCCCACGCGAGAACGACTCGATCGCACGCCTCCAGCAACTGCATCGCGGCTCCTTTACGCCGACACTCTAGCTTGACCGCCAAATTTGACAGATAAGCATATTGACTCGTGCGCGGCTGCCAGGGGTTGAACGATCGCAGCCCAATCTCCACCGTCCCCACCAAGACACCGCTATCGACCGCAACCAGACACACATAGTGAGAAGGAGCCGTCTTTAATCGATTTCGCAAATCTTCATAGATTCCCACTCGCATAATCGGAATCAGCCAGCGCATAAACTCTGGTTGCAGATGAAAGCTTTCCGCCAAAATTCCAGCAATCTCCGACAAGTCCTGCGGCTCAACCGATCGGATCAGAAAGCGTGGAGAACTCGATAACGGCTCTGAAGAATCTTGTTCGCGAGGTGAAGAAGGAGTGTTCACAACCAACTGAATAAGGCAACACAGACCATCCTAAGTTGAGCAGCACAATCTGCCGCAACCCAAAACGTGTTTTTTGACATAAAAATACCTGCCTAGCCAAAGGTGAACTAGACAGGTGTTGGCTCACGAATCGCTCGTGCTATTTGCCAATCCGAGGAGGTTCGCGGAAGGCGATCGCAAAAAACAGCACGCCGATCGCGAGCGCAATAATCAAAATGTAAGCAACGCTTTCCATATCTCCATATCCTCAGTTGTGAGTGTATCTCAGACTATCCAGCGGTCAGTCAGGTTCAGCCAGTCCTCAAAACAGAAGCGGCTGAACCCAAGCCAACCCACCTTAAACCTGAGTTTGTCTGCGGGTGCTCTTGTCACCCAACTTCTGGAAGTAGCCCCACTCAACCTGCTCTTCTGCCAGATCTGGGTCAACCCCTGCAAACACATCTCGGAAGATGGTGCGAGAGCCGTGCCAGATGTGCCCAAAGAAGAACAGCAGAGCAAAGACTGCATGACCAAATGTGAACCAACCTCTTGGACTGGTGCGGAACACCCCATCAGAGTTGAGCGTTGCCCGATCGAACTCAAACGGTTCACCCAATTGAGCCGCACGCGCATAGCGCTTGACTTGAGCAGGGTCAGAAATGGTTTGACCGCCCAACACTCCGCCATAGAAGGTTGCCGTGACACCTGCTTGTTCAAAGCTGTATCTCGACTCAGCCTTTCTAAACGGAATGTCGGCGCGAACGACACCATCAGCATCCGTCAACACGACCGGGAAGTTCTCGAAGAAGTTTGGCAAACGACGAACGGAGAGTTCTCTACCGTCACTGTCTTTAAACACGGGATGCCCTAACCAAGCTTGGGCAATTCCATCGCCTTTGTCCATCTGACCTGTGCGAAACAAACCGCCCTTCGCAGGGCTGTTGCCGACATAATCATAGAACGCCAGCTTCTCAGGAATCTCTCCCCATGCCGCTTCAGGGCTGGTGCCATTGGCAATGCTAGTCTGAACGCGCCGATTGATCTCCTGCTTAAAGTAGCCCGCATCCCACTGATAGCGAGTCGGACCAAATAGCTCGATCGGAGTTGTCGCATTTCCATACCACATCGTTCCGGCGACGATAAACGCTGCAAAAAACACCGCCGCGATACTGCTTGCCAGCACAGTTTCAATGTTGCCCATTCGCAGCGCCTTATAAAGTCGCTCAGGAGGACGAACACTCAAGTGAAACAGACCTGCAATAATGCCGACGATGCCCGCCGCAATGTGGTGAGCGACAATTCCACCCGGATTAAAGGGGTTGAATCCTGCCGGACCCCATTCTGGCGCAACGGGCTGAACGCTGCCCGTAATTCCATAGGCATCAGACACCCACATTCCAGGACCAAACAGCCCGGTTAAGTGAAAGGCACCAAAGCCAAAGCAAAGTAAGCCAGATAAGAACAAGTGAATCCCGAACATTTTCGGCAAGTCTAGAGCAGGTTCGCCCGTGCGAGGATCTCTAAACAGCTCTAAATCCCAATAAACCCAGTGCCAGCAAGCGGCTAAAAACAGCAGACCAGACAGCACAATGTGGGCGATCGCTACTCCTTCAAATGACCAGAAACCAGGATCAAGCCCGGATTCACCCGTGATGCTCCAACCCGCCCACGAAGAAGACACGCCCAAGCGGGTCATGAACGGCAGCACAAACATCCCTTGCCGCCACATCGGATTTAAGACTGGATCGCTGGGGTCAAAGATCGCTAGTTCATACAGCGCCATTGAACCCGCCCAACCTGCCACTAAGGCAGTGTGCATTAGGTGGGTTGCGATTAACCGACCTGGATCGTTCACCAAGACGGTATGGACTCTATACCAGGGTAGTCCCATGTGACTACGCTCCTCCTATAAATTATGTCTACTGCAACGCTCGTTTCAGCATTTTGTTAAAGTGCCATGTACTTGTAAATCTACCAGATTTAGAGGCGACTTCTCACTTTGCGATCGCGCTCCGCAACCCTTCAAAAGAAGGGCGTGGATGGTTTGATGCGCTACTGTAAAAATGTAAGGTGTATAAAGAAGTGTAACCAGTGTTAGAGCCTATTGCAAGTAATTTGTAGATACGTGAGAAAAGGACAAATATCGATCGCCAAGCCGTTAATAATTCTTAATTGATTGACAAACTAAGTTACAAGTTAAATAGATAGTTTTTCAGTCCAATCTAGTCAACAAAAAATCCCGTTAAGAGGTAAAAGTCATGCAGCCAGCAGACACCGATATTCAATTGATCGGCACCGATGAAACAGCCGCAGTCAAGCCAGAGACCGTGAGCGACCCCACAAAGCCACTGTTTCGATCCGCCAGCATTACGTTTGTTAAAGAAGGGAAAGAAGCGATCGTGGCTGACGGAGCAAATCTGAGAATCAAAGCGATCGAGAACGGGGTTGACATCTACACCTTCGGCGGAAAAATGATGAACTGTGGAGGCTATGGTCAGTGCGGCACTTGCATTGTAGAGATCGTAGATGGCATGGATAATCTCTCGCCCCGCACCGATTTTGAGATCCGCAAACTCAAAAAGAAACCTGCTGCCTATCGACTGGCTTGCCAAGCATTAGTCCACGGGTCAGTCAGCGTCAAAACCAAGCCTTAGTGGTATTCTAAAGGGGTCGATGCCGAGATTTTAGATAGGGGCTGGGCTTTATGCAAGTTAATGATTTAGGGTTTATTGCAAGCCTTTTGTTTGTGCTAGTTCCCAGTGTGTTCTTGCTGATTCTCTATATTCAAACCGCCAGCCGTCAGTCAGACAAATAACAGCAAATCTCCACTGGTTAAGTTTATTTTGAAGAGGGTATGGAACGATCGCTCCGTACCCTCTTTGCTTTACGAGAAAAGCCGCTAGATATTACGAATTATGAAGCTTCAGTCTCAGATTTTGTTTTAGAAGTAATGGATTCAGGGTCTTCACTAGAAGGCTCTGAATGCAAATTGACTATGAGAGATTGCAGCCCCAGTCGTCGAATGTAGGGCCAGCCACCTTCAGCTTCAATGTCTCTCAAGAGTGCATAAAGCGCTTGTCGATTGTCTGGCAATGACTCCTGAAATAGACCTTCACATATGTCTCGATGCAATCCTTCTAGAAGCCTGAGCAAGGCAAGAAGCTTTATACTGTCACCCTTTGACGCTTCGGCTAGCTTCTGAATCGAGCTTGCAATTTGCTCAAAATCAAGCAATTCTGACTCAACGTTCACATCCCTACTCATCCCAGTCCTACCCCTCGAAATTCCACACCGTCTGCATAGTTAAACATACCCGCTCTTAACAGCTTAATCAGGCGTTGGCATTTCGCTATCAGCTTGGGTGGGCTAAATTTGGGGTCTGCACTCCGCCTGTTTCATTACTTACTTGAGGCGTGACCGGACTCTGAAGAGCCTTTTCCAGAAGAGTATGGGGTTTCACACCCCGTAGAGGAGTCGGCTCCTCGACCTAAACGACCCGTTCAGGTCGCGCAGGTCACTTCCTAATAAATAGAGAAGCACCATTGTTTGTAGGATAGGTCAGCAACAGTGTAACCCATACGGACATTGGGTTTTGTGCTTCAACCCGACCTACTTCTATCTTACATTTAATTCCACCCACTTACTATGTCTGATTTGTTTAGCATTTCAAAAATCATTCTCGACACCGATCCGGGCGGTGATGATATTTTCGCGTTTTTTTGGTTGCAAAGTCTGGTCAAGCAGGGGCATTTAGAACTCGTTGCTATAACGACTGCCGAAGGCAACGTGTCTGCTAAAAAGACGTTTGCGAGTGCCAGTCAAATTCTCAAACTAGGAGGATTGCCTGATGTTGAGATTGGGCGAGGAGTCTTAATCAAAGGAGACCCTGCTGAGGATGCGGCACACATTCACGGCAGTGATGGAATGGGCAACTTATCGACCACGCTGCCGAAGCCTCTAGATGATTATGAAACGGCTCGATATTCTGACGACATTATTATCGATAAACTCAATGCGATGCCCGGAGAGATTATTCTGGTCGCGATCGCTCCCTTAACTAATTTGGCAGCCGCAGAAGAGAAGAGTCCCGGCATTCTCAAAAAAGCAAAGCAAATTGTAGTGATGGGAGGCGCATTTCTTTGCCCCGGCAACGTCACGCCTCATGCAGAATTCAATATTTGGTTCAATTCAGCCGCCGCAAAGACTGTTTTTGACAGCCGAGATGATCTGGTAGTGATGCCATTAGATGTGACGAGACATCTGATTTTTACAAGAGAGATGGCGGACACGATCGTCCAGACCAACTCAGACGGCGAGGTTGCTAAGTTCATGCAAAACCTCTGCGGGTTTATGATTCAGACTGCTCTCACCTACCGAGAAACCGAAGGAATCGAGGGGTTTTTGGTTCACGATGCCGCCACGATCGGGTATCTCTTCTACCCCGAAACTCTGACGTTTTGCAGAGCTAATGTCCACGTCGAAACCCAAGGTGAATGGACTCGCGGGCAAACTCTGATTGATCGTCGAAAGCGAGTCAAGCGACCTGCGAACGCCTGGGTTGCTCTGCACGTCGATCGGGTAGGATTCTTTACCAGTTTTGTCGAAGATTTAAAAACGCTGATCAGATGATGATTGACGAGATCGAATCTGATCAATCACGTCCAAATAGTGAGGAATTGCCTCTCCTGCTGCTTGACAGGCAGCGCGATCGACCGAGATTGGATCGTCACCAAAAAACACTTTGCCGAACTCGATCGTGTCTCCTTTATCGGGCTTCCAGTCGCGGCTAATCAGTCGGCGATCGGCATCCACTACTGCCCCATCAAACAGATGTCCGATGCAAAAGTAGACATCTTGCAACACTTGAGGCACCGACGGGCGATGCAGTTGTCCGCGAGAATTTGGGCTACGGGCTTTATACTTCGATCGTGGAAATAGCCCATAGAGATTCTTTAGAGATGCAGAAATCAGCGGTTCATCCTTTAGAATCGTTCGCTTCAGCGTCCCGACTGTGATCCGACAATCGACTTCTTGAAGCAGAGCAGGTGCCCACATCGTCTGAAAGCGCACTGGAACTGAAGAAAGATTTGGGTATTCCAAAAGCGGAAGAGTATCGGCATCCACAAGCTGCATCCCCTCATCTAGCAGAGGATACAGCCCATTTCGTCCTGCGATATCCGCCAAACTCACCGGAGAGCAAACTCCCTCCACAATCAAGATTTCAGCACTCGGACTTGCCTGCCGCAGCGCCGTTAAAACTTGACCCAAAATCTTCATGCTCACCGTAACCGGAGCCGCAACTGGGTAGCCCAAATTGGGTTTAACGAGAATACGTTTAGCGTTATGAGCAGACATCGGAGGCTGATAGATAAATGATTGCGCGAGAGCGGTCTGAACCGTTTTATCGCTCAACATTTAAATTTGCTGGAGACATGACGATTTTCTTTGCTAACCCCAAACTCTTGAGCACTTGAATCGCCCACCAGGTTGTATCAATTTCCCACCAGCGCCAGCCAGACTTTGCCACATGAGGATAAGCATGATGATTGTTGTGCCAGCCTTCGCCGTAAGTTAAAAGCGACACCCACCAGAGGTTGCGAGCACCATCATCGGATTCAAACGTGCGATAGCCCCACGCGTGAGCCGCCGAATTGACTAGCCAAGTCGAATGCCACAGCAAGACCGATCGCACCACAATTCCATATAGCACAAACGACCATCCGCCCAAACCATATAACAAAATCGCCAGCGGAATCTGCAACACTAAAAAGTAGCGATCGAGCCAGCGATAAAACGGTTGGCGCGCCAGATCAGGAGCATTTTTGGAATAGATTTCGCGATCGAAGAATTCAGGGCGACGATAGAGCAGCCACAGCATATGACTCCACCAAAATCCACGCCTTGCTGAATAGGGGTCTTTATCAACATCCTCGGTGTGAGCGTGATGCTGACGATGTCCGCCGACCCAAGAAAGAGGACTGCCCTGAATGGAAAGCGCACCCAACGTCGCGATCGTATACTCTAACCACTTAGGAACTTGAAAACTGCGATGGCTCAAGAGGCGATGATATCCTAAGCAAATGCCGATTCCGCCAAACAACCAGTGGAGAAATAAAGCTATACCCAAAGCAGACCAGGAGAAAAACCAGGGAGCTAGAAGCGCTAGCCCGTGCATTGCCGTCAAAAAAGCTACCGTCGTCCAATCAATCGCAAGTGGCTCACTGCTCTTAGGAAGAACAGTCGCCAGAGATTTTGAGGTCATTAAAGTTCTAGAGACTCGATTTTTAGCTCACAGAGCGTTGCGGTGTAATCCACGCAAGCCCTGATTGTTTATATGCTATCAAGTTCGAGCGTGGGCTGCAAGTGCCACTTGCATTTTACCTAACATCTAGTCTTTATCTGCGTCTATAGAATGAGCACGATCGTCTGAATACTCGATCGGTTCAAGCAAGTCTAGACGCGCAGTTGTCATCAGTTGGAATGCTTTGATATAAGCGCTTGCATAATAACTAGATAGGAATTTTGCCACTAGCATGAGATTACTCCGTTAAGTAAAGCAAAACTTTATCGGAGATTCTACGGAGATGCTACGCCCAAAAGAGAGATTCAGCATTCATCCGCAAGTTAGATCATGAGTTTAAAAAAAGCCCCAGAATTCCTTCCGGGGCTTGCTCACACGTTCACTGATTTCTAGAGCCTGCAACTCAATTATTGAGAGTCAAAGCGACTACTCAGCAGCAGAAGTAGCAGGTTCTTTTTGAGAATTTGAAGCTTGATAAACCTTTTCTAGACCCATCACTTGCTTCGCTTGCAGAGACAATGCGTTAACATCAAGCCAATTGACAATCAGCGCATCGGTCGAGAATAAACCCGCCCCATTTACTGCAAAGAGCAGGAAGCAAGCCGCATAAACCGCAGACAGTTCTAAATAAGGAAGATTTAGCCCGGCGACGAGAAGGTGATGGTAAATCGCAACGCACATGGTGCTAAATAGCCCTAGCGCTGCTGGACGAGTCAATAGCCCAATTGCCAGAAGGGGCGCACCTAGTAGCTCGGTAAACGCTGCCAGGTAGCTAAATACGATCGGAAAGGGTAAGCCAATCACCTCAACATAAGCGTGAGAGAAGCTTTCGATATCTCCGAGCTTGTCTAGCCCATTGTGGATCATCATGATGCCCGCAACGGTTCGCAAGATAGCCCAAGTAGTCTGAGTCCAAAAGCCAGTGCTGACGCTGGGCTTGAGAATTTTGGTTAAGAGAGCAGTAATCGACATGATGGATGCCTGTTACAGAAGGGATTATTGATTTATATTCATAATCTTAACATATATTAATGATATGTGTGCATAAATACTGCGGTTTGTTGCCGATATGGGGGCAACGATCGAGCGTTAACTGAGGTCTTGCAGCATTCTCAGTCAGCCCGACAACTCGCCCTGAATAAGGGGTTTTAATCAGGTGTAAGATCTCAGATAAACTAGACATCAAGTTCTCTTTTTTCACAGATCCCATGTCTGATGTCTCTGACAGCTTTAACGGTGAACAACTAACTCCGTCCCAAGCGATCGAAACCTTGCAGTCGCCTGATTTGGGTTTGCGCGTCTATGCTGCCTGGTGGTTAGGAAAGTTTCGCGTCAATCAGCCCGGAGTCGTAGAACGATTGATTCACGCTCTCGAAGATGAAGCTGATCGCACCCCAGCGGGTGGCTATCCACTGCGGCGAAATGCAGCGAGAGCGTTGGGAAAGCTGGGCGATCGTCGTGCTGTTCCAGCTCTGATCGAGAGTCTCTCATGTTCGGATTTTTACGTGCGAGAAGCTGCCGCACAAGCGCTAGAGATGTTGGACGATCGCAGATGCATTCCTGTTTTAATTCAGCTACTCAAGAATGAGATTCCTGGGACAGAGCCGTCACCCGTTCGGCTCGATTTTCCTCAACCCTACGATGCGATCTTAGAGGCATTAGGAACGCTGGGAGCCGTTGAAGCTATTCCCTTAGCCAAATCTTTTTTAAACCATCCGGTCGATCGAGTGCAATATTCAGCAGCCCGTGCGCTTTATCAACTTACAGCGGATAGTCGATATGGCGATCGGCTGGTCAAAGCGCTGAAGGGTAAAGATTTGCAACTGCGGCGATCAGCTCTGGCTGATTTGGGCGCGATCGGCTATCTTCCTGCCGCTGACGCGATCGCGCAAACACTAGCTGAAAATAGTCTGAAGTTGATTGCGCTCAAAGGGTTGTTAGAACACCAGTTTTGTGACATCCCTCTGCCTAGTCTTTCTGACGGAGCCATCAAGATTATGAATTTAATGGACTCGCTGCTCTAAGAGTTCTATCCAGGGTAGATGGTGGAGATGGGTGGATCGATCGGCTTTAGAATAGAAATTAAGCCTATTAACTCCTCTCCAAAATCCTGTGACTGATATTCAAACTCTGATTCGTGCAGTTGATGAAGCAGATTCTTCAACTCATCTCCTAGAAGCGGTGCAAGCGTTGGCGATCGCCCATACTCAAGCCGCGATTCCTAGCTTGATTGCTGCCCTTGGCTACAACAATCCGGGAGCGGCTGTTGCGGCGGTCGATGGGCTGATTCGTCTTGGGGAGCCGTCGGTGCTGCCGCTTTTAGAGCAGTTAGATGGCTATAACTATGGGGCGAGAGCTTGGGCAGTTCGAGCGCTGGCTGGCATTGGTGATCCGCGTGGTTTGACGATTTTGCTTCATGCGGCACAAAACGATTTTGCGATGAGCGTGCGACGGGCAGCAACCAAAGGGTTAGGCAGCATTCACTGGGAAAAATTAGAGGACGATCGGATTCAATCTGCCCAACTTCAAGCGCTAGAAGCTTTGCTGCACGTCTCTCAAGATCACGAGTGGATTGTGCGCTATGCGGCTATTTTGAGTTTGCAGTCTCTTGCGATCGAGGGGTCAAAATCTCGACCCGATTGGCTGGCTCAAATTCAGACCAGGCTCGATGAGTTGGCTGAAACCGATGAAAGTTTAACGATTCGTGCCCGTGTTCGATTGGCTCAACAGCAGATCCAAAACGCTGGGGTTTGATGTCACGTCGCGATCGTCTGCAATGTTCTCCAGCTTTGACGGATTAACGGAATCGCCGCCACAATAATTAGGGCTGAAATCACTAAACTAATGGCACCATCTGCCCAAGACCAGTGCCAAACCGCGATCGCAATTGCTGCGACAATCACCCCGATCGCGCCCAAGGCATCTGCCACGACGTGCAGAAAAGCGCCTCTCAAATTGAGGTCATGATCACTTCCCTGATGCAGCAGAGAAATGTTGATGCCATTGATCACTAACCCGACGATCGCGGTGATTAACATCGGTTTGCTGGCGATCTCAACGGCATCAATTTGAAATCGACTCACGGCTTCCCAGCCAATCACGAGGGCTACGGCGACTAATCCCAATCCGTTAATCAAAGCTGCCCACGTTTCGATCGAGTGGTTTTCTTGGATCGCCACTTGGTTTACTCCTAGCCACCCCCACGCTGGTGGTGATTGAGAAATGCGAGTGGCTAACAATGCTAACAGCAACGCTAGACAGTCAGATACAAGATGTCCTGATTCTGCAAGCAGTGCCAAACTGTGAATGCTTAACCCTACGGTTAATTCTACGATCGCAAAACCGCCCACTAATAAGAGTGCGATCAATAACTGCTTTTGCTTTGTTTTAGAATCGATGTCATGGCAATCACAGTTTGTTGAGTGCATAGTGAATTGAGGAAATCGGGTCAGTGGGTCGCTCGATCGAGTGTAGGTTTTGATGGGTTTCGCAGGTGCTCTACCCATCCTACTCGACTTGAACTATCCTCGTTTGGTTTCCCGTTTGACTGCCTCCGTGCCTACCACTTTTTGTAAGCTAAGAATTTTCCATTCATCGTGACTTTGACGCGATCGCCCTTGGGGTCTTCTATTTTATCAATATCTAGAGTGAAGTCGATCGCGCTCATAATGCCATCGCCAAACTTCTCATGAATAATTTCTTTCATTGGCATCCCGTAGACTTGAATGATCTCATAGAAGCGATAAATTAAGGGATCAGTGGGCACGATTGGACCCAATCCTTTCACGGGAAATGCGGTTAAAGCGGGAACAAGATCGAGGCTGAGTCCTAAAGCGTTTAGTAATTTGGTGGCTTCGTCATCAGAGGCACTGGCTTGCTGATAAAACAAAGCGGCGATCCACACTTCATCGCGTTCGATCGTCGTTTCTAAATCAGCAAAACTCAATCCTTTTGCCTTTTTAGCGGTCAAAAGTTTCTCGGTAACATCTGAGATCATGAGATAGTTTCGATACGTTTGATACCACTCCTAGCAAGACTGATGGGTTGTGTTTGTAATCGATGCTACAAATACAAGCCGAATCGCTAAATGTTGATACTGTTAGGAATTTGAGAAGGCAAAAGGTAGGGATAATCGATTCCGGTGTCGCGATCGCGCATTCGATTGCGAGTTTGAATCTCAGTTTCAATGGTGCGAAGGTCGGCTTGAAACTGATGCAAAACTGCTCGATCACCCTGATCTACAAATTGAATCACGTCGTCACTTCCTAAACGACTCCAAAGAATGCCGCTGAGGGCGAAGGTTAACTCGATTTGGGCAAGATCTTGAGCGGGTTTTGGCAGCATTTCATCCAGCGATGCAGAAGCATCAGGCTTTGTGTAAGCAGCCAGGGGCGCATTGGGAGGATAGCCAAAATAGTCGAATTGGCTAAAATTCACTGCTGCGTGTTGAGCACTGCACGTAAAAATGATTTGCGTTGCCGCATCGATTAACTGTTGAAGAGTCACGATCGTCCCCGGATTTCGATGGGAAGGAAACCCTGGAACACGCGGATAATTGGGCAGATCCGCGATCGATAAGCCTACCTCGGCGGCAATTTCGGGAGAAACCCAGTCAGGAGCTTGGGCAAATTCAGTTTGCGATCGGGTATTTAATGGCGCGCCGAGTTCTGCCGCCCACGATTGTAAGTTTGTGTCTTGCTGAACGGTTAAATCATCGAGATAATAGCGCTGCAAATAAGCAGTGACATAGCGATGAATAGCATCCCACAGCAGTTGAGCATCGTCTCGATAGGGATAGTCTGACAAAAATTCAGATTCTACGCCTCGATGCTTGAGATCGGTGGGCAGCGCATAAGACTCAAACGAGCGATCGCGATATGCCCGATTCATCACCGCGATCGACGCTTCACGCGTGGGAGCCATGAGACTATCGATCGCCGCCCCTTCTCCAAGCAAAATGGCATTGCCGCGCGTGTTAATGGCAAGCAAAAATCTAAAGTGCGGTTTGAGTAATCGATAAACGGGGTGATTGGCGGGCAACCTGCGCGGAGTGGAGATCGCAAATGCCTCCATTGAGAGATGGGTGTAACACAAGTGGGTTAACAACTCATGTTGGGTGATATCTGCAACTTGAACAAACAGTTTCGATCGCATCCAATCATCGGCATCGCTGGTCGGCGCGTGGATTTTTCCACCCAATTCTAATTGAATCAAAAGCGGTTCTAATCCCTGTTCGCTTCGATAAAATAGCGTTTTCGGGCTGCCTACATAGCGCCCAGTTTGCAACTCAACGGGTGAGAATTTTAAGAAGGGATAGTCTAATAAAAACAGGCGATTTTGATCGGCGGCAGTGTCTAAACCAATCGTCTCACCATTTGAAAGCGCACACACTCGATCGCTTTGCCAATCTGATAAATTTTCTCGATCGCAAACTCTTTTGATCGAAGTCGGATTCGGTCCTGAGAGACGCTGACGGGCAAACTCACGATCGCTCAGTCCGCCCTCTCGATCGTGAATTTTAATAATTTTAGGGCGCGATCGTCCATGTTCTTCTAGGGTCTGATAAAACTGGAGGCGTTGAACCTGAGCAACTTCACCGAGATTCAGGGTCTTCACTTTTTTGTCTGCGGCGTTTAGCGCTTCCCCCATCTGTCGCCGCAACTGCACAAACTCCGCGTTAAATTGCTCATCTGGCGGCAGATTAAAGTTAAATAAATCGGACTGAAAAATCTTAAAATCGACCAACAGCGTCGTTAACTTTAGCCAAGTTTCAGTCAACTGATGGTCGCTCGACTCAATCTGTTCTAATGCCCAAGTGAGCGGCGGAGACAGTTGCCCTTGCTTTAATAAATTGTGTCGTAGCTCAGTCAGAACATATCGTAATGCACCATCCTCTCCAGCGTGAGGAAAGATTCGCGCCGGGGCAGCCTGACTGAGTTGAGTCGGGTCATAGCGATAATGACCCTGCTGTTGCTGAAGTGAACGTTGAGACATTGCTGGCTCCCGTAGATATGCGACAGACCGATCGTATAGCAATTCTCAGCTCATAATTCAATAGAATTTTTGAGTGCAGCTATTCAGAGAATAAGTCAGAGGGTTTCAGATTTGCTAGTGCGGTGACTGCTTGCAGTCTTACCTGCGGATTGGCATCTTGACTAAATTGCTGGAGAATAGAAAAGATTTTTTCGAGATCCTCTCCGTGACAGTGTGGGGCAAGGTCGCCAAGGGCAAAGGCTGCGGCGGCTCGCATCACTGAGTCAGCGTGATTTAGATAGTGGGCAAGATGAGAAATTTGAGTTTTGTGTCCGCCGGGTGCTAACTCAGCGACTTCTTGAAGCAGACTATTAGATTGCGTGGTTTGATCGTGAGAACTTAGACCCGCGATCGCCGACTCATGGGCAGTCTTCACAAAGATTGACGGCTCAACTTCACTGGGGTGAATTACTTCTGAGACAGAAAGCGATCCGGCAAGCGAAATATTAGACTGTAACCTCTCAAGATTTCCCCATTGATCAGCAGGAGATGGCTGAGATTTAGGAGAATCATCGATCGCTCGATCTACGTCGCGGTCAGGCTCTAACTGAGTTTTAGACGTTGCTGACAAACTAGGCTCTTGCAAAGACGAACGACTAGGTTGAGGGTGTACTATTTGTCTCTGCACACGAGAGGCGGCTCCGATCGCGGTTACGATCGCAAACAGTGCCAAAATGCTTAATGCAATAGTCATTTTTTTGTTAGTTCTATTTAGCTCACCCTACTATTGCAGCTCAATCAAACTGTGTTGGGCATCTAACTTGCTGAAGAGGTTATCAAGCCAAAATGATGAACTTTTGGTGTTGCTAAACCTGGGCATGAATCAATGAATTCGCCCTCACCCTAGCCCTCTCCCGCAGGAGAGGAAACAAGATCTTTAGCTCTGATCTCCTTTAAGGATCGTGGATTAAATAACCTGTCAATCTTGTCATCAAATCTCTTGATTCGTCATGGCTGGAATCTTCGCCCCCTAAATCCCCCATTCATGGGGGACTTTGAGCTAGAATTCCCGGTTTCAAAGTCCCCCAAAATGGGCGGGGCTAATTTAAGGTCGAGAAAGAAAATCTGTACCCTTTATCTTGCGTTAAGGCATCATTCTGATGCTGAACGAAGACTCAAGCTTGTAGATTTTATCTGGTGACAACTAATCAGCCCTGCCAAAATGGGGGGATTTAGGGGACACCAGCCAACTCAAACGGAGCCATCAACGAACTTATCTACACTCTAGTTAAGGACGAGAAGTGGCACCTTAATAAATCCACGTTCCCAAGAGGGAAATCGAGGATGAGAGTGATTCATGTTAAGTAAGGACTTTGCGTAGTGATGTCTGCCGATCGCGAATCGTTGCCGTGTCTTAGACAGGCGCTGGCTCACTCACTTTTCTGGCAGGGCGTTTGCGTTGGCTTTTGCGAGTGCCGCCCGCCATTTCATATTCGCGGCTGTCTTTGCCATACTCAAACGCAACGCCAATCAGCATTTTTTCTGCAAATGCGCTAACAGCTTTTTCGGCTTCGACCATTGCGGCTCGATCGGCATCAAGGTGAGACAGCGTAGTGTTGTAAGCAGCAACTCGGCGGCGGGCAGTCTCGATCGAGCTTGAAAAGGCTTGAATGGTGAGTCCTTTATTGAGATCGAGATTAGGATCAATCGCTTGTAGGCTGGCAAGCCGCTGTCCCGCTTTCTCGACAATGGTTGAGCTTCGCTTAACACGAGGCATAGTGACCTCCATAAATAGGGGTTTGCTTTCTCAGAGTTCCCATCGATCTATCCGCTTCAGCAACCCAGAGTCTGTTGAATTACGGATTTATTGATCTAAAAGGCTAAAAATCTTAGTAATTTTGCTGAAATCACCAAAATTTTTAATTTTCATGAAAAAACGGATGCTGAAAGTTAGAAAAATATCCGCAATCAAGTACGGGATTTTTTAATTAAGCAACGCTTATGCAAAATCAAGTACGGGATTTTTTAATTAAGTAATGCTTATGCAAAATCAAGTACGGGAATGTTTTACAAGAATTTTTGGTGTTGCGGTTGGCGATCGACGTTGCGGGGGGTGGCTCGATCGGCGGTGCGCTAGAGCGATTCGACACAGGTAACTTTGGAATAAAGCGAGATTATTCCCTCAACATAAGTAACGTATTTATTCAGCTAAAACAAGCAGCAGGTGAGCAAGTGAGTAGAATTAAATCCAACGTAGCTGTAGGCTGAGTTGAGACACAAAACTCAACGCCCAGATGGGTTATGCTAACCCGTCCTACAAATAATTGCGCCTACCTACTTAATAGATAATCGTCAAGTTTTCACTTACTCAAGCAACCAAGCAA
>Ga0209512_1001580_pt1 | contig 27376 bp, 29 predicted proteins | sample frozenSSSSmetaG_FD_184142 | JGI IMG/M metagenome (GOLD analysis project Ga0209512, IMG submission 184142) | Glacier valley bacterial and archeal communities from Borup Fiord, Nunavut, Canada, to study Microbial Dark Matter (Phase II) -... | ecosystem: Environmental > Aquatic > Freshwater > Ice >...
GCGATGTACCTAGCAACTATTGGGCATCAGCTGCTATTCGTCAAGCTTATACCACTGGTTTCTTAGCCGGATACCCTAACAATCAATTCAAACCCAGTCAAAACATTCCTCGTGAGCAAGTTTTAGTATCTCTCTCTAGTGGTCTTAATTATTCTCCTGGCGGTCAAACCGACAGCATCCTGCAAAACTTCTCTGACGCCTCAGCTATCTCTAGTTATGCACGCTCACCCATTGCAGCGGCAACTGAGCGCAGAATTGTAGTGAACTATCCTAACGTCGAATCATTAAATCCTGGTCAAACAGCTACACGAGCACAAGTAGCCGCTTTTATTTACCAAGCGTTGGTCAGTAATGGTCAAGCAAGCGCTATTCAATCGCCATATATCGTCGCTATCGGACAAACGACTCCACCAAAGTCAGCCTCTGTGACTATTCCTGCGAAAACAGCGATTCCGGTGAAGTATGACCAAGCGAAGAAAGTGCTGATTTCCAAAGATGAAAAAGTACCTTTAACTTTAACTGTTGCTCAAAATATCATCACAAGTGAAGGTACTGTGCTGATTCCTTCTGGTAGTCAGGTGATTGGTCAACTGCAACCAACCACTAACAAGAAAGGTTCACAATTTGTTGCTCAACAACTAGTTTTACCAGGCGGTCAGAAGTTTAACATTAGTGCTACCTCCGACCCAATTACAAAAACCGAGCGGATTAACAAAGGCATCAGTGTCGGCGCGATCGCTAAAGATACTGTACTGGGAGCCGGTGCAGCCGCAGCAGTCTCCGCCGTGACTGGGAATCGCGATATCACCGCTGGCAAAGTCCTGAGTGGTGCAGGGATTGGAGCCGTCGTCGGTTTGTTCTTTGGTCGCAACAGTGTTGATTTGATTGCAGTTCAACCAAATACTGATTTGCAATTAACCTTAAATCAAGATTTGACAATCAACAATCAATAGTCGTTGGCAACCAAACAATGAAAGTGGTACCAGGGTGATCAAGATTGGCAGTAGCATTAATGGCTGGACTTTCAACTTGAATCTCACCCTGCATCTGCTCTAAAAGTTCCCGCGCGATCGCAAGTCCTAAACCAGTACCAGGAATTTCGGTTTGAGCTTGGACACCTCGGTAATGTCGCTCAAATAAATGTTTTTTGTCCTCAGGGGGAATTCCCGGACCCGTGTCGCTGATCGCAACTCCTTGTAACCGCTCTTTCTCTAACCCTGCTTGCAGCGAAATCTGACCGCCAGCGGGAGTATATTTTAAAGCATTGTCAATCAAATTACTAAGTACCTCCCGCAAACACTGAGAATTAACTCTCACAGGTGGCAACTCGGGAGGAATTTCCGTTTGTAGTTGCAACTCGCGTTCGGTTGCGATCGCACTAGCGGATACGAGTAAAGGCTCCAACACATCGACAACCCAACACAATTCTTTACTTTGAGCATTCGGCAATAACAATAATGGTTTCGCGGTATCCATTGTTGCCAAGGTTGCGGCGTCTTTTGACGGGAGGGCGGTAAAATCAATGGCGCTGTCAAATTGTTGCAGTAATTCTTTCAGGCGATCGCTTTCGCGGACAATGCTATTGGCGACTTCGCGATTCACATCCCCCGGTTGCAACCGCTTCAGCAGCAATTTACCAAAAGTGCGTAACGCTGTTAACGGATTGCGAAATTGGTGCAACAAATTATCTAGTAAATCGCGCTGTTGCGCTGAAGCCTGTTGTTGGGCGTGGAGTTCATGTTCAAACCAAGCTCGCCGCCGATCTAAAATACAGGCGATTGCCAAAGTTTGAGCAATCCGTTCAATGTGGCTGCGTTCTTGGTCATTCCACGGGCGGTCTTCTCGACCTGTGACCAAAAGACCCATCATCAAATCCTCATAAACCAGAGGTAAAACGATTTGGATGCCTAGTTGGTCTTCGGCGTATTCCGATTGTGCTTCCACAGGAGGCACAGCGCTTAACAGTGGCGATTGAGAGGATGTGTTGAGGGAAGCGGATAATGGTCGTGGCTTCATATTCGCGCGGTCAATTACCAGGGGTGGTAATGCGAGCACGCCACTCGCTTCCACTGCTGTCTCAGGAAAAACCACTATCGGCATCAGCTTTGCCACGGTGGTTCCAGCTTGGACAAATTCTTCTGCAAGGTAAACAACACCAAAAGATGCTCCCAGTCCTTGGGTTAAAAGAACCACTTGCGATCGGCATAAAGCCACAAAATCAGAACTGGCAGACAATATCATAGGCATGCCGAAGATCGTGCGTCACTTGAGGTCAGAAGTGATTTATGGTAGCGTGGAAAACACTACCATTTATCAAACAATCCTGTTCATCCATTTGAACAGAGTTTTTGGATGTATGGCAAGTAAAACTCCATCTCAAATAAAAATAGGTCAATTAATCTGTGATGGAAAATGATATTTCTGATACCAAACTAGATATCAGTTGATACAAATATCATACTGTTGACCTTTAAAACCTAAAACCATATAATGTCAACGACTTTTGTAATTAAAAATACAATAGTCCGCTTAAAATAGGAGGATAAAGAGGTTGGCAAGGAGACGGAAACGCAAAAGTCGTCGTCGCCAGGAAGGACGCCGCATCCTAGAGCATGTGCCTCAATTTAGCATCGAGAGTGGCGAGGACAAACCTGTCACCGCAGCGAGAAAATTTATTCTGGCTGAGGGGATTGCACCGCCGGCGTTGCTACTGGTTAAACGGAACGAACATACTACGGATCGTTATTTCTGGGCTGAGAAGGGACTGTTTGGTGCTCAATATGTCGAAGAGAATCATTTCTTGTTTCCTAGCCTGAGGGTATTAGAACCTGCGGAGCAAGAAACACTGGCCTTGGCCGGTCGGTAAGATCTACTCCTTTGAGCAGAAGCTAGAGAGTGCTCGGGCTAGTTTATAACGCATTCAGCACTCTTGAACCGTCTGAATTATTTGAATTTTTCCATGAAATCATCAGCCCGGTCGGATTGCCTGACCGGACATTGAACCCCATTTTAACAATTGAGTTTAAATGGGGTAATTTTTATTGATGGTCACCAGTAGGCTGTAACTCCAACGTCTTTTGGAGTGCGGCGAGTTCGTCGCGATGGCCGGTGACAGTAATTCGGTTAGACGGTTGTTCGTTTTGGGTAGGTTCCATAAACAGCGAAACTTGTTCTTTCCGTCCGGCTTTTTGCCAATAAAGCCAGCCAGCCGCTGGTGATAGCACCACTGGGGCGCTGAACACCAGGCTGCGTTCCGGGAACAGCATGGAAAAAACTAGTGCCAGAGAGAGGATGCCAACAGCTGCTAGCACCACAATAAAAACAGCCAGAAATATGCTGGGTTGGACAAACCCTTCATAAATGACTTGGTTTTTTTCTGGGTTTACTGCTTTCACCAAATAAGACCGGGCGGCAAAATACTGCTGTAATTGCGGCAGTAGGGAATCTCCAGCTTGCGGGGATGTGAGTTTAACTGTTTCGGTGCGATCTTTGAATGAGGCACGGATAAAGAAAACTAGCCCGATTGCCATTAAGACAGTCAGGAGCAAGATGGAGGGGAGAATAGCAGGGTTCATTACGAATTGTTACACATCTATTGGTCTAAGATCAATTATTCGTTACTTACTCCTTTGATTTACATAATCCTGCCAAAGCCGAGCTAGATCCTCTGCTTGAACTTGCCATTCTGGGGAAATTTGGTACATTCGTCGGGGACGTCCGCGACCTTCGAGTTTTTTCCAATAGCCGGTGATCGCCTTTTCTTCCTCAAGAAACTTGATTGCACTGTAGAGAACAGTGTCAGAAAGGCGATAGAGTGGATATTCGATTTCCAACTTTTGAATCAACTCAGTACCGTAAGATTCTCCTTGCATCAAAACATGCAAGAGATAGCAGATTGCTAACTCTTGGCAGAGGTATGTCGGCGGAGGATTCTCAAAATAATGATGTATATCCTCAATTTTCATGATATAGCGACTGGCTAAATCGGCCTTACGGTCAAGCCTACGCTGATTGTAGGAAGTATTTAGTTATACTTACGCCTTCGAGCAAAAGCGTAAAAGTGTGAAGAGGATGCAGGCGAACTACCGAAGCATTAAGATGACCTGAAGCAATCTTAGACGTTTAATTGTCCATTAGAGCACTCATTTCACCAATACTTTTACCCTGATATCTTAGAGTTTAGCTGCTACCCGTATAAAAATAAAGCAGAATGCGGAAAGTGACCCCACATAAAAAGCAACTAATACTGTTTAACTTTAGATAGTCGTATTTTGTCTGACAAGCGCTATACAAATTTATGCTATTTACGCAAAATTGGTGATAAATATGTCGCAAAAAGGCGATTCCCCATCCTCCAACAACGCACTTCGGGCAATTGCCACCACATTTCGCCTCACAGGTTGGATTAGCTTCTGGGCGCAATTAGTTCTGGGTGTAGTGGCAATTGTGATTTTGACTTTCACAGGTATTAGTCGTCAGGTAACTGACAAAAGCGTGAATACAGGTCTAGGCGTATTTTTTGCCTTGGCGGGAGTACTGACTCTGATCCCCAGTGTTTACTGGGCTTTTCGTTATACGCGGATTGCCAAGCAGCTACAATCTTCTAACCCCAGTAATCGCCCCCGCAAGGCAGATACAGTCCAACTGTTACGTTTAGGACTAATTGTGAATTTAATCGGGGCAACGGTCAGTCTAGTAGGCGCAGAAGCGATTGTCGGGGCGTTATTAACCAAATCACTGACAGTTCCCCAAATTGGTGCTGGAGTCTATCAAGTCGATCCGAGTCGGATTATCCAATCCATCGATATTTTTGTTGTTCAAGCCAACACCAACACAATTACGGCACACTTCGTCGGTCTGTCAGCCTCGATTTGGCTATTGAATCGCTTAACTAGCAAAAATAAGGGAGTGGGTGAGTAGGGATTTTCTGATATCCTGATTTATTGGCACCCTAGCTACTCGCCAAGAAACGGAGAAAAACTGTGCTGGATATTAAGCAAATACGGGAAAATCCGCAAATGGTGCAGGAGCGGTTGAACAGTCGCGGTACTAGCGATATTCAACCAATACTGGAATTGGATCGGCATCAACGACAAATCGAAGTGATGCGATCGCAACTCCAAGCCCGCAGCAATGAAATTGGCAAACTTGTCGGACAAAAAATCAAAGCCGGGATCGAAGCGCAATCGCCAGAGTTGGAGAGTTTGCGTGCAGAAGGAAATTCCCTAAAAATCCAGCTAGGTGAATTAGAACCTCAAGAAAGAGACCTCAAAGCCAAAATCGAAGAACTTTTACTCGCCCTGCCTAATTTACCCGCAGAATCGACACCGATTGGGCGAAATGAGGACAGCAATGTCGAAATCCGCCGTTGGGGTGACGAGTACCTCCCGACAAACCCGAATATTTTGCCTCATTGGGAAATTGGCGAAAAGTTAGGAATTCTTAACAGTGAACGCGCTGTCAAAGTTGCCCAAAGTCGCTTTGTGGCTTTAATCGGTGCTGGCGCAGCTATGGAAAGAGCGCTAATTCAATTTATGCTAGATCGGCAAATCGCTGCTGGGTATCTGGAAGTGATGCCACCATTTTTAGTCAATTCCCAATCAATGTTGGCGACAGGTCAACTACCTAAATTTGTCGAAGAAGGCTTTAAATGTGCTGATGACGACTTGTGGCTAGCACCTACAGCCGAAGTACCCGTAACCAACTTATACCGTGAGGACATCTTCGCCGCTGAAGAATTACCGATTAATCACTGCGCCTACACACCTTGCTTCCGCCGTGAAGCCGGAAGTTATGGACGGGACATGCGGGGATTGATTCGCCTGCATCAATTTAACAAAGTTGAATTAGTCAAATTTGTCCATCCCAGCACCAGTGAAGCCGAACACCAACAACTAGTCCGAGATGCCGAAGCAATTTTACAAGCTTTAGAATTGCCTTACCGCGTCGTCGAATTATGTACTGGCGATTTAGGCTTTTCGGCAGCTAAAGCCTACGATTTAGAGGTCTGGTTGCCTTCATCTGGGAAATACCGGGAAATTTCCAGTTGTTCCAATTTTCACGATTTCCAAGCCCGTCGCGGAAATATCCGCTTCAAAGAAAGTGGTAAAAAAGGTACCCAATTTATCCATACCCTCAACGGTTCTGGCTTAGCGATTGGGCGGACAATGGCGGCGATTTTGGAGAATTATCAACAAACAGATGGCACAATCCGGGTACCAACCGCCCTACAACCTTATCTCCGGCTAGAGGTATTAACTCGTAGGACACCTTAGAATGGGATAAAGGTATTACAGGCTTTAGTTGAATCCATCTATGACATTTTTTGACGTTTTAAAGTCGATTTCAGTCCTAGCCATCCTGATCTTCGTACATGAAATGGGGCATTTTATCGCCGCCCGTTCTCAAGGCATTTACGCTAACCGCTTTTCTTTAGGATTTGGACCGACGTTATTAAAATATCAAGGACCGGAAACTGAGTATGCCATCCGCGCCTTTCCCTTGGGTGGCTTTGTCGGTTTTCCTGACGACGACCCAGATAGTGATATTCCGCCAAATGACCCAAATCTTTTACGTAATCGCCCAGTCTTAGATCGAGCGATCGTCATTAGTGCCGGAGTAATCGCCAATTTATTATTTGCCTACTTAGTATTGGCGATTCAGTTTGGGATTGTGGGTATTCCCACTGGCTTCAACTATCAGCCTGGTGTCCTTGTACAGCCGACTAATAAAGATTCTATCGCCTACCAAGCCGGAGTTCGCGAAGGTGATATTGTTGTCGGGGTAAATGGCAAAGATGTCCCCGCCAATGCGGAATCGATTATCTTGCTACAGAAAGAAATTCAAAGTCATCCCAATCAGCAGATTGAACTTAAAGTTGAGCGAGCAAAATCTACCTTATCTATACCCGTTACCCCAAAACTGGATAATGGTAAAGGTAAAATCGATATTCAACTCATATCACCAAACGGCACCCCGATTTTTCGCCGTCCTGGAAATCTCGTTGAAGTACTGAGTATCGCCGCTGACCGCTTTCAGCAAATATTTATCGGCACCTTACTTGGTTTTTGGAAGTTAGTGACTAACTTTCAATCCACCGTTAGTCAAGTAGCAGGGCCTGTAAAAATCGTTGCCGAAGGTGCTAAATTAGCTGGTTCTAATGCCACAAATTTACTATTTTTTACCGCCATTATCAGTATTAACCTTGCGGTAATCAACATTTTGCCATTACCCGCTTTAGATGGCGGTCAACTTGCCTTCTTGTTAATCGAGGCTTTGCGCGGTAAACCGTTGCCAACTCGCCTGCAAGATGGTGTGATGCAAACAGGATTGATGTTGCTGTTAGGCTTAGGCATCTTTCTGATCATCCGCGACACTACCCAGTTAGAGTGGGTACAAAGATTATTCCAGTGACTACCACTCGCAAAAGGTTAAGTAAAAAGCAGCGGTGTCGAGAAATTCTCGCCCGCTTAAAACAACTTTATCCAGATGCACCTTGTACTTTAAATTACGAGACACCAGTGCAATTGCTGGTAGCAACCATTCTCTCCGCCCAATGTACAGATGAGCGGGTAAATTTGGTTACACCAGCATTGTTCCAAAAGTTTCCTGATGCACCGGGAATGGCGGCGGCAGATTTGACAGAGTTAGAAACTTTAGTTCGTTCTACGGGTTTTTATCGTAACAAAGCGAAAAATATCCAAGGAGCCTGTCGCATGATTGTGACAGAGTTTGGTGGTGAGGTGCCACAACAGATGGAGCAATTGTTACAACTGCCAGGAGTAGCCCGGAAGACGGCAAATGTCGTCAGTGCTCATGCTTTTGGGATTAATTCTGGTGTCACAGTGGATACCCATGTGAAGCGCCTCAGCCACCGTCTAGGCTTAACCAAGTACACAAATCCCATTCAAATCGAACGAGATTTAATGCCGTTGGTGCCGCAGTCAGATTGGGAAAATTTGTCATTGCGGCTAATTTACCACGGTAGAGCAATTTGCAAAGCTAGGAGTCCAGCTTGCCCAGATTGCTTATTAGCAGATCTTTGTCCAGCAGCAAATATTCCGGAAATAGCTGATGTTTTGAGTAGTATTGGCACATCTTCTTGAACATTTCCTTCTTTCAACTCATTTTATTCGGTAGAATAGGGAATGCCAGATTTAATCAACGGACAATACAGAATTCATGGCTAAGAAGAGCATGATTGAGCGCCAGAAAAAGCGCGTCAAGACAGTCGAACAGTATTCAGAAAAGCGGCAAGCGCTGCTAGATGATTTCCGCACCGCCCCGACTCAGCGGGAGAGATTGGCAATTCATCGCCAAATTCAACAACTACCTCGCAACAGCGCCCCCACCCGCCTACACAACCGTTGTTGGGTAACTGGTCGTTCTAGAGGTTATTATCGCGATTTTGGTCTATCCCGGAACGTATTGCGTGAGTGGGCGCACGAAGGTTTGTTACCAGGCGTAGTTAAATCTAGCTGGTAATCAATTTTTAAGAGAGGCGAATCGCTAATCTCCGCAACAGCGGTCAATTCCTAGACTTTCTAAGAGTAGATCGCTGACGGCGTTGGCGATCGCAAACTCGCCATAAAAGCTTTTAGAAAAATCAAATGCCTGCATCTCGCTAATTAAAGCAATCACCAAAGCACCCAAATCATTTTCACCCTCCATCCGCTGACGGACGAAAATCTGGGCGGCGCGTTGGGCAATTTGTTGATTTGCAGGTTCAGGAAGAAATTCTTCATCCAGCCACCGCTGTAAAACAACTTGTAACCACTCTCCTTCACGACTAGGGTGTTGTGAGGGTGGTAGGGTGATAGACGGTATCGTTTCGCTCATTTAAGGATGCCATAGGTCGCTCTATGAAATATGATATCCCGGCGATTATTCAAGGATATGCTCAAGGATATTTTCTCATGGCTAACGATGAGAATAACAACTTGGAATGGTATTCTAGTCGCGATCGCACCCTAATTCCCTTAGACCAAAGATTTCGCTACCCAACTTCCCTACAACGAGTACTGAACTCCGAGCGATTTACCGTAGCAATTAATCAAGACTTCCTCTCAGTAGTATCTGGATGTGCCAATCGAGAGACAACTTGGATATCACCCGAGTTACAAGAAATTTACTGGGAACTTTACCTACAAGGATGGGCGTATAGCTTTGAAACTTGGCAAGGTTCAGAATTAGCTGGCGGTATTTTAGGGATTGCGATCGGTGGTGCATTTATCGGAGAATCAATGTTCTACCGCATACCCGACGGTTCCAAAGTCGCAATGGTGAAATTAGTTCAAAAACTGCGCGAGCAACAATTCGTCATGTTTGATGCCCAAATGACAAATCCGCACTTAGAGCGATTTGGCTCTTACCAAGTGAACCAACGCCAGTACAAAACTTTACTAGAACAAGCTTTACAACAAAATTGTTCTTTAGTTTGACTGCTTTATAATTTTCGTTCAGTCACCAAAGTCAGACTAGACCATTCACCCTTCCCATTATAATTACGAATCAACCGCTGACGGATACCGCTTTGAGTCAGCCAACCGACTTCGAGAAAAAAGGATTGACCAGCCTTGACTGATTTGGGAGAGGTAGAAGTTGCACCACCAGGTAATAATAAGATTTGAGTCGATTGAGCACCGCTGTCAAAGTAGAGAATATTACCTTGAATTCTGGCAGTAGAGCTAATATTGAAAGTTGGGGTAGAAAGTTGTTGCTGAATTTTATCAGATCCGAGTTTCTGAATGCGGAGAGTTGTGGAATAACTGTCAGGAGGACGCAAGTCTGGATAAATTGTCACAGCTTGTCCTTGCCATTCGCCAATTAAATCATCGATTTGGACTTGGGGGCTGGCGATGGCGTTTGACCCGGCTAGAGTTTCGCGGATGAGAGTGAGTTTATTTAACTGACCATTTTGGTCGAATTGTTGCACTAAACGCAAGCGGCGTACCGGGAGGTCAGCGAAGCTATCGCAATCAACTAAAGCAAGTTCAGCCCCAAAATCGGTAAATGGTGCGAGTTGAATTGAGCCTTGAGAAAAGGCACCTGTTTCTAAAAATAGTGTATTCCGGGCGATGGTACTAAATTCTAAAACTAATTCGTCGACAGGCTGATTCGGGGGGAAGCGGCGCAGGACAAAGTGAATTGTTTGGTTATTGTTGATTCCTTCTATAGAAACAATACTCGGAATATCTTCGATAAACTCACCTTGAGGCGAGAATCGGGTAAATGAACCATGCCATTCTCCCAGATTTTGCAATATGCATTCCCATTGCGATCGCATAATTTATCCTCTAGCAAATCTCCGGACAGCAAATAGGCTACCAACTAATCCTACCGTTCCGCCAAAGCTTAAGAGAACTAAGGGTAAAAGAAAAAGTTGCAGAGTACTGAGTTTTAAGCCGTTGGCGAGAAATTTAATAAAATCGGGTTGACCGACAAGTAAGTTACCTAAAAATTGCTGAGTACTGCTAATGAAACACCAAGCGAGGGCTGCACCCAAAAGACCAAAGGTGATTCCTTGTAAAATAAATGGCAAGTAAATCCACGTAGCAGTTGCGCCTACCAGTTGCATAATTTCAATTTCATCTTTTCGCGCCGTGACAATCAAGCGAATCGTTGTAGTGATAACGGCGATGGCGGTCAGGGTCAAGATGATGATAATTGTGAAACTTACCCAGTTAAGACCTTGATGTAATTGAGTGATGCGTTGTACCGCTTCATCTACATATTGCACTCCATCCACACCTTGCAACTTGGCGATATTGGTAGCAAGCTTAGGCACTACCTCAGATTTACGTGCTTTGATTTTGATTTCGTCAACCAGAGGATTGCTACCTAACTGTTGAGTCGCACCTTCGATTTCCGAGATTCCCATCTCTTTAACTAGTTTATCCCAAGCCTGCTCTTTAGTAATTGTTTGGACTGTCGCCACTTCTGGCATTGTGGACACAATCGACTGAATCGTTTCTAAGTGTGCTTCACTCTTGAGATAGACCGACACTTCGACTTGGCTACCAAACTGATTGAGGAGTTTATCCATCTGCCAAGAAGTTTGCATACTCATCCCAAATAAAAACAGTAGCACCGTGACTGTACTCACCGCTGCCCAGTTCATCCACCCACCCCGCTGCAAACCCAAAAAGGTTTCTTTCAGCAGATAGTCTAGTTTTGTCAGAAATTTCCACATACTTAGTACCACATCCACGCCTGCTGCGCTCAGTCTAGTTGTTTATCTGCCATTTTCGATCCGTAAATTCCGCATAACGTTATTGGATGTCAGTCCCAAATCGACAACGTTAGAATTATAAATAGACCCTATCGTTATATCGGCTCTACCATATAGTGATTAACCAACAATCAGAAATCCTCAACGACCAACTTGTAACCACAGAGAATGGCTATAAATGGAGCTGGTTTGATTGGTTTTGCTTGTGGTATCCTCCCGGTTGGTTGATCCTGTTTAATCGCCACTGGCAGCATTATCACGCCGATCCTGATGGCTGGAATTGGGGAGAATATATCTTATTTTTGATACCGGGCGGATTTTATTTAGCATTGTTGATTCGGTGGGTGCGGCTTGGTTGTCGTTCACCGCGTCGAGGTGTGGGTGAATTTCAGCCAAGTTATCAACAAGCCTTTCGCGATGAAGTGATAGGTCCGATAGTTAAATATCACTTTCGCGGTGAGTTGCATCAAGCCGAATTGCCGGAAAAAGTACCGCTACTGGTGGCGATGAATCATGCCGGGATGTGTTTTCCTTGGGACTTTTTGGTGTTAGGTTATTTGTTGAGTCAAGCGCGGGGATGGACGATACAACCGTTGGCTGGTTTAGCTTTATTTGACCATCCTTGGGTTATTTGGTGGCTACCACCGGGATGGACAACAGTTTTAGGTGCGGTAAGAGCAGAATTAAATGATTTTGATACAGCCGCTTCTCAACGTCAAGTCATATTATATGCACCCGAAGGTTTGCGCGGACCAGCGAAAGGCTGGAGAAGACGTTATCAACTAGAAAAATTTGACTTGAGTTTTGTGCAGTTGAGCGATCGCTACCAAATCCCCATTTTACCTGTAGCTTGCATCGGTAACGAATCTTTACATCCTTGGGCAGTTAACTTCAAAAAATTAGCGCGACGATTCAAGTTACCATTTTTGCCGATATCACCTTTAATGGTAGTATTTATCCTCTTTCCCTCAATGGGAGTATGGGCGATGAAAACTCGCTTGAAGTATTTTATTCAACCTTTGCAGCCAATTGTAGAGAACCAGGAACCCAAAAAACGGTCAATAGCTTACCAAAAGGCACAAGAATTACGCGCACAGTTACAAACACAGATTGACAAGGTTCGTAGTAGCGCTTTAGCGCATACTCCTCAGCAGCGCTGAAGCGCAACTACGAGCCAAAGCGGTAGCCTTTACCGTAAACTGTGTGAATTAATGCGGTTTCACCTTTGGTTTCAATCTTGCGCCTTAGTAGACGAATCAAAGCGGCGACAACATTGCTATTGGGTTGTTCCTCATCTTGCCAAAGATACTGATAAATTTGGGCGTGAGTTAGTAATTTGCCAGCATTTTCCATGAAGTATTGTAACAACTGACTTTCTTTTTCCGAGAGTTCGACAATCCTCCCTTGACGATAGGCGACTTGGTTTTCGCTATCGAGTTCAATATCAGCGACAATTAAACGAGTAGCGATCGCAGATACTCCCACAGACCGTCGTAATAAAGCCCGAACCCTAGCAAGTAACTCCCGCAACTCAAACGGCTTCATCAAATAGTCATCCGCACCAGCATCTAAACCCTGTACCCGGTCATCTAGAGTATCTTTAGCCGTGAGAAACAATACGGTCGTAGTCTTACCAGACCGACGTAACTCTTGACAAATCTCTAACCCAGTTTTCCCTGGTAGCATCCAATCGAGAATCAAGAGGTCATAATTATTAATGTGTACTAGCTCACTCCCCTTGATGCCATCATAGGCAGCATCAACGCTATACCCTTCACGGGTTAAGGCGCGACTTAAGGGGTCAGTCAGTTCAATTTCATCATCGACTAAAAGAATCTGCATATCGATTTTGGATTAGTAAAAGCTCCTGGTAAACTAAGATTCGTCTCACACACATCCCTAATTTAAAATCGCTATGCTAACTGTTGCACTACCGAAAGGCGAACTTCTCAAAAATAGCATTCGTTTGCTCCAAGGAGTGGGGTTAGATTTCAGTGGCTTCCTAGATAAGACCAACCGCCAACTCCAAATTCCTGACCTCTCTGGTAAAGCTCAAGCGTTGCTAGTTAGGGCGCAAGATGTACCTGTATATGTAGAATACGGTCAGGCGCAATTAGGTATTGTTGGTTACGATGTGTTGCGGGAGAAGCAGCCAAAAGTCGCCCACTTGATTGATTTGCAATTTGGTGGCTGTCGGATGTCTGTAGCAGTGAAAGCATCGTCTCCTTACCGTTCTCCTGTGGATTTGCCAACCAATAGCCGTGTTGCATCTAAGTATGTAAATTGTGCTGACGAGTACTTCCAAAGTCTGGACTTACCTGTAGAAATTGTCCCCCTTTACGGTTCGGTGGAACTCGGACCAATTACGGGAATGTCGGAAGCGATTGTTGATTTGGTTTCTACGGGAGCAACATTACGCCAAAATGGGTTGATTGAAATAGCAGTATTGTATGAAAGTACCGCGAGGTTGATTGCTCATCCTCTGAGTTATCGTTTGAATACTGATAATCTCACTGATATAATTGGCAAATTGCGAGAATCGGATTTAGCAGTAGTCTAAGTAAAAATACATATAAATTGCCGGTGGCACATTGCTGAGTGTTAACCCATCGGTAGAGTGACAATAAAAGCAGAGCGATCGCAAGATTGATCAGGTGCATTTATTGTTAAATTCACAATCGAAAATTTCCAGTTAAAATTGGTTTTGATATGACTCCCTCCTCATCTACCGCAAAAAATCCTCGCTTGAAGGAAACCGACTGGCGGTTATTTTTACGCCTAATACCCTACGCTAAGCGCACGGGACGGCTCTTTCCTATATCATTTATATTACTTATACCTATAGCGCTAGCCAACGCCATCCAACCGCTATTAATCGGACAGGCGATCTCCTTAATTCGCAAAGAACCTAGCGTTTTCGAGTATTTGAAGCAATTCCCCTTAATGGAAGGGTTAAAGATACTCGAAGGCGCGTTGCTGATTACAGTAATTATCCGCCTGGTATTTACCTCTTGGCAAGGATATTTGGTGCAGAAGGTCGGACAACGAATCACAGCCGATATTCGCGATGATTTATTTCATCATGTGACATCGTTAGCTGTGCGCTTTTTCGACCGGACACCCGTAGGTAAATTAATTACCCGTCTGACTAGCGATGTGGAAGCGTTGGGAGATGTGTTTGCGACTGGGGCGATTGGGATTATCAGCGATTTGTTTTCGATGCTGACGATTACAATCCTGATGTTCTTCCAGCAATGGGAACTTGCAACCCTGCTGTTATTGATGCTGTTGCCGATTACAGGTTTGATTGTTTTCTTTCAGCAGCAGTACCGCAAAGCTAACTACAAATCCAGAGAAGAACTTTCTTCGCTCAACTCCATGTTACAAGAAAACATGACTGGGATGAATGTAGTACAGTTGTTTCAGCGGGAGAAATTTAATGCGGAATTGTTTCGCAAGACTAACCAGCAATATATTAAAGAACTTGATCACACCATCTTTTATGATTCTGCAGTTTCCGCTACATTGGAATGGATTGCACTGGTAGCGATCGGTGGTGTACTCTGGGCAGGTAGCTTGTTAGTTTTACGAAAACAACTGGATTTTGGAACTTTAGCGGCTTTCGTCTTATACGCTCAACGCTTATTCGACCCACTACGCCAGTTTGCCGAAAAATTCACCGCCATTCAAGCTGGTTTTACTGCAGTTGAGCGAATCACAGACATTTTAAACGAACCGATTGAAATTCGCGACCCTGAGAAGAAAGGCAGTGGAAAACTTTCTTCCGGAAGTAGCAATCGTGATTCTCAAAGTCCCAAAATCGGTGAAGTTCGTTTTGAACATGTGTGGTTTGCGTATAAAAATGATGATTACGTCATTAAAGACTTAAATTTCACTATTCGCCCAGGAGAGAAAGTTGCTTTAGTCGGTCCTACAGGCGCAGGTAAAAGTTCAATCATCCGCTTATTGTGTCGTCTTTACGAACCGAGTCGAGGGCGGATTTTAGTCGATGGTGTTGATATCCGGGATTTGGCGCAGTCAGAATTGCGGCGTTATCTAGGTGTAATTTTGCAAGAAGGCTTTTTGTTTGCTGGAGATGTGAAGAGTAATATTACACTAGGCGATACTTACTCTTTCGAGCAAATCCGTTCTGCAGCCGAGAGAACGAATATTGACCAGTTTATCTCTCAATTGCCACAAGGTTACGATACTCAATTACGGGAACGGGGGACGAATATTTCTAGCGGTCAAAAGCAACTTTTAGCATTCGCCCGCGCTGCTATTCGCAATCCTGAGATTTTAGTGTTAGATGAAGCTACAGCTAGTTTAGATGTAGGGACAGAAGCTTTAATTCAAGGTGCTTTAGATGAGCTTTTAATTGGACGGACGGCGATTATTATTGCCCACCGTTTATCCACGATTCGCAACGTTGATCGGATTTTTGTCCTCAAGCGTGGCGAGTTAATTGAACAGGGTACTCATGAGGAATTGTTGGCGATAGATGGTTTGTATGCTGGTTTGCACAAGTTGCAAATGTTAGGAAGTTAGTGCTACTGAAGATATTCATTACATCGGTATAATATGGCTCATGCTTATTTCTCTTTTCATGCTGAATTAAATGACTTTCTACCGAAAGCGAAAAAGAAGGTCGAAATTCTGCACGAAGTTCAACAACGCGCTTCAATTAAAGATACGATTCAATCGTTAGGTGTGCCGCATCCAGAAGTAGATTATATTGAGGTTAACGACAAAGCAGTTGATTTTGGTTACATTGTGGAAGAGGGCGATCGCATTCAAGTTTATCCGATTTCCGCAGCGCCACATACACCGACAATCTCTGTTCGACCCAAACCTCTGACGGAGTTCCGTTTTGTGCTAGATATACATCTAGGCAAGCTAGCTAACTCCTTGAGACTTTTAGGGTTTGATACGCTGTACCGCAATGATTATGATGATGAAGAATTAGCCCGCATCTCCAGTACCGAAAACCGCATACTTTTGACTCGCGATTTTGGTCTGTTGATGCGAAGCGCCGTTACTTACGGATATTTTGTGCGAAACATTGAAGTGCAGCAACAAGTAATAGAAGTGCTACGGCGTTTTGACTTATTTGAATTAGTCTCACCCTTTGAAAGGTGTTTGCGCTGTAATGGAATGTTAGCGTCTGTGGCTAAAGAGTCAATTGCTGACCAGTTACCAGAAAATGTCCGCACGAATATTAACGAATTTCAACAATGCCAAAGCTGTAGTCAGGTTTTTTGGCAAGGGACGCATTATGACAAAATGCAACAATTTGTTAAAGACGTGCTCAAATCAAAAACAGGGAAGTGAGTTAAAGGAGTCAGAATTCGGAATGCGATCGATGGAATATTCAAACCTCCATTCGTCACCCTGAATTCTGAATTCTATTTAAAGCAACCCAGCACCAGGAATATGAGCACTTGTCATTTGGCGTTCTCCAGCATTCTCAGCACTTTCGGCTTGGCGACTGGTTTCATCTAGGTTGGGATCGGTTTCAGTTTGTCCCGTGACTTCCGACTCTTCCACCACATCTGCTTCTTGGTCTAGATTAAGAGACTGTGGTGCTTCTTTAGCGTGGGAAAAATCAATGGGCGGATTTGTGTTAGGAGTCATAGTTGCTTACTCATATATTTTTCTCTAGTGTTTAATATATATGGCTTGCAAACATCTTTCTAAGGAGCGATCGTTTGGTGAGTTGCCTGATTCCGAGTACGATATATAGAGGAATTAGTTGAACAAGCCAGTAAAAAGTGGATAACGAGCGAATTTTAGGGTGAAGTAGTGAAACGCGACTCGATTTATTACCAGATTTTTAAACGCTTTCCTGAGTTGCTTTTTGAACTCGTTGATCGCCCTCTGGAACAAGGGCAGAATTACCGATTTGAATCAATCGAAGTAAAAGAAACCGCTTTTCGCATTGATGGGGTGTTTTTACCTCCAGAGGATGCAACATCTAGAACTGTTTTTTTCGCTGAAGTTCAATTCCAGACAGACGAAGCTCTTTACTATCGCTTCTTTACGGAATCCATGATGTACTTGAACCGAAATCGGTTTCAGTATGATGACTGGTTCTGTGTGGTAATTTTTTCATCACGTAGTTTAGAACCAAGCGATCAAAGAACTCATCGCATTTTTCTTAATAGCGACCAAGTGCAGCGAATCTATTTAGATGAGTTAGGTACTCCCAACCAGCAGCCAATAGGTATCAACTTGATGCAATTGACTCTAGCATCGGATGAAGCGATGGCAGAGCAAGCTAAGCAATTGATTGCGCGGGTACAATCTGAAGACACCGGCACACTCGCAAAAAATGAGATAATAGACATTGTAACGACCATTGCCGTTTACAAATTTTCTCAGTTAAGTCGTGAAGAGGTAGAAGCCATGCTGGGTCTGACTTTAGAGCAAACTAGATTTTATCAAGACGTAAAAGCTGAAGGTAGACAAGAAAGGGAAATTGAAATGCTAAGAGTAACTGTGCCTATGTTACTTGAATTAGGGATGAGCATAGAGCAGATTGCCCAACGGATGAATATTGAGCTAGAGGCTGTCCGCTTAGCAGCACAGCAAATATCATAACTACCAATGTCGTTTATAAGTTTTCTCAAAATCGTGAAGAGGTAGAAGCTATGCTGGATGTAAGTTTAGAGCAAACTAGATTTTATCAAGACGCAAAAGCTGAAGGTTGGAGAGAAGGTTGGAAAAAAGGTTGGGAAGAAGGCTGGAAACAAGGCTGGAAACAAGGTCAGGAAGAAAAGCAAGTTGAAATGTTGAGAGTAATCGTGCCTATCTTACTTAAAGCCGGGATGAGCTTGGAGGAGATTGCTCAACGGCTTCCTGTCGAAATCGACGCTGTCCGCTTAGCTGCACAGCAAAACGCATAGAATGAATATTCAGCGTGGTCTATTTATTTCCGCTCCTGCACTACTACACACAACACAAGTACTATGGCAAAGCAGAAGAAAAGCAATCTCCAGTGGATTAAAGAAACACTAGACTTAAAACCCGACCATAATTGGGAGTGTCCATTTGGCTATAAGATTTTTGTGTTGGCTCGGGGAGCAGTTCGCTTCAATGTTCCTGAAAATTGGGTTTTGGAACCACAAGACAAATCATTCAAATTTCTTGACAAAAAGTCGCCTGATGATGATTGCTGTTTAGAAGTATCTTTCAATCAACTACCACCGGGTGACTGGAGCCAGTTTCCGCTAGAATCTATCTTGGTGAAAGTGACGGAAGATGACAGTCGCGACGTTATTTCCAGAGGAAAGGTCGTGACTTGTAAGCGTCAAACTGCCCGGATTGTCTGGAGTGAAATCAAGTTTATGGACACCCAGGAAGAACCACGGGAAGCTTTTTCACGGACTTGCATTGGTTTAGGCTCGAATGTACAGTCTTTGATTACGTTCGATTATTGGGCAGATCAAGCCGAAATGCTGTTACCTGTTTGGGATGAAGTTGTGCGATCGCTCACTCTCGGATTATATATCAGCGACCCAAGAACTGGTAAAGCTTTCCCTGATTGAATTGATTGCCATACACGTATAAATTGTGACTTTAATCTTAGCTCTTGATTTCGGTGGTAGTAAGCTGGCGGCTGGGGTGGTAAATCTTGGTTCTCGGCAGTGGGTTGATTATCAACGTCGTTTATCACCTGCTGATGCCGATGTTAACACCGATTTGGAGATCATGCGATCGCTCATCCATTCCCTATTACAAGACACAAAACCGGCGGCGATGGGAGTCAGTTTTGGTGGACCAGTCGATGCAATTACAGGTACTGTCCGCCTATCTCATCATGTCAAAGGTTGGGAAAACATGCCGCTGCGAGATTTGCTATACAAAGAGTTTGGCGTACCAGTGAGTGTAGATAATGATGCGAATGTAGCGGCTTTAGGTGAACATCGCTTTGGTGCTGGTCAGGAATACGATAGTTTGATGTATATAACTGTGAGTACTGGTGTTGGCGGTGGTTGGATTCTCAACGGTCAGCCTTGGCGCGGTGCGGAAGGGATGGCGGGAGAACTTGGACATATGGTTGTCGATCCGACGGGACCATTGTGTTTGTGTGGGAAGCGCGGATGTGTAGAAAGGTTTGCTAGTGGTCCGTATATGGCGCAGAATGCGCGGGAGTTGTTGGAACCTCTGAGACGTGGAGAGGTGTTGAGGGGTTTGGTGGGTGGTGATTTGGAGTTGCTGACAGGACAGATGGTGAGTGAGGCGGCGGCGCTGGGGGATGAGTTGGCGCAGGAGGTTTTACACAAGGCTGCTTGGGCTTTGGGGGTAGGTATTGGGAATGTGGCGAATCTGATTAATCCAGAGTTGTTTGTGTTGGGTGGTGGGGTGACGAAGGCGGGGGAGGGTTTCTGGAATTTGGTGCAGCAGGTGGCGCGGGAGACGGCACTACCAGAAGTCCATTTTAAGATTATGCCAGCAGCACTAGGCGATGAGGCACCTTTGTGGGGTGCAGTGGCGTTGGCTGAATTGCAGTTATGATTAAGTTGTTCTGAAGGTAATGATCGACCACGAAGAAGTTTCAACATTGTTAAGCAGTAGGTAGAAATGACTTCAATTTTGCTGAAAGACTTTGCTGATATGGAGTTAGTAACGGATGACCCAGAGGAACGGTTCATCACTAACGGCGTGAGTTGGGAGCAATATGAGACAGTATTGGCAAAACTGGAAGACAGTCCTTGGTATCATGTGACTTATTTGGAGGGACTCTTAGAAGTTATGTCACCTTCGCGTCGTCATGAACGTAGTAAGACTCAGATTGGGATGTTTTTGGAAGCTTATTTTCAAGAGACTCTGACCCCGTTTTGGGGACTTGGTTCAACCACCTTTCGTAACCAGAACCAACGAGGAGGTACAGAACCTGATGAATGTTATTGTATCGGCACAGAAAAGGATTTCCCTGACTTGGCGATTGAAGTCGTAGTGACGAGTGGGGGAGTTGATAAGTTAGAGGTTTACAGACGCTTAGGAGTGCGCGAGGTTTGGTTTTGGCAGGATAACCAATTTCACGTATATTGTTTACGCAAAGACAGATATGAGAAAGTTTCCTCCAGTAAGTTGCTACCCAATTTAGATTTAAAGTTGCTGGCAGAATATGTCGTTAAGCCTAACCCATTAACCGCTGTATTGGAGTTTCGGCAAAGGATACGCTCTGGGCAGTAGTTATTACTAGCTCATGGAGATGTTAGCATCGATTTAGAAATCATGCGATCGCGTATCCAGTCTCTATTACAAGAAGCAAAACCTACACTCGATTATTTGGCGAGTCAATCGATGCTTCTATGGGTACTGTGCGCTAAAACTGCTAAATTTAGTTTAGAGACACATAAGCAGAGACAAAAATCGCAGCAGGTCAAAGATGGCTAACCAAAATCTGATGTTGGAAATTCCAGAACCACTCTTTGAAGAACTGCACCACTTGGCTGAGTTAACTGGTCAATCTATTGAATCTCTAGTGTTGCAAAGCATCATAAACAGCTTACCCCATGTAAAGAAGGTACCTGACCTTGATGAATTATTGTCAAGAGTGACGCCGGATAACTTACATGGTGAAATTGACATTGGAGAAGCTGTGAATCTTGATGCCTGATGCTGCTTGGAAAACGAATACTTTAGGTAATACCTTGTCCTCTTTAAGCGCCGTCCGTCCAGTTTATCAAAGTGCTGTGGTAATCATTCCGCCCGATCATGTTTTACCTGCTATCCAAGCAATCCGTGAGCTTTATGACACCCGATTTTATCGTTGGATGCCACATATCAATTTAATCTACGGGTTTATCCCAGAATCTCATTTTACCGATGCTGTGGAAATAATTACTCCCGCGCTAGCAGAATTACAACCATTCACAGTCTCACTCGCAGGCTTCGATACCTTTAAACACAGCAAAAGTTCTACCGCTTGGTTACGTCCCGTCGCCCAGCCAGAAACAGCGCTACATAAATTACAAACGGAACTACAAAGCCTGTTTCCTCAGTGTGACGAACAAAGTACTAAATCAGCGTCAGGTTTTACACCACATTTAAGTGTTGGACAATTCTCCAGTCCAAAAGAAGCTTTGACAAAGTTAACTCAATGGCAGCCAGTTAGCTTTACGGTTGACTCTGTAGCCTTAATTAGTCGTCGAGGTAATGAACCTTTTGAGGTTAGGTATATTATACATTTGGGAGGTGAGAAGGTTAATTATCCAAAAGGTTAAACCGTGGACGAGACTTATAAAAGTCTATGTTTATTTAATTAATAATTAGACTAGAATTATTTCTCTAGTTAGTATTGCTTAAAAAGCAGCAATGTTTTGATGATGAATGCGAGATTATTATCTTAAACATCACGTAAACAAAAACTGTCACCATTGGTGGCAGAAATTGGTTGGAATAACAATTTAGTAATTATGGACACATGTACAAATGATTTAGGACGAGAATTTTATATCCGTGCAACACGTAAGCTAGGCTGGACAAAGAATGTTTTAATTCATCAAATAGGCAATGAAAAACTCGCACCAATGGTGCGAGAAATTAGTTGGACTCATAATTTAGTGATTATGGATGAATGTAAAAATGATTTATAATCACAAAATCAACTTTCTACACCTGAATAAATAGCTAAATTATTGGCGGAGTTTTAAGTTAATATTTTAACTCCAACGGTTTATGGTGTGGTCAGTTGCTTCTCTGGCATTGAGCGAACGGTTAGAATTGCCAGTCCGAATATAGAAAAGTTCGTCTTGTCCATCTTTGATATAAACGGGTCGTGAGGAAGGTAAGACTGTAATACGACACACATCTTTGCCTTCTATTTGACCAAAGCTAATCTGAATGCGAGTACCGCAATCTTTACCGCAAGCATTGAGTAAGCTGGTCATCAAGTTATTTTCATATACATCGCGGTTTTTGCGGTTGTCCAATTTGGGGTTATAGTCGTATTCTATACCCACAACTGAACCATCATCATCTACGCCGATCAGCACAGTACCTCCTTTGTCAACATTTGAAAAGGCAGCTACGGTTTCACTAATGCGTTTGTTAAATTTTTCCTTTTTCTTTCGTGGGATGTCCCACCAGGCAGAGGCTTTGAAGTCAAGTTCGGCGTTTTCACCTTGTTGAATTAATGCAGCAATTTCTGTGTCTGTTGGTTGCGGCGCAAAGGTGCGGTAAGCTTCTAATGTCGCTTGTTTAACGGTATCGGTAACAATAGGAAAGGTAGTGAGGATATAGCTAAATTCTTCTTCAGTTAAACCGTAGAGATGTGCTATCATGCCGTCGAGTTCGGCGCGGAGTTTGGCACGTTCTATCTCGTTGGTAACGCCTGATGTGTGTGAATCTAGTCCGACTTCTTGCGCGAGTTCGTCAAATTCTGGAGTAGTGCAGATGAGTTTGGCGGCTCCTTGTACAATGTCGGTGAAGTAGCGATCGCCTTCTGTTAAGCGTGGTACAGGAAGTTGGTAAAATATAAACATTGAAATTGATGTTGTTACCCGTTGTCGAGCCAGAAAATCGAAAGCAAAAGAGTTTAATAATCCGCAAACATAGACAAGCTCTTTATAGGTAATAGTTGATTTATGTAAATCACTTAAAAATAATTTATGATTAGCAAAAACATTGGTAGGAATTAGACTAGAAATCATGGTACGTGTATCAGTGTTACGAGCGATTTCACGGAATGCTAATCTATATTTTTGGTAATTTAATACTTGCTCACTCTCTTGTTGCTTACCTAAAAGCGCTTTACGCGCTTCTAATTCATTTATCCAATATTTAGGCTTACCCCATTGATGGGTAAACTGATGAACCATCTTCCCTTCATAAAGTGGTAATCTTCCAGATTTATATTCTTTATAAAACAGGTGACTATCATTTGTCATGTGAAATTCATTACACAAGACTAAATTCCATTTACAATCAATCTTTTCACGCAGCAAAGGAAATTTAGTCATTTTCTCAGCAATTTGGACATCTATCTCATTCTTAAACTCCATTACTGAGAGCGAGTCTGGTGATAGTCTACGCACCAGATCTATGCTAATCTGCAAGCTATCGTTACGGGGAAATCTCTCTAATTCATGCACATCATGACGCATAAACGCAGATGGAAATTCAGTAGTTATACTATCTTTTTTAAAAGTGAGGACAACAAACTTGAAGCGACTATCAACACTTTCAAAAACTTCTTTGCGATTTTCAAGACAGAATAAACCAGTAATCCTAGTTTGATTAAATAACATCTCCCTTAATTGCTTAGTTCCCAAATCAGTATAAATCCCACTTGGAATAACAATTCCACACTCACCACTCGGACGCAAGAGATTAAAACATTGTTCTACAAATAGCTTGTAGAGATTGATATCAGTACCTGCTTTTTTCCCATTAACAATAGAAATTTGATTTTTATACTGTTCAGATGAACGATAGTAAGCACTGACATAAGGATACTGGCTTTGATACTTCAACCATGCGCCAGCAATTTCCGGCTCTTTGAGTAGATTTTCCTGCTCTTGCTCAAAAGCTTTGATGTCCATTTTCTTCTTTGTCACCAAGTCACTGTGTTGAGCAAAGAATTCTTTAGCTTGAGGCTTAAATGTTTCCCACGGTGGATTAGTGATAATCGCATCAAAGCCACCTCGTTCTAGTACCTTGTCAAAGTGATAACCCCAGTGAAACGGCTTCAATACTGCAATATCCTGAACAGTTAATAGCCGTTTTTTAAATTTACCACTTAACTGCGCTTCCTCATACTTGATACCTAAACGCTGACTAAACTCATCCAAGAGTAAATAATTTAACTTGTCTTGCGATTCCCTGTGAAGAAAGTCAATGTGCTGACGTAAACTTAGCAAGCGATAATCTTGAGAGGTTCCTTGTTCTTCTCCAGGGAGAAAGGCGTGCTTTTTATACAAGTCAATAGATTTATTCTTATCTACTAATATTGCTTTGTAATTATCTGCTGCTAGAGGCTGGAGGAGATTTCCTTGTACTGAATTACCTACAGTATCAAATGCTGTTTCATCTACCCTAATTAACCCAATCAGCGAGTTACCTGCCATGATGTTAAAATCAATATTAGGTAGTGGTTCTAATTCATCGACATTGTGAGCAGAGGAAACTAAGGCTAAGAATAAACGCAGTTTAGCAATTTCGGTTGATTCCTCCATGATGTCTATACCGTAGAGGTTATCGGTAACAATGCGCTTTTTGATAAAGTAAGGCAGCGATGTATAAGACTTTTCTATATCCTCAAGCTTTTGTTTAAGCTTGCTATCGCCCACCAATTTAATTGTGCCAATCACCGCACTGTAAACTTGGATTAGGGTCTTCATCGCCGCCACGAGGAATGCACCTGAACCGCAAGCAGGGTCAAGGATTGATAGACTGGGAAGAATCTCATCAAATAGCAAGCGACAAATATTAGTATCCAGATTGATTAACAGTTCGTTAATATCCTCGAAAGGCTGATACTTATCTGTCAGGGCAGCATTTACGCGGTCTACGATCAGTTTGTGAATCGTGCGATCGCAAAGATATTCAGTAATCTGAGGTCTAGTATAATAAGCGCCAAAGGCTTTCTGGTTGATATATTTCTCAAAGATATATCCCAGGACATCGGGATTGATTTCATCGTCTTTACCTTCAGGCGTGTCATCCAGATTCCAAGAATAGCGAGAAAATAAATCTAAAACTTGCTCAAACGCTTCATCAGCTATAGCAATATTATAATCCTGCTCAATCCGATGTCTGAGAAATAATCCTCCATTAAGGTATTTAACCTTTCCGACCAAAGCCTCTACCGATGCATCGCGTTCGGGTTCTGGCTTGGCAAAGCTTTCAAAAAATAATGCTTGGAGAAATTCTTTGTAAAAATAGTTTTCACCTTTAGGCTTGCTATCTTCTAGCTTATTTTGCAGATAGTCTAAATTGCCACCATCAATAAAACCTTTACGCTGAAGAAAATAAACAAACATCAGGCGATTGAGAATCACCGACGTATACCAACGTCTGTCTGCCTCGTTATCAATACCTTTAACAAATTGTAAAAACTGTGAATGTTGCTGCTGAAATTCTTTATAAAACTTCTTGGTAACAGGTTCTACATCAAGTCCTCGTTGCAATTTATGAGCAATTTCGACAACTGACGGTTCACCGTGTTCTAATTCAGTAATATCAACAACTAAAGCACCCAGCTTACTTAAAAATAAGTCGCCCGGTTGACCTTTTACATATAAATGTTCGCGCACGTAGCTTTGAAGCGCTTCCCGCTTAACCCAATACCAAAGACTGCGCGTGCGTTCTTTACCGATAAAAATTAGTAGGTTTTCGTTAATTAATTTAGTAATTTCTTGATGAATAGCGGCGCGGGCTTTAGCCTCTGGAATGGTGCCATCTGCTACCGTGACTTCAAAGACCGCAACTCCAGAAATTTCCGCAATCCGCTGGTATTGATACGTAGTACTCTCAACCTCCAAAGTCTCAGCTTTTTTCCGTGAAGGTTGCGACCAGCCTAACTCTTGAATAAATAAATTCTGGAATTTAAAGTCATAGAGTAAATCACGGGTTTCTTTAAAGTTAAGTGACATAATATACCTTTTATATACCCTAATAAAATATCGGTAGCAAACCCAGACAAAGCCGTTCCATGCAGCGGCTTCACTACTGGAGGAGCAGGAGTGAAAGATGGATGAGCATGGCAATGTTGCCTCTACGACTCAAAGTCTAGGGCGATTGCCAATTGCGTTTTTGTAGATGTTATTATTCTGTTTTAGTGCTTATATTTACTAAAACACCCAGTATATATATTGAACATTTTCGATAACTTTATTTACTGATGCTTTCAGCAAATATCCGGATGAATTTCCAAAAAAAAATTTGCGTATTATTGCTTAAGCATTTTTACCTGTAAAAGTTATCGCTCAAATGCTTTGCCCCTACTCTGGGAATAATCCTAGAGAACAAATAATTTGCGGTTCGCGTTTTTCAGCTTCTTCATTCACAATGCACAAACGGTCATCCATCCTAAGGGCAACTACTAAATCAGCTAGCTGCTGATTGCTAATGCCGCTTTTCAACTGTCGGTTAAGCGTGTCAATCGCTGATTGCCGCAACGGGAAGCGGTAAATGTCGTCAATCGCCTTCAGGAGTTCTTCCGTGAGAAACAGTGTTCCCTTAATTTGCTGGGTATAACTCTTGAGTCGTTCATAAGTCCGGAACCTTGCCCCGGATGGTCGCCCTAGCTGACCGCCTGCATTCTTCTCTTCCTCGGCAATGAGTTCGGCACCCTTTTTTACTAACTCGTGGTGCTGTTCATCTCTAGGTAGCGCTGGGGTAGATTCTTCACACGCCGCCGCCCGGAGAATTGCTAATTGAGACTGAGTGACACTATTACCATCGCGGTCTACCCAGATTAAAGAGTCATTCCCCTCAGCGGTTTTCATGTAAAGCAGCACCCCTTCTGGTTGAACAGGTTGAGGAATATGGGCGCGGGTAGAATAAACCACATCAGGCATCTCCTCAATTGTCTTTTTTAATGACTGATTACCATCAGTGGCTTTTTTCCAAATTTGAAATGCTTCTGAAGTGAGGTCTACTTCCGTATCCTCTTCACCATCCAAAATTCCAGATTTCTCGTTGTAGAGGTCGAGAATTACCTGGGAAGAATCGTCTTCAAAAAATGCTTCATCAGTTCCTACTACCTCCGCATTTTCCTGTAGTCGTTGGCGGAGGCGTCCTCGCAGGTTGATAATCCGTTCTACTCCCTCAGCCGGGAGGAAAGAATAACAGAGTATTTTGTCGGCATTTTGTCCAATCCGGTCTACCCGACCCGCCCTTTGAATTAACCTGATAATTGCCCACGGAAGATCCCAATTAACGATGATTGCACAATCTTGCAGATTATGACCTTCACTCAAAACGTCAGTGGCAACTAACACCCGCAGTTCTTGGGCAGGTAATATCTCACTGCCATTACTCACTGGACTAAACCTTGCTGCTAATTGGGTAGGGTTTGGAGATTGACCTGTTACCCCAGCAATATGGGTAATATTTCTCTTCTGCAAATTATCCACAATGTAGCGGACTGTATCAGCAAACTGCGTAAAAATTAATACTTTTTCGTTACAGTGA
>Ga0209512_1001582_pt1 | contig 27357 bp, 27 predicted proteins | sample frozenSSSSmetaG_FD_184142 | JGI IMG/M metagenome (GOLD analysis project Ga0209512, IMG submission 184142) | Glacier valley bacterial and archeal communities from Borup Fiord, Nunavut, Canada, to study Microbial Dark Matter (Phase II) -... | ecosystem: Environmental > Aquatic > Freshwater > Ice >...
AGCTCTTTCCCTGGGTTGCGTCGCTCATGTGGCCGACCCTCGCCTTCTTCATTTGGCGTGACGGCGGGCTCAACCTAGCGAACGGAGCCAAAATCTTTTGGGCCACAACGGCCTTCACACTCGGTACCGGCTGGATTCTGTTGATCTTCGCGTACATCGTTGGCACGAAAGAAATCAAGGCTCATCGTGGATGGTGGTTCAGCTACGCGATGTTCTCGATCATCATCTACGCCGAACTCAAGAACGTGATCGTGCGCGTGGCCCAGATCAGGCACCTGCTGGGCCAAGATGAGTGGGTGGTAACTCCGCGCGGCAACTCCGCGCAGACAAAGGCGAAGACGACTCTCGCTGCCTAGTGGCTACACCGCGATTGCGACCAGAGCTTCGTTGTGCTTGAGAAAGCCCGGCTTCCATGGCGGGTCAAATCGTGCGAAGTAGACGGAGCCCGCCGGCGTGAGCCCCTCGCGAGCGAGCGCCGCGAGCAGAGCGGCAGCGTTCTCTTCGTAGCGCGGTTCGGATGATCCTCCGCTGAAGCGGCGCGCCGCAACGGTGTGCGCGGCAACGGCGCGAGTCGAGACAACAGCGTCGCGCGGCGCGGGCACGGTTGCGACATCCACCCCAGCCGGGAGCACGAAGCTCACCGTGTGCTCAACCTCGGAGTGTGGCGTCTGCATGACGGGAGCCGTCATCGCGAACTTCTGGGCCGAAACGTTATTCCCGCTGATGTATCCCAGCAACGGCCGGAAACCGCGATTGCCCGCCTCGAAAAAGTCACCGCCTACGGTGGCATCCACGAGCACGTGGTCCGGGTAGTGCCGGGTTTCGAAGCCGTCGTATTCGCGCAGGATCTCGTACGGCTGGTGCTCGGTCATGCTCTAGCGTACGTCCGAATCCACGGTTGAACCGAGGCGTAGGGTGAGAGCGTGCCTGCACCGCGATTCCTCCGCCGTCGCGAGGCGCCACTTCCCAGCGAGAAGCTCCCGCGAGATGTGTATGTACTCGGCGTCATCGCCTTCTTTGTCATGGTTGGCTTTGGCGTCGTCGTGCCCGTGCTCCCCGTGTACGTCCGCAGTTTTGGCGTCGGTTACCTCGAGGTCGGAGCGGTTGTTTCGGCGTTCGCCGTCATGCGATTGGCTGCCACCCCGTTCTGCGGGCCGCTGATCGACCGCGCCGGCGAACGAACGATCCTCGCGATCGGAATCGGCATCGTCGCCGTGTCGAGCGCGCTCGTTGGCGTCGCGCAAAACTATCCCGAGGTCCTACTGCTGCGCGGGGCAGGTGGAATCGGCTCGGCGCTGTTCTCGGTGTCAGCGACGACGCTGCTGCTCGGCTCGGCACCCGCTACTCAGCGCGGGCGCTCGATGGGAATCTTCCAGGGCGGCTTTCTCATTGGCGGTATGGCGGGCCCGGCGGTCGGCGGCCTTCTCGCGGGTATTTCGCTTCGTGCGCCATTCTTCTTCTACGCGGGCACGCTCGTGATCGCCGGAGTCGTTGGTCTCGTGCTTCTCCAGCCCGCGGCAACACGTGTCGGTCGTGACGTGCAACCACCGATTCCTCTGGCCACGGTGCTCACGGATCGCCGCTTCCGGGCAGCGTGCATTGCGAACTTCGCGCAGGGCTGGGGCTCAATCGGGGTGAGGAGCACCCTTATCCCCGTGCTCATCGTCGAGTTGCTTCACGAGACCGCGGTGTGGACGGGAATCGCGTTTGCCATCGCGGCCGTTGCCCAGACGCTCTCGCTCGGTCCCGCGGGCCGGTTCGTCGATACCGTCGGCCGACGTCCGGCGATCATCGGCGCATACTCGGTGGGGGCGGCAACTCTTGTTGCGATTGCGTTCGCCACGTCGTTGTGGTTCCTGATTGTGTTGCTGTGTTTGTACGCAGTGGCAGCGGCGTTCATGGGCACCGCGCCGGCCGCCGCCGTGGGCGACGCCGCCGAAGGCAAATCCGGCAAGCCCGTCGCGATCTTCTCGGCATTCTCGGATGCGGGGGCAATCATCGGCCCCCTCGCCGCGGGAGCGCTACTCGATGCGTTCTCCTACCCGGCCGCATTCACATCAGCAGCGGCGCTCATGCTTGTTGCGGCGATCTATGCCATACGGATGCCGCGGCTCACCCCGACCCTTGCGCAGCCCGTCGCCGCCTAGAGATCGCGGGGCTCCTCATCCCCTGAATCCGGCACGTCATCGTCGGTCCACGCCAAGGTCAGCGTCTCGGACGCCGCGAGTGTGAGGGTAATGACTCCGTCAAGCAAGTCGCGGAGCGACTCTGAGCGCACGAGCGCGAACTGGTCGATCGCACCGAGGGGCGCGATCGCGGCCAACTGCCACGCGGACTCCACCGGATCATCCGACAGTTCAATGTCGGGTGACCACATGGATTCGGTGAACTCGCTGGCAAGGGCGAGCGCGCGCCGCACGACCTCATCGGCACGCACGAGGAGCTCTGCGTGATCGTCATCCCACACGAAATCGGGCAGTATCTCGACCTCGGCCTGCGGGTAAGGGTCTTCGTCGAGCCAGCGTGTGATTGCCACTCGGCGGCCACCCTGCGCGATCACACCGACGACTCCCTCTTCAGTGTCGAGTTGCACGATCGTTGCGACCGTGCCAACCGAAAACCGCTTCTCACCGCCTCCCACTTCTTGACCTCGTTCGATCAAGACGACCCCGAATTCGGATGGCTCGTCTTGAAGCACGCGCGACAGCATCACAAGGTATCGGTCTTCGAATACTCGGAGAGCAAGTGGCATGTGAGGAAAGAGCACAGATCCGAGCGGGAACATGGCGAGAGTAGTCACCACTGTAGAGAACCACGCCGCGCCCCGCGACGCCACCACCGAAACGCCGGCCTCACCGCGAAACCACCCGTACTCGACGACCCGCCCCGGTCGGGTTCACAGCTCTGATCGACTATCGTCATAGGGTGGGAAAATCGCGCGGGAGGCATGCTGGCCCGCTCCCGGGCTTCGCTCGCATCGCCACTCGAGTGTTCGCAACGGGTGGAATACTGGCCGCGCTAACCATCGTCACGTCGATCATTGTTCCCCTGGTCGACACCAGCTCGGCAGCAGCGCCGGTACCCGCCGCATCGGCCACGGCCTCCGTTTCCGAGCTCAAATCATTCGCGGCAGCTCCCCCCACGACACCAACGGCGCAGGCAACCGCCGGCGCGCCGAAAACGTTGCTCGACCCCAACGCCGTCGGCGACCCGTACACCCCGACGGTCACACTGTGCCCGGTAGGCACCGTGGCCGGTAGCGTGGATGACGTGGGTAACCAATCGAATTGCGCACCACCCATAGCGGCGACCCCCGCACCGTGACCCACGTTCGCACTATCGCGCGAATCGTTCTCGGAGCGTTCCTCATCACAGCTGGGATCGCGCACCTCACCGTCGCACGGGCCGCCTTCCAGGCTCAAGTGCCCGAGTGGCTGCCCCTCGACAAGGACGTCGTCGTCGTGGCATCCGGAATCGTCGAAATCGCACTGGGGCTCGCGCTCATCGCTCTCGGCCGTTATCGCGTGGCCGTCGGCTGGATCGTCGCGCTGTTTTTTCTCGCCGTGTTTCCCGGCAACATCTCTCAGTTAGTCACCCACACCGACTCCTTCGGTCTCAACACCGATCTTGCGCGGGGAATACGGTTGCTCTTTCAACCGCTGCTTGTCGTGTGGGCCCTGTGGTCGACCGGGGCGTGGCGCGCCTGGCGCGCCCGCCATAGAACTCAGGCGGATAGCCCCAACTGATCAAGGCAGACGGCACTGAGTCGCTCGACACGCTGCTTCGTCGACGGCGTGTTCACGGGCAGGTGTAACGAACCCTTCGTCTGCGCGTAGCCCGCGAGCTCGGTCGACAATGCGCGGAGCACCGAGCCGGTGTGCGGCAGGTACGCAACGTGCTTGGTCAACGAGACGAAACCAGCGATGACTTTTCCCTCGATTCGAAAGGCCGGCATCCCGCGCGAGATGCATTGCTCCGGCGCAGGGATGATCCCCAGAATCGTCGCGCGGAGAGCTTCTCGCGTATGCCGCTGTGGCTCGGGAACCCCCGCGAGGTCGTCGCCGATCTCTTGCGTGGTCATTGTGCCGGTGCGACTAGCCGAAGACTCCGATGATGAGGCCCGCCGCAGTAAGAGCAACGATGTCGTTGCCGATTTCGATGAGCCACACCTTGACACCCTGGCCAGAGAACAGGCGGTGACCAAGGGATGCGGCGGCGGCAATGCAGATGCCGAGTCCGAACCCGACTCCGGCCCCTCCGAGCGGAGCGACGGGACCCGACGCGACTGCGAGGACGTGAATGACCACGGCGGTCGCGAGAACCTGGGCGAAGGTGGCTATCGCGGTGAGCGCGTAAAGGACGCCCATGGGGAGCCCAATCGTCCCGGGTTCTGAAGTATTGCCCAATGCCCGCGCCCACACCGGGTAGAAGGTCTTGGGTCCGAACCAGATGGCGCCAATCGCACAAAAGGCAACGAACGCGACAACGACTGCAAGCCAGAGGAGCAGGCCGCCGAAGCGAATGCTCCGCAGTGGACCCCAAACGCGCAAAGCAAGGGTCAGGCAACCACCTTGTGATGAATCGCAGCTCTCTTGTGGGCGCTCGCCATCGGTGCCGAAGTGTTCGCGATCTTCTGGGTGCTGCGGCAAAACCCCGTCAACATGGTGATTCTCATCGGTCTGCTCGTCGTGATCGCGGGTCTCGCGATTGGTGGCTCACTTCTATGGAAGCGTGCGAATCGGCTCGACCCGGCGCCGAAGTCCGAGCCGGTTCGGTTCTTCGTACAGAACCAGCTCGGCGCCATCATCATGGTGATCGCGTTTCTGCCCCTGATCATTCTGATTTTCACCGACAAGAACATGAGCGGCCAGCAGAAGGGTGTCGCGGGGGGCATCGGAATCGTGCTGTTGCTGGTTGCCGGCTACTTCGGGGTGTCGATCAACCCGCCCTCGGTCGAGCAGTACACAGCAGAGACGCAGCAAGTCACGGATGCCACCGGCCAAAACCTCGTCTACTGGACGAAAGAGGGCAAGGTGTTCCACCTCTGCGAGAAGGTCTCGGCAGTCAGCCTCACGTCGAAGGACAACACGATTTACTCTGGCACGGTGGCCGAGGCGCACGCCGCGGGCAAGCCGCGCCTGACACTCGAAGTAGAGACCGAGCGCGAGCAGTGCGGCTTCGACACGACGAGCACGCCGGTACCGAGCACAACGCCGTAGAGCGGACGGAGCTCAGGCGGGCAGTCGTCTGAGCCACCTGCCGCGCAGCGCCATGAGCGCGCCAACGAACACGAGCGCGCCAGCGAGGTTCCCCGCGCCGTAACCCGCGACCGGAAAACCCAACCCCGAGACCAGCGCGCACGTCGTCAACAGGGCACCGAAAATTAGCAGCGCCGCGCCGATCAGAAGGAGCGTGAGCGCCAGCCGACTTCGCGATTTCATGTCAGCGAGGCTATGCGGTCTGCCGAGGTCTTGCGAGCCGTGTCATCATTCGGCACCGGCTGAATTTAGGGTCAGAACGGCGGCGGATCCGCTGTCCGCGCATACCCGGTCGGACTCGTCCAGACCACGCGCTCGGAACCAGGCGGACGATCGACCCGCCACTTGGTCTGATGCTTCATGGTGTGGTGCTTGCGGCAGCGATGCGTGAGGTTGGCCGCGGTCGTCGCCCCACCCGCGGCCCACGCGTGCGTGTGATCCAGGTCGCAATTGGCCGCTCGCCGACCGCAACCGGGGAAGTCGCACGTGACTTGTTGGATGCCGAGCCACCGCCGCAGGGCGGCCGAGGGTCGGTATTGCCGCGCATCCATCTCAAACACGGTGCCCGTGATCGGATCGGTGAGGAGCCGCGTGATAGACGGCGCGTCGGCGCACAACCGACGCGCGGTCTCGATGTCGACGGGGCCGACGCCCTCGAGAGTGGCCGGCTCGGTCGAGTGACCGAGGAGGCTTAGAACCGGGACGGTGAGCGCGACCGTAACACCGACGGCCGAGCCACCCGCGCCCAGCACCAGGTCGGCGAGCACGTCGGCGCGAAGTTGCGCCATCGTGCGCTGCTCGTCGTGCTCGGTGAAGAGGTCGAATGCCGCGGCGTCGAGACCCGCGCTCACCATCGCGAGCTTGTCGGCCGGGAGGTGCGCGGTGAGCCACCCCATGCCATCCCGGTCGGGTTCGATCCAGACGCCGCGGCGGGCTTCCGCCAGTTGGCGCCGCTCAGTGAGGGTCTCGGCGTGCAGCTTCTCGCGGGCGGCTTGAGCCCGAGTGCGGAACCGGGCGGGGGCGAGAGTGCGCGCGTCGTCCACGATTCTGGTTTCGAACTCGGCCCAGTGCTCGGCCGGCAGTTCGATGACGAGTCCAGATGCCTCACGCGCGTTCTGGGTCGAGACTTCGCCGTCGAGAAACCAGGCCCACAGCCGCGGCAACCGCTCGCGCAGCGTGCGCGCGACGTGACCCTGCGCGCGGACGGTGGACTCGGCCAGATTGAGTCGGACGGCAAGGTCGGCGACGGCGGCGCGCTCGGAGAGCTCGATCGCGTCGCCCCGGAGCATCTGCTCGTCGACGAACACCTCAGGATGCGCCGCCGCCTCGCGCATGGTCGCGTCGATCGCGCGGGACGCCTCTGCCGACGCCCGCCATTGCATTCGCTGTGCGACTTCGGCTTCGGCCATGCCGAATTCGACGCGCGTCACCGCGTTCGCCGGATCAAGCAGGAGGTCTTCCATCCCCATACTCAATCACCAGCCACCGACATTTGTGCCGACAAAAGTGCTGTTCAGGGGGCAGGTATCCACAGATTTCAACAGCGCCCCGGGGTGTGGAGGAGCACAGTGGCACACGAGCAAAAGTCGCCAGTGCCGAGGCACACCGCTCACGATGGCGGTCACCTAGTCTTGACCCATGTTTTTTCGACGCCTCATCGCGCGCATTTTCTGGGCTTTCAGTTCGTGGCGGATGGTGTCAGAGCCGGCGCCCGACCGACCGACGGTGCTGATCGGCGCACCGCACACTTCCAACTGGGACTTCGTCTTCATGCTTGCGATCGCATGGAGACTCGACATGCGCTTTCGCTGGCTCGGCAAGAAGGGTCTCTTCACGGGCTGGCGCGGCCCGATCATGCGCGGCCTCGGCGGCATTGCGGTCGATCGGGATGCGCCCGGCGCCGTGGTTGCCGAGGTTCTCAAACGCATCGAGTCGGGCGACGTGTTCGGCCTCGTCGTCACCCCCGATGGCACGCGCAAGGGCCACACCCACTGGAAGTCGGGTTTCTACCGCATCGCTCGCGACGCCAAGCTGCCCGTCACCCTTGGCTACGTCGACCGCACGACGAAAACCACCGGGCTTGGCCCGACCATCGACCTCACCGGCGATATCTCGAGCGACATGGACCGCATCCGCGCCTTCTACGCCGACAAGTCGGGCGTGAAGCCCGATCACAGGGTCGAGCCGCGCCTACGCGAAGAGCTCGCGACTTAGGAGTACGGGGCGACGACTCAGCCCTTCGAGGTAGAGGTCGCACTGAACCGCAACACCACTGAATTGCGTTCCGCGCTGAAGCGGCTGGGGCTAGTGGAAAGCGACTGGCGGGATCAACCCCTGCTTCAAGGCGTAGAGGCTCGCGCCCACGCGGTTCGTTGCGCCGATCTTCGCGTACGTCCGCTCGACATGATTGCGGACCGTTTTTTCGCTGAGCACAAGCCGCAGCGCGATGTCCCGGTTGGAGTATCCGCGTGCGACCATGCCAAGGATCTCCGTCTCGCGCGGAGTGAGGAAGTCGTCGCGGCGCACCCTCGTGGGCGCGTGCCCGGCGACGGACAGCACCGCATTCACGCTGTCCGCGTCGAGGGCCCCCCGGGTCACGCGGGCCCTGAGCCTGGCCGCGGCCGCCTCAGGCGAATACGAATCGCGGTACGGCCGGGGCTCGAGCGCGGCCTGATAGGCGACGGCAGCAGCAAGGAGCCGCTCGGAGCGGCCGAGTGCCACACCCGCGAGGCCCAGCGGGTATCCGGACCCGTCCAGGTGCTCATGGTGGGCACGCGCGATCGCAGCAACGTTGGCGAGTCCAGGGATTCGGGTCAGCACCCTGTCGGTGAGATAAGGGTGCATCCGCACGCGCTCCCACTCGGCTTCCGTCAGTTGGGCAGGTTTGGACCAGACCTGGTTCGAGACGCCGATCCGCCCGACGTCGTGAAGGTACCCCGCCCGGCGTATCGCGGTCACATCCGCTGCGGGAAGTCCGAGCCGCGTGCCGGCGGCCGCGGCGAGCGCCGCCACGTCCCGGGAGTGGCCGAGCAAGAACGGGCACTTGAGGTCGACGAAGTCGCCGATGGCCATGAGCAGGGCGTCAAGTTGCGCTTCGTCCAGCCGAGTCTCGCTATCCGGTGCAAGGGAAAGGGCACGCTCCCACGGGTCTTCGGCGGGACCCGGGAAGAGTGCGTCCGTATCCACTGTGAACGCGTTGACAACTGCCGGGTCGAGCTGACCGCCGCTACGGCTCCGGACCATCATGACAGCACCTTGGATGCCGTACAGCCGGTGGTGCACCTCGGCAACGTCGGCGACCTGTGCGACCCGCATCTCGATCGGGATGCTCTCGCCGGAGGCGCCCGCTGGCAAGCCACCGCCGTCGAACCGCTCGAACGTGTAAGCAACGGCAACCTCCACTGCCGGATCGAGGCCGATGTGCCGGCCGAGCGCGCCGGCCGAGGTGCAGTGGGAGTGGATGAGCGAGGCGAGTTGGCCGCGTGCGCCGCGCATGAGGGTGGCCATGACCCTTACGCGCTCGGCCAACGGCTCGCCGCGCGCCACGTTGCCGATGAGGAAGCGCAAATAAGGCATCCCGGACCAATCGACGAGGTACGCGTCGCGTCGGACCGCAATGTCGTCGCCGAACCAACGCGCGTACTCGTGCGAGTCCGCGTGACAGCCGATCCACATCAGCAGCGTCGTGTAGTAGACGGTCGCCTTCTGCTCCGGGCTCAGACCGAGCCTGTCAGCCAGTCCGCATGCCACGACCGCTGACCGGAGCATGTGTTCGGCCGGCTGGCCGAGCCCGAGATCGATTGCAACCGAGAGCCCCGCAAGAACCTCGGCTCGTCGGGGCAACTGCGCGACCGCGGTCATGCCCCCATTGTGACACTCGCCGGGCTCCCGGTGCGGTCAATCACCGCGCCCAGCGGCTTGAACCGCGCTCGGCCGACGAAGAAGATCCCGCGCTGCGGGAGCCAGAAGTCGCCGAGCCTGGTCTGCTCGCCCAGCGGCACCGACGCACCCAGGTCTTTGCCGCCATAGGTCGCACTACCACCGGTCACGCGCCAGACCTTCGACGGTGCCGACTTGAACCGCGGACCGTTCGGCGTCGCCCCGCGAAGCCGCATCCTGCCCGATTGCAACACCCCGCCCGCGACGGGCCCCATGGCAGCGAGCACGACACTGCTGTTCCACCCCGCTTCGGGAAGCAGTCCCCCCATTGTCGTCATCATCCGTGTTGCAGGAGTGGATCCCAACTCGATGCGCCAGCTCACGATGTCGCCCAGGTCCACGTGGAGCGTGTAATCGTCCTGCCAGGTCACGCCGATGCTCGGCACTCGAACACTGGAGGCCACCGACCCGAAGTACCGAGGACAGGACAGCTCGGGGGCGGCAGTGGTGTAGATCGTCCAACGGCCCGCGGGGTCGCGATGCCAGATGGCTCGGTACGCTGGGCCGACCGAAGTCGCCACCATATCGCGTAGGGCGAGGTAATCGCCGGTGGCGAACGGCATCCCCATGACGCCGTAGCCAATGAACCGCTCGTCGTCGCCGCCGGGAAGTCGTGGGTTATGAAGGAGCCCCTGGGTGGCCTGTCGTGGTGTCGTAATCATGATTCAAGGGTCGCGCTACCGGCACACCGGCGCGTGGGGCATCCGCCTCAACCTTGGCCAACGAATCGATTCGTGCCGCACGGGCTGGGCGCAAGCCCTAGTTGTTGAACCGGAACTCGACCACGTCGCCGTCCTGCATGACGTAGTCCTTGCCCTCGATGCGGGCCTTGCCCTTCGCGCGCGCCTCGGCGATCGAGCCCGTCTCGACGAGGTCGGCGAAACCGATGACTTCGGCCTTGATGAAGCCCTTCTCGAAGTCGGTATGGATCACGCCCGCAGCCTGTGGGGCCTTTGCACCCTTCGGGATCGTCCAGGCTCGCGTCTCCTTGGGGCCGGCGGTGAGGTAGGTCTGAAGCCCGAGGGTGTCGAACCCGATGCGCGCGAGCTGGTCGAGCCCGCTCTCGGTCTGGCCCGTGGAGGCGAGCAGTTCGGCGGCGTCCGCCGCGTCGAGGTCGATGAGCTCCGACTCCAGCTTGGCGTCGAGGAAGATCGCGTGAGCCGGAGCGACTAGTGCGGCGAGCGACGCGAGCTTCGCGGCATCCCCCAGAATCGCCTCGTCGACATTGAAGACGTAGATGAAGGGCTTGCTCGTGAGCAGACCCAGCTCGCGGATCGGCTCGGTGTCGATACCGGACGCCGACAGCGGCTCGCCGTCGTTGAGAGCCTTCTGCGCGGCGAGCGCGGTCTCGAGCACGATGGGCTCGACGCGCTTGGTCTTGACCTCTTTCTCGTACCGCGTGACCGCCTTCTCGAGGGTCTGCAGGTCGGCGAGGATGAGCTCCGTGTTGATGGTCTCCATGTCGGATGCCGCGTCGACCTTGCCGTCGACGTGCACAACATCCGGGTCCGCAAAGCCACGAATCACTTGCGCGATCGCGTCGGCCTCGCGGATGTTGGCGAGAAACTTGTTGCCCAGGCCCTCCCCCACACTTGCACCCTTGACGATGCCGGCGATATCGACGAATGACACCGGAGCAGACAGGATGCGCTCGCTGCCGAAGATCCCGGCGAGCACCTCGAGGCGCTTGTCAGGGAGATTCACGACCCCGACGTTGGGCTCGATCGTCGCGAAGGGGTAGTTCGCCGCGAGTACCTGGTTCTTGGTGAGCGCATTGAACAGGGTTGACTTGCCGACGTTGGGCAGTCCGACGATTGCGATAGTGAGAGCCACGGTTCTCAAGAGTACCGGCGTACCCGGCGCGTCCCCGCCTGCAGAGTCGTATGCCGGTGCGACCATCGGCTCGTGCCTTTGGATTTCACCGCGATCGACTTCGAGACGGCGAACAACTCGGCGGCGAGCGCGTGCTCGGTCGGCATGGTCAAAGTGCGGGGCGGGAGGGTCGTTGACACCGCATACTGGCTCATCAAGCCGCCGCTCGGCTACGACGAATTCCTCGAGTGGAATGTGCGCATCCACGGCATCATGGCGATGGATGTCGCGGACGCCGCTCTCTGGAGCGAACAGCTGCCCGAGCTGCAGGCATTCGCGGAGAGCGACACTCTTGTCGCCCACAATGCAGGATTCGATATGGGCGTCATCGCGGCCGCGTGCGCCGCCTCCTCCCTACCGACGCCCAGCTTCGACTACCTCTGCAGCCTCCAGATCGCGCGCAAGACATACCACCTCGACTCCTACAGGCTCCCGGTCGCTGCCATGGCAGCCGGGTTTGAGGACTTCGAGCACCACAACGCGCTCGCTGACGCCGCAGCGTGCGCAGCGATTATCGTGCACGCGGCGGAGCGGCACGGGGCGATCGATACGGCCGATCTCGCACGAATCACGGGTGCGCCAGTGCGCCATCTCGGCTCCGTGCCAATGGGCGCTGCTTCTGCCTAATCGTTGGCCAAACCATCGGTCCAATGCCAACTAGGATTGCCCAATCCCTTCTCTCACGAGAGACAAAAAAACCACCGTTTGGACCAGCAATGACGCTCCTCCTGAAGCCCGGCACCGACTGGCAGACCGTATCCGCCGAGGCACGGAGAATCGCCCCAGAAGCGTTTGACAGCGACCGGCTGCGCAACCTCATTGGAGGCGAATGGGTTGCCGTCGGCACCACGGGCCAGCACGTGAACCCCGTCGATCAGTCGGCGATTCTCGGCCCGCCGCGCGTTGACCATGACACCGCGGTGGATGCCGTCGCCGACGCAGTTCGTCAGCATGTGCAGTGGGCGGCGAAGCCACTCGACGAGCGGATCGCGAAGGTTTCGGCAGCACTCCTCGGGTTGCGCGAGAGCCGCGATGCGATCGCGATGCTACTCGTGTGGGAGATCGGCAAGCCGTGGAAGATTGCATGCGCCGACATCGATCGCTGCATCGAGGGAGTTGAATGGTATCTGGGGCAGATCGAGCGCCAGCTAGACGGCCGGAGGCCTTTGCCCGGCCCCATTTCAAACATCGCGTCGTGGAACTATCCCTTGAGCGTTCTCGTGCACGCCGAGCTCGTCCAACTGCTTGCCGGCAATGCGGTGATCGCAAAGACGCCGTCGCAGGGAGGCTTTCACGCGCTGACCCTGGCCCACGCGATGATGGCACGTGCCGGCCTGCCGGTCACGCTCCTGTCTGGGGTCGGCGGGGAACTGGCCGACGCCCTCATCTCGTCGCCGGATCTGGGTGCCCTCGCCTTCGTCGGCGGGAGATCGAACGGCCGCGCTGCCGCGGTCACTCTCGCAAACTTCTCCAAGCGTCACATCCTGGAGCAAGAAGGTCTTAATGCCTGGGGCATCTGGGACTATTCGAACTGGGATGAACTCGCGCCGATCCTCCGCAAAGGCTTCGAGTATGCCAAGCAGCGCTGCACGGCGTACCCCCGTTACGTCGTCCAGCGCCGACTGTTCCCTACGTTCCTGGAGATGTATCTCTCGGTGATAGGAAATCTTCGGTTCGGTCATCCGCTCGCGGTGGAGGATCCCGCAGATGACCTCCCCGACCTCGAGTTTGGTCCGGTGATCCAGAGGACCAAGGCGAGCGAGTTGCGCGCGCAATACGACGAAGCGATCACGATGGGCGGAATTCCGCTCTACCACGGGGATCTGACGAAGGGGAAGTTCCTGCCGGGTCAGGATGTCGCAGCTTATGTCGCGCCGGCCTGCGTGCTTGAGCCACCGCGGGCATGGTCGCTGCACCACTCCGAGCCGTTCGGACCGATCGACTCTGTTGTGCTCGTGGATACGGAAGCCGAATTCATTGCAGCGATGAACGTCTCCAATGGAAGTCTCGTCGCCTCGGTCGCAACCGACGATCGAGCGTTCGCCGCGCGAGTTCGCGAAGAGGTGCATTCTTTCAAGTTCGGGATCAACCGTCCGCGATCGCGCGGTGACCGAGAGGAAGTCTTCGGTGGTCGGGGCGCCTCGTGGCGGGGTGCATTCGTCGGCGGGGACCTTCTGGTCGATTCGGTGACCGAAGGCGAACGGCCGGTGTTCGGCAACTTCGCAGACGGCTCCCGCTACCCCGACACACTTGACGACTGAGCTGGCTCCACAAAGCCGACGGTGTCACTCGCCGCGCGGCGCGTCAGCCGTTCTGCGGGAAGCCCAGATTGATGCCGCCGTGAGACGGGTCTAGCCAGCGGCTGGTGACGGCCTTCTGCCGCGTGAAGAAGTGGATCGCATCCGGACCGTACGCTTTCGTGTCGCCGAAAAGCGAGTCCTTCCAGCCGCCGAAGGAGTAGTACCCCACGGGAACGGGAATCGGCACGTTGATGCCGATCATGCCCACGCTGACCTCGTGCTGGAATCGGCGCGCGGCGCCGCCGTCGTTCGTGAATATCGCCGTGCCATTGCCGTAGGGCGATGAGTTGATGAGTTCGACGCCCTCCTCGTAGGTGGCCACGCGGACGATCGAGAGCACGGGCCCGAAGATCTCGTGCTTGTAGACATCGGAGGATGTCGCGACCCGGTCGATGAGCGTCGGACCGAGCCAGAACCCGTCCGCACCGCCGTCGGCCTTCACCCCGCGACCGTCAACTACGACGGTCGCCCCGTCGGCGATCGCGACGTCGATGTAGCTCGCGACCTTGTCGCGGTGCTCCTTCGTGATGAGTGGACCCATGTCGCACCCGCGCGTGCCGTCGCCGACGGTCAGCCCCGACATCCGGGAGGTGATCTTGGCGATGAGTTCATCGGCGACGGGCTCGACGGCCACGACGACCGAAATCGCCATGCAGCGCTCACCCGCCGAGCCGAAGCCCGCGTTGATCGCGGAGTCCGCGACGAGGTCGAGGTCGGCATCCGGCAGCACGAGCATGTGGTTCTTGGCTCCGCCGAGGGCCTGCACGCGCTTGCCGTTCTTGGACGCCGTTTCGTAAATGTATTTGGCGATGGGAGTGGAGCCCACGAAGCTGATCGCCGAGACGTCAGGGTGCGTGAGCAGCGCATCCACGCTCTCTTTGTCGCCGTGCACGACATTGAACACGCCGTCGGGCAGCCCGGCCTCCTTGAGGAGCTTGGCCATCCAGATCGCCGCGGACGGATCCTTCTCGCTCGGCTTGAGCACGACGGTGTTGCCCGCCGCGATCGCGACCGGGAAGAACCACAGCGGCACCATCGCCGGAAAATTGAACGGGCTAATGATGCCGACAACCCCGAGCGCCTGGCGCAGCGAGTACACGTCGACCCCGGTCGAGACGTTCTCGGAGTACTCGCCCTTCATGAGGTGGGGGATGGCTGTCGCCCACTCGACGACCTCAAGGCCGCGGGCTACTTCGCCGAGCGCGTCGCTCGTGACCTTGCCGTGCTCATTGGTGAGGATCGCTGCGACTTCCGCTTTCCGAGCATTGAGCAGCTCACGGAACGCGAACAGCACGCCCTGCCGCTTGGCGAGCGACGCGCCCGACCACTCCGGGAACGCCGCCTTGGCCACCCGCACGGCCGCATCGACGTCTGATGTCGTGGCGAGACGCACCTCGCGTGACACCGTGCCCTCGGCGGGGTTGTATACGGGCGAGGTGCGAGTCGATTCGCCGACAAAGGCGGCTCCGCCAACCCAGTGTTCGAGAGTGTCCATTGCTTCACTCTAGCGATGGACATTTCGGGAACATTATTCGGGCCGTGCCGGGGACCGGATGTCGCATCCCGCTGTCACACTGGTTTCATGGATCCCATCATCGCTCTGCTTATCGGTCTCGCGGCCGGCGTGATCCTCGGCGCGATCACTGGTCTGCTTGTCGCCCGCGCTGGAACCGGGTCTCGCGGGGCACAGGTCGACCCGGCCCTCGTTGAGTCGCGCCACCGTGAGGCCCTCGCGCAGCTCAAGGCCGAAGACCTCGCGGTCCAGTCCCAGTTGACGGCAGAGCACGCCGCCATCGGTGCGCGCGCCGAAGCGCTCCGGGAGCAAGTGGAATCGCTCAAGGAGCAGTACGAGGCTGTCGTCGATCGCCAGCGAGTGGAGGCTCAGGCCCAAGCCGAACGCGAGCAACGGGAATCAAAAGTTCTGCAGGCCCTTACCCCGGTGCAAGAGTCACTGCGCACGATGCAGCACAAGGTCACCGAGCTCGAGACCCAACGAAGTCAGCAGCACGGCGAGCTCACGCAGCAATTGCGCGCGGCGACGGAATCCGAGGAGCGACTGCGCTCGACGGCCGAATCCTTGGCCTCGGCCCTGCGGAGCAACTCGACTCGCGGAGTGTGGGGCGAAACGCAATTGCGCAACGTCGTGCAGGCCGCAGGGCTCATTGAGCGCGTCGACTTCGACGTGCAGCACAGTATCTCGTCAGATGCCGGGGCTGGCCGACCGGACATGGTCATCCACCTGCCGGGGGGCAAGAACATCGCCGTTGACGCGAAGGTGCCCTTCAGCGCGTATCTCGAAGCGAGCAACATCGCCGTCACCGCGACGGGCGAGGAGGGCGCCAAGCGTGAGGCGCTCATCAAGCAGCACGTCAAGGTCATGCGCGGTCACATTGACACGCTCGCGAGCAAGGCCTATTGGGCGGGACTGGATGCCTCCCCCGAACTCGTGATCGCGTTCATCCCGAGCGAATCGCTCGTCTCGTCTGCCATGGAAGCCGACCCGGGAATCATGGACTACGCGTTCGGCAAACGAGTGGCGCTCGCCTCCCCCGTGACACTCTGGTCTGTGCTCAAGACCGTCGCGTTCTCGTGGCAACAAGACGTGCTCACCGACCAAGCGAAAACCCTCTTCGACCTCAGCAAGGAGCTGTACCAACGGCTGGCAACGCTCTCCGAACACGCAGACAAGTTGCGACGATCGATCGATTCAACGGTCGGTGCGTACAACCAATTCGCGAATTCGTTGGAGACGCGCGTGCTTGTCACGGCCCGGAAGCTCAACGCGCTCGACGAATCGAAGGTCATCGGCACGGCGGCAACGGTTGAGCAATCGCCCAAGCAACTGACCGCGATCGAACTCGAACTCGTCGCTCTCGACGAAGCCGATGAGCCAGACCGAGCGGGCGAGTCCGTGGTCAGTCCAGCCGCGGTCAGTCCAACCACCTAGCGGCGAGGTGATCGGCGGTGACCCGCCGAATGGTGTTCGAGTGCGACCGCAGCACGATGCTCTCGGTGCGGATGATCGGCCCGAGCCGCTTCACCCCCGCGACGAGTCCGCCATCCGTCACACCCGTCGCAACGAAGAAGGTGTTGTCGCCGTGCACGAGTTGCTCGGCGTCGTAGACGTGGTCGAACTTGAGCCCAGCATCCAGCCCCTTCTGCTTCTCGTCGTCGGTCTGGGGATACAGGATCGTCTGGATTACACCCCCAAGCGCCTTGATGGCGCACGCGGTCGCGACGCCTTCCGGGCTCCCTCCGATGCCTGCGCACATGTCGATGCGGGTGCCGTAGAGCGCCGCGTTGATGCCGCCGGCAACGTCACCGTCGAGCATGAGGCGCGTGCCCGCGCCGGTCGCCCGAATCTCGTCAATGAACTCGACGTGCCGGGGCCGGTCGAGCACAGCAACGACGATTTCACTCACGGGCTTTCCCTTCGCCTCCGCGAGGGCCCGGATGTTGTCGCCAATCGGCTTGCGGATATCAACGACCCCGATTCCCTCCGCCCCCGTGACGATCTTGCGCATGTAAAAGACGGTCGACGCGTCAAGCATCGTGCCCCGGTCGGATACCGCGATCATCGAGATCGCGTTCTGACGTCCTGCGGCGGTCAGTGACGTGCCGTCGATCGGGTCAACAGCGATGTCACACGCGGGGCCGTTGCCGGTGCCGACGTGCTCTCCGTTGAAGAGCATCGGCGCGTTGTCTTTCTCGCCCTCGCCGATCACCACGAGTCCGTCGAAGTCGACTGTCCCGAGGAACTTGCGCATGGCATCTACGGCCGCGCCGTCTGCGCCGAGCTTGTCGCCCCTGCCGATGAACGGAACGGCGCGAATCGCGGCGGCCTCCGTGGCCCGCACGAGTTCGAGCGCGAGGTTGCGGTCGGGATGTAGGAAGAGCGTTCCGCTTTCGGGTGCCACAGTGACTCCTTGTGTTCAGGGAAAACGCTGTGGTGGAGGTCGGCAGTGACCGGCCAACGCACGATCAGTGTATCGAGCCATCGCTAGACTTTGACCGCCCGTCCGCGCCAAAGGAGAGTTCCATGCCTGTTGCCACCCCAGACCAGTACGCCGAAATGCTCGACAAGGCGAAGTCCCGTGGGTTCGCCTATCCGGCAGTCAACGTGTCGTCGTCATCGACGATCAACGCGGTGCTCCAGGGACTCGCGGAGGCCGGTTCAGACGGCATCATCCAGGTTACGACCGGCGGAGCGGACTACTTCGCGGGGCAGACGGTGAAGAACCGCGCATCCGGTGCGCTTGCTTTCGCAGCGTTTGTCACCGAGGTCGCCAAGAACTATCCCGTGATGGTTGCCCTGCACACCGACCACTGCCCGAAGGATGCGCTTGAAGGCTTCGTGCTCCCGCTCATCGCGGCATCGGAGGCCGAAGTGAAGGCCGGTCGCAACCCGATCTTCCAGTCCCACATGTGGGACGGTTCGGCGGTGCCTCTCGCGGAGAACCTTGAGATTGCGCAAACCCTGCTCCCCCGCCTCAATGCCATCAATGCCATTCTCGAGGTCGAGATCGGCGTCGTTGGCGGCGAAGAGGATGGCGTGAGCCACGACATCAACGAGCACCTGTACACGACGCTCGACGACGCGATCGCGACCGTCGAGGCTCTCGGGCTCGGCGAGCAGGGCCGGTACATGGCCGCGCTCACCTTCGGAAACGTGCACGGCGTCTACAAGCCCGGCAACGTCAAGCTTCGTCCCGAGCTTCTGGGCAAGATTCAAGCCGGACTTGCTGCGAAGTACGGCACGAGCACCATGCCCCTCGACCTCGTCTTCCACGGCGGCTCGGGATCCACCGACGAAGAGATCGCGACGGCCGTCGCCAACGGCGTGATTAAGATGAACCTCGACACTGACACGCAATACGCATTCAGCCGTTCAATCGCCGACACCGTCCTCAAGAACTATGACGGATTCCTCAAGGTCGACGGCGAAGTCGGCAACAAGAAAATCTACGACCCACGCGCCTGGGGCAAACTCGCCGAGACCGCTATGGCTGCGCGTGTTGTTGAGGCAACGCACCAGCTCGGTTCGGCCGGTCACTCCGGCAATTAGGCCGCGAGATCATCTGTTCCCCACCACGCGAAACGACACCTTCAACAACTTGTTCCGCCCAACGGTGAGGTCATCGACCGTGCTCGCGAGGGTCAGGTAATAGGGAGCTAGGTGCATCACAGTGTGGCCTTCGGGCAGTTCTTGATCGAGGCTCACGGCGACTGCGGTGGCGCCATCCTCGGCCGCGCGCACATCGACCAGAAGCGAACCTTGGTCGATCCCAGGGATGTCCAAGATTGCGCGGATCAGAGCCCGAAGCGCCGTGCGCTGGGCAATGTTCATGTGGCGCGCCCGCCGATCGGCGTCCACGACGACGAGAGGAGGGCCGTCCGTAATCGAGTCCAGCCAGTTCAGCTCGGACTGTATGACAAGGTCGTCGCGAAGGTGCCGAGCGAGTTCACGTGCGAGCGCGCGATCCGACGGCTCCACGACTCCGGAGTCAGCAATTAGCTCGAGGAAGGACATTGCACGAGCCGTCATGCGTTCCACCGTCTCGAGCTCGGTGTTGTCTGTTTCCCTCCGTGAGTGAGCATCGGCCGGCAAGCTGGCGACGAGACGCGACGGTAAGGCTGACAGGTCGAGAAGTGTTGTCACTACTGCCCACGAAAAGGTCGCGGTCGCGACAGTGCCGAGCACCGGGGGGTAGCAGGCAATGATCGCCGTGCCTATCGGGCCCCATGCCGAGCCGTCCTGGCCGAGCACGAGGAAAGTCACCCCGGCCACCGCCACCGTGGCCGAACCGCCAAGCGCGATGATCTCGCGGGCTGGCAAATAGGGCCCGAGGCTCGCAATCGTGAGCGCGACCGCTCCAGGGGCCCACCAGAAAGCGATGGGGAGCGACGTCCCGTGGTAGCCGAGCGCCGACACGAACGCACCGGCAACCGATATCCCCACGGCAAGAACCGAGATGCCCCTACCCAGCCGTGGGCGCATCGGGCGAGTCGCTGCATGAATCAGCGCGCCCCCAGAAGCGCACAAGATGATCGCGACCGACTGCAGAATTGTCGCCGCGCCCGAATAGTTGGCTACGGTCAGCGCCGCGCCATACACAACGATGACCGCCGAGAAGGTAAGGGGCACGAGGGGGCCCGTGAACCAGCTCAGCGGGTCGAGTTGCTGGGCGGAGTTCATGGCTGTGCGACTCGGGCTAGGCACGGGAGGCCCCATCCGCGGTCGATGGCGGAAGCGGCACGCGAAGCATGACCGATGTGCCGGACCCCACCGCGGACCAAATGCGCACGCTCCCACCCACTTCTTCGACGCGTTCGGTGACCGAAGTACGCAGCCCGAGACGATCGCGCGGCACGGCGTCCGGATCGAATCCCACACCCCCGTCGGAAATCACGACGGTGAGCTCGTCTTCCGTTGCCCCGATCGCAATCTCGGCGACTGGCGTACCGGCATGAATGAGCACGTTCTCGAGAACCGAGCGAACCGCTTCTACGAGTGCTGTGGCGACTCGGGTGTCAAGCGGGAGTCGCTGCGATCCGCTCTCGACGACCTGCACTGAAAGCCCGCGCCATTGGAGGTCACCAACCAAGCGCGCAATGCGGCCGCGCAGTTCACCGTCATGAGAATCGAGTCGTCCAATTGCCGAAGATTCCTGCCGCCAGCGCGCGCTCTGCACGATAGCCAGATCACTTCGCAGTCGCGCAACCGCGCGGTCGTCGAGCCGTTCGGGAGCAGACGCGACGACGGCCAAGTCGCTCAAGAGCGTGTCGTGCACGGTCGCCGCCATTCGTGACCGCGCGCTTTCGAGCGCCGCTTGACGACGAGTCTCGCGTTCGTGAAACTCGAAATCAGGAATCTGACGCCGCTGACTTGCCTGAATTCCGGCAAGCGCGAGGTAGGCGACCAAGCACATCCCCAGCACGAGAAGTGGCCCGAGTCCGGTTCGAAAAGCGGTGCCGGTGACCGCGGCGACGACGACGCTCGATACGAGCGCGAGCGCGAATCCGCCAAGAGACCACAGGATGCCGGTAAGCCAGCCCGCACTCGCGACACCCACAAGCACGAGTGACACTGACGGTCGATTGAGAAGGAAGAAGTAGCCGTCGGTGACATTGGGAGCCGAAGCGATAAGCGCAATCTGATACCCAGTTGCTCCGAGCATCGCGATGGCGAGGTAGCCCGCCACGACCACTGGCTTGGGCCAGACTCCCGCGATGATCGCCGCTGCACCCATCACAAGCACGATCGCGAGAAGGCCTGCGAGCGTCCAGCCCAATTGACGAGAGGCCGCGAACTCAATGAGTAGGGGGATGGTGAGCAGAAGATTGGCGGCACTCGTGGCCAGAGCACCGCGCGCGACTCCCCCGGAAATCACGTTAGCCGCGATATCCCGAGGCACGACGGTCCCTGACACGGACACTCCCTTACTCGACACCGCCCCGCACACAGTGTGGGCGGTAGCTGAGCCGATTCTGGCACTCAGTCGCGGCTAGCGCGGTCATCCCACCCGCGCAGGCTCAGGGTGTCGTGGTGCGCTGCACGTACTGTGCGAGCGCCGGGTCCTGCATGATCACGACGAGCAGCCCCACGATGACGATAATTCCGGCGATAACCGCACCAACGATCGGAACCCAGACCGCGCGACGGCCCGCACGAATCCGAAGCACGGACACGAGGATCGTGAGGGCAAGAATCGTCCCGCGAGCGACGTTGAGCCCCAAGCCCATAGTTGACGCGAGGGCGTCCGATGTGAATGCCGGGTACCCTTGCGCCGCGTACGCCGCGCGCAGACCGTCCGCGAGATTGGTGAATGTCCGCCAGCCGGTCACGACATCGATGATTCCCAGGAACAACAGAAGCGTCGTCAGGGCAACGTCCCACTTGCGTCGTTGCGGAGATAGGCGGCGCGATGGCGAAGTTTCGGCTGACACGACATCGGGAGTCGACGCGACATCGGGAGTCGACGCGACATCGGGGGTCGACGCTCTTCCGGGCGGGGCCGGGACGATCGGCGCGTACTGACCGTATTTCGGTTCCGGGCGATTGTCAGTCATTGCCGCCCTGCCAGTCGAGGCGCTTCACGCGCCCGCCGAGTCCACGCTCGTCGGGGTTGCCTGCCGCATCCACTCGAAGCTCTTTGGGAAGCGAAAACATGAGGTCCTCCTCCGCGGTGACCACTTGGCTCACGTCGCCGAATCCGGCGTCGGCGAGGTCGTCGAGTACCTCTTGCACGAGAACCTCGGGGACGGAGGCGCCGCTGGTCACCCCAACTGTGCTCACCCCGTCGAGCCACTCCTGTTGAATCTCGCTCGCGTAGTCGACTCGGTAGGCGGCCTTCGCACCACTCTCGAGCGCGACATCCACGAGACGCACTGTGTTCGAGCTATTGGCGCTGCCGACAACGATCACGAGCTCGACCTCCTGTGCGACCTTCTTGATGGCGACCTGACGATTCTGGGTGGCATAGCAAATGTCGTCGCTCGGTGGATCTTGCAGGGTGGGAAAGCGCTCGCGCAACAGCCTCACCGTCTCCATCGTCTCATCGACGCTGAGCGTCGTTTGGGACAGCCACACGAGCTTTTCGGTATTCTTCACGACGATGGTTGGTACGTCGGCGGGGCCGTTCACGAGCGTTGTGCGCTCGGGTGCGTGCCCCATGGTGCCCTCGACCTCTTCATGGCCAGCGTGACCGATGAGCAGGATCTCGAAGTCGTCACGGGAGAAACGAGTCGCCTCCCGATGTACCTTCGTCACCAGAGGACAGGTTGCGTCGATAGCGACCAAGTCCCGATCTGCCGCACCCCGCACCACGGCGGGCGAAACCCCGTGAGCACTGAAGACGATGCGCGCGCCGACGGGCACCTCGGCGACATCGTCTACGAAGATCGCGCCCCGCTTCTCGAGGGTCGTCACCACGTGAATGTTGTGCACGATCTGTTTGCGCACATAGATCGGCGCACCGTAGTTCTCGAGGGCTTTCTCCACCGCGACGACCGCGCGATCGACGCCGGCGCAATAGCCCCGGGGAGCCGCAAGCAGCACGCGCTTAGGTCGGGGGGCCGGGGTATCCTTTAGCCTGTTGCGCTGCGCGGGCATGCGGGGCGTCTCAAGCGACGTCACTGACCCGTTGGAGATGGTGCTCACGTGATCAATCCTAAGCCGGGGCACCTGTGGACGACCGGGAGGTCCAGTTGACGATCGAATCCGCACCGCCGACCGTCGATTCCCCGTGGAGCGTCAGCCTCTTCGCATCCAAGATCAAGGGGTGGATCGATCGTCTCGGCAGTGCATGGGTCGAGGGCGAGATCGCCCAGTGGGGCGTCTCCGGCGGGAACGTGTACGGCAAGCTCACTGACACCGAAGACGACGTGACGGTGTCGTTCACGATCTGGTCATCGGTGCGGTCCAAGATTGCGGATGACCTGAAGCAAGGCGACCGAGTCGTCGCGCTCGTAAAGCCCAACTATTGGGTCAAGGGCGGAACGCTCTCGATGCAGGTGTCCGAAATGCGCCACGTTGGGCTCGGCGACCTCCTCGAGAAGCTTGAGCGGCTGCGACAGAAGCTCAAGGCCGAAGGGCTCTTTGATGCCAAAATCCCGCTTCCGTTTCTTCCCGGCCGAATCGGCCTTGTCACGGGAAAAGACAGCGACGCCGAGAAGGATGTGCTTCGCAACGCCCAACTGCGCTGGCCTGCCGTGGAGTTTCGGGTCGTCTACGCGGCCGTTCAAGGCGATCGCGCCGTCGCCGAGGTGAGCGCGGCGATTCAGGTCCTCGACGCCGACCCGGAAGTCGACGTCATCATCGTCGCGCGCGGTGGCGGAGACTTCCAGAACCTCCTGATCTTCAGCGACGAATCCCTGCTTCGGGTCGCGGCCGCCTGCGTCACCCCGCTCGTGAGCGCGATCGGGCATGAGGCCGATCGACCGCTGCTCGACGAGGTCGCTGACCTGCGAGCATCCACGCCGACGGACGCTGCGAAGCGCGTGGTCCCGGATGTCGCCGACGAGCTCGCCAGGGTGCATCAGGCGCGAGCCGGTATGCGCAACCGGGTGACCCAGCGCATCTCCAACGAGGTGGAGCGACTCGAGTCATTGCGCACTCGCCCGGCGCTCGCGAATCCCGCATCAATTATCGATTCCCGCGCCGACGACCTTGGCCGCTCGGTGTCGCGCAGCCGCGAACTCATCGAGCGGCAACTCGAGCGGGCGCACACCGGACTCGTCGACCTCACATCGCAGTTGCGCGCGCTCTCGCCTCACCGCACGCTGCTGCGGGGATACGCGATCGCGCAGTTGGCCGACGGGCGCGCCGTGCGAGACTCAGCCGAGGCGCCCGCGGGAACCGCACTTCGCATCACGGTAGCGAAGGGCTCCGTGACCGCGACGGTCGATGACGATCTCGCGGCGAACCCCCGGTAGAATCGGTTCGTGGCAGGCATCCCGCAGTCGGACGTAAGCGCGCTCAGTTACGAGCAAGCGCGCGATGAGCTCATCTCGGTAGTGAACAGTCTCGAACAGGGCTCATCGAGCCTCGAGGAATCCCTTGCGCTATGGGAACGGGGCGAGACACTCGCCACGCGCTGCGAAGAATGGTTGATTGGCGCGCGCGCCCGTTTGGACGCCGCCCGGGCCACGACCACAAGCGCCGACTGACAATGGCCGCGTCACGCTCGCCGGAGGCCCGGCAGCCCGCGATTGTCGCTGAGCTCGGACGCCCCGAAACACCCGAGGAGTCCGCCGCACGGCGGGCCGAGAATTCGCGCCGGCACCGCGCCAACCAGACGCTACTCAATCTCATAGTCGCCCTCGTCGCGTCCCTCGGAATCGTGCTGTTCCTCGTCGTCGTGGTCGTGCGTCCGGACCCGGGGGCGATGCCGCCGGTCGATTACAGGGCTATTGCTGCCGACGCGCAAGCGAATTCCGAGGAACCGCTGATCGCACCGGTGCTCCCCGCGGGCTGGAGCGCGAACGACGCGCGCTTCCAGCAGACCTCACAAGTGCCCACCTGGTACATCGGATTCATTACGCCCGGTGTGCAGTTTATTGCGCTCAATCAGGGGATCGGGGCAAACCCGACGTGGCAAGCCGCGGTTCTGAACTCGGTGATTGCGACCGGGTCAACCTCGATCGACGGGGTCAGCTGGACGGTGTACGACCATCGCACCGCGAGCAATCCGGGGAACTTCGCTTATGCGCTCTCTGCGACTCTCAAGGGCAGCACAGTCGTGTTGCACGGAACCGCAAGCGACGTCGAGTTCGAACTGCTTGCAACGGCCGCGGTCGAAGAGGCTGGGGCACGCTGATGGCTCCCCCGCGCACTCCCGCCGAGGCATGGAACGACATGGTCGCGGGCAACGAGCGCTTCATGACCGGCGACCCTGAGCATCCGCGGCAAGATGTTGAACGGCGCGAGGCACTCGCCCTCAAACAGTCTCCGGATGCCGCGTTGTTCGGCTGCAGCGACTCGCGGCTGGCTGCCGAGATCATCTTCGACCGCGGTATTGGGGATCTCTTCGTCGTTCGTAACGCCGGCCAGATCATCTCCGAGTCGGTGATCGGGTCACTCGAGTACGCGGTCGGTGTGCTCCATGTTCCGCTGATCGTCGTGCTAGGCCATGACGAATGCGGAGCCGTGCTCGCGGCAATCGATTCGCAGGGCTCATCCGCGAAGTCGCTTCCCCCGCACATCACAACCCTCATTGCGAAGATCATCCCCGCGGTGCAGCGAGTCATGGTGCACCAGACGGGTCCCGTTGACACGAGCCAGATCGACGCACAAGAAGTCGGTCGCGAGCATCTGCGCGACACAATTTCCGAGCTCCTTGATGCATCGGAACTCATCACCGACGCGATCGCCGCGGGTACGCTGGCCGTCGTGGGAGCGAACTATCGGCTGCTTGAGGGCCGCGCCGTTCCGGACGTGATCGTTGGCGCGGTCTAGCCACCACTGTACTTTCACCGGCAACAACAAGCACAGGCAACCAGAAGGATGACATCGCCGTGAGCAGCCCCGAATACCGCATCGAACATGACACCATGGGCGAGGTGCGGGTTCCCGTTGCCGCGCTCTACGGGGCGCAGACCCAGCGAGCAATCGAGAATTTTCCCATCTCCGGGTCGGGCCTCGAGCCCGCGCAGATCATCGCCCTCGCGCGCATCAAGCGTGCCGCTGCAATCGTCAACGCCGAACTGGGCATTCTCGACGAGGCGGTCTCGACAGCGATCGTCGGCGCGGCCGACCAACTGATCGGCGGAGCGCATCACGACCAGTTTCCCGTCGACACCTACCAAACCGGCAGCGGCACATCGTCAAACATGAACATGAACGAGGTGCTCGCGCACCTCGCGACCACCGCTCTGGGCTCGGCCGTGCATCCCAACGATCAGGTCAACATGTCGCAGTCATCCAACGATGTGTTCCCGACCTCGGTGCACCTCGCGGTGACGGGTGCGCTCTTGCACGATCTCGTGCCCGCACTCGATCATCTCGCCGTGTCGCTTGAAGCAAAGGCGACCTTGTGGCGCGACGCCGTGAAGTCAGGCCGCACTCATCTCATGGACGCGACACCCGTGACTCTGGGCCAGGAGTTCGCCGGGTACGCCCGACAGGTGCGGCTCGGCATTGACCGGGTACAGGCAACGATCCCGCGCGTTGCGGAAGTACCGCTCGGGGGAACCGCGACCGGCACGGGAATCAACACTCCACTCGGCTTCCCGCAGCGAGTAATCGCTGTCCTCGCGGCCGACTCGGGCCTTCCCGTCACCGAAGCATCCGACCACTTTGAGGCTCAGGGGGCGCGCGACGGGCTCGTCGAGGCATCGGGCGCCCTTCGAGTTATCGCGGTGTCACTCACGAAGATCTGCAACGACTTGCGGTGGATGGGTTCCGGGCCAAACACCGGTCTCGGTGAGCTGCACATCCCCGACCTTCAGCCGGGATCGTCGATCATGCCGGGCAAGGTGAACCCGGTGATTCCCGAGGCCGTGCTCATGGTCTGCGCTCGGGTGATTGGCAACGATGCGACGATCGCGTGGGCGGGGGCATCCGGAAACTTCGAGCTCAACGTGGCCATTCCTGTGATGGGAACCGCGCTGCTTGAGTCCATTCGTCTCCTGGCGAACTCGTCGATGGCCCTTGCGGACAAGACAGTCGATGGGCTCGAGGCCAACATCTCTCGTGCGCTTGCACTCGCGGAATCCTCGCCCGCGATCGTGACCCCGCTCAACAAGATCATCGGCTACGAAGCGGCAGCCAAGATCGCCAAGCATGCGGTCGCCCACAGCATGACTGTTCGCGAGGCTGTCATCGACCTCGGCTTTGTCGACCGCGGCGAGGTCACGCTCGCGCAACTCGACTCGGTGCTTGACGTGCTTTCGATGACCCACCCGGGCTGACGGGTCGCACCACCGTCACTGCGACACGGTGACGAGCGTAACCGAGCGAAGTTCTGTGCCATCGAGAGACTCGACCGTGCGGTCGCCGACCGCCGAGGTCAAATCGATCGGGATCAGGATCGACACCGTCACGAGCGAATCAGTTTGGCATCCCTTCACACTGTCGACGGGCGATCCATCTGCAGAGTCGGGCAGGCCGTAGTACAAGGCGATCTTGACGGTGGTGTCGGTCTCCTTCACGACCGCCGCCCGGGGGATGCACAGAATCGGACCTCGGACATGAACGACCAGTTCGGCTGTGGCCGTCGCGGGCACCTCCGTTTCTGGATCAACTCCGATGAGCCCCGGGACTGAGCTTGCACCGAGCACTGTGTACTTGCTCAAACCGATGAGGTACGCCGCGGGACCTGTCGCATCGAATGCCTGGTAGTCGATGAGGGGGACCTCGATAAGTCCCGCGGGTGGAGCCGCGACGCCACGCACGATCCGATTGATCACGCGTGGGTCTGGTTCGCCCCACATCGCATGAACGGGCGTCGGCAACGCTGGGGGCCGCGGTAGCCCGTCGACAAACGATG
>Ga0209512_1001584_pt1 | contig 27340 bp, 34 predicted proteins | sample frozenSSSSmetaG_FD_184142 | JGI IMG/M metagenome (GOLD analysis project Ga0209512, IMG submission 184142) | Glacier valley bacterial and archeal communities from Borup Fiord, Nunavut, Canada, to study Microbial Dark Matter (Phase II) -... | ecosystem: Environmental > Aquatic > Freshwater > Ice >...
CGACCATAGACTGGAGAGAATTGGGCATCCCGTCCGCTCTGCCATACACAAGCTCCAGATCGGCAGATTAGTAGTTGGGTGGGTGACCACCAGCGAATACCTGCTGTTGTATGTTTTTGTCTTTTTTGCCCTTGTGCTCTCTTATTCTTTTGCTTCTAGAACCATGAACGAGGGATATGGACATTCTCAACAGGATAACGGTCACATACGACCATAGACTGAAGAGAATTGGGCATCCCGTCCGCTCTGCCATACACAAGCTTCAGATCGGCAGATTAGTAGTTGGGTGGGTGACCACCAGCGAATACCTGCTGTTGTATGTTTTTGTCCTTTCTTAGCATTTTTTGTTCTCAGTTCTCTGTTTTACTAGTTCTTCTCTTACACCCACATACTGCGGCGGTTGCCCTTATCCTTGCCCCTGTACTTATCCGTGTTTGTCCTGTCAAGCGCCAACCACGACAATCGCAGAAGTTTAAGCGCCGAGGGATAAATTCATTTTTGCCCTTCAAAGCCAAACTCCTCAGGACTTCCCAATGAACTTCATTGCCTCGGTTCCGGATGAGATCATTTTTCAGATTCTCCGAAGCTGCGATGATATCTCTCAGGTCATTGCCTTCGCCTCGGCATGCAGGCATTTCCAGGTCGTGTTTGCTGCTAACGCTTCATTAATCATCTGGCCTATGGTTGCACCTAGCGTGCTGATTTTCGATTATGCCTTAATAGCGGTAAGATTCTCTGCAGGCGTAGTTACTCTAGATTCATGGATCTATTCGGGGGGTGATGTTGACGTATCCTGGCATACAGGTTCGCGCGACGAATATCGTTCGAGACGCTCGTCAGTCAGGACGCCTGCCACCACACCCATTTCCTCCCATTGCATCGTTGGGCAGTCTTGTCCCACGACCCGATTTCCAAGAACTGAAAGACGTCTTCAACCTACAGCACATGGTCCGCTGCATTGAACGGAGGCTCCTGCGGGACCTCGACTATAGTCAAGTCGAGCTACCTTACCAAAAAGACGAACTGAAGGCATGGAGACAGAGATTCTTTAGGGCTATGTACAGGTTGATAGTTGCTGCCGCCGTCGTTTTCAGAGCTTATAACGAGCCCTTCTTCATGGCAGAAAAGTACAAAAGACCACCATTCCATTCAGTTCCCTGGAAGGACCACCAGGGAAACGTCCTAAAGCATGCTGTACGTCTCACGACTGGGGATGTTGAATACCTCCGACGCTTCCCGATTTACAACTTCGACGATGTCAGTGATGAAAGCAAGATAGGACAGTGGAGAAGTCGTGAGTATGAGAAAATATTTGGCCCATTTGCGGACTGGATTGTTGCAGATGCTAGAGCCTTGGGAGTCCAGGAAAATATCCGTCCATGGACGAATCATGATGACATATTTCTCGATAGCGCTGGCACCGGGGCAATCCAAGAAGCTGTGCTTCTAGTTGCTGCATTCGAGGAGATAGGTGGCAATCACTTTAGACCACCAGAGCCAATACCTGACATAACCCGTGAAAGAAAGGCTACAACGATTCTGTTCGGCGATTTCCAGCTAGCAGAAGTTACCACGCCAGCTCTGGTCAAGAATGCTAAGAATTTTCCTCTGGTCCCCGAACCTTTGACCTTAGGAGGCAAAGATGTCAAAAACGTTTCCGAACCATCTAAAGAAATGCTTCCACCACAGCCTCATCTTCTAGATGTTCTTTGGGAACTAACAAATAAATCAACAAGACCGAATATTCACGACGGGTTCCTAGCACCACCCCCTATATATGACCTCTTTGTTTTCGTTTTTCGACGGCCAAATCTCAGATTTGAAGAAAGGGCCTTTGAACCATGGGCCGACACCGGATATCAGCTAGAGATGGTTACTGGAGACATATGGACTTCTCTTGACTATGGAGCAGTGATTATGCAATATCGTCCTCCTGTACTTTTATTTGAGGCCATAAGACTCCTTTTTTGTTCTTACCTACGAAGCGGAATGAACAATAGCATACTTGTTTGGCCATGCTGCGAGCCACCTCATGATTTACCATGTAGATTCCATGTCCATACGAATCTTCCCCGACTTTTCCACATGACAATCTCGGAAGAAGAAATGGATAGCTTTGATTTTGTTTAGGGGGCTTCTCCTCGCTGTGACATAAACCTAACTCTAACCATCCTACTTGATCAGTAGGATGGCTTTCTGTAGGGACTCGAGATACCTCATAAGCAAGCGCCTGATTCGTCTTCTATAGGAGCGTGATTCTACAATGGCACTGGCTCTAGCACCACTAGCGGAAAAGACTATCAAAAGAAAGGACAACTACACTCTACAGCACTCATATGCCTTTCTTATGTAGTGCTAGTAAGGGAAGATTATTTAGTCTACTTTAATAGATGCTACCGTTCAGATGTACTCTATGTAGACTATCCTCGATTCTATGCTAGAGCACTTTGATTTTCCTAAGTAAGGGCTTTTCGGACGACTAGGAAATGTGAGAGTGGGAGCTTGCCTCCTTGTACTATTTCCATAGCTCACCCTCCTCACCCTACTCACCCTCTCACCTAGCTCACCTATGACTGTGCAATATCGCGGTGCACCGCGTGGCACCCTCCTTTAGGGGTCGAGGTGGTCACCATCACATAATCAAGGGTGACCACGATAGCAAGGTCACAACATCATGAGGCCATCAACATTCTGAGCCTCTGAGGGCGGCGACGCTCGCCCACTAGGCTGGATGGCACCGTCCTAACCATGTCCAGGTGGTTGCTTTAGATCGGCAGATTAGTAGTTGGCTGGGTGACCACCCGCGAATAGCTGCTGCTGTATGTTTTTGTCCTCGGCTCCTGTTTGTTGGCGTTCACATCTTTTGTGCGGGAATGAGGGCATGGAGACAGACGCTGGCTGGCGCGGGCGTCTGATCGGGAGGGAGAAACGTGGACACCCTTTTTGTCCTTCGGAGGGGGCTGTAGCATCTAGGGATTTATAGACAGAATAAATAGGAGGTTTATCAAGGAAATCTGCTCAAGAAGCATGGCCATGAGAGAAGAAAGAGCAGTCAGATTTGAGTCTGCTTAGCTTTGGTTCTATTCAGCCTGGTTAACAAAAGTACTGTAATGCTCGAGGATGAACCATAATGAGGCTATTTCCTGAGCTCTCCGCGTAAAGGTCTGACATCCCAGTGTTTTCCTCCTTCCTTCCTTTGTCAGAGGATATCACACCCCCCATGGCTGCCCTGAGACTCGTGATCCGGACTGCTGCCCTCCACCTTCACCAGACACCTTCTGGGTCGCTCGAAATCCCGCTGCTGCTCGCTGCCTCTTGAATTACATCTCCTGCTTGGAAAACTGCGTTCGAAATATGTAGGTCAACGGCGCCTCAGCCACCATGGAGAGTAGAAACGAAAAGAATATTATCTCCCGGTTGCAGAACATATTTCTCTTCGCCCTCAAGCTCCCAGTCCGCATCGTTTATCAGGACGAGGATTCCGGGACGTCTGCAGTTATAAGTCAGCGCTGTATGAGTAATTTACCAAGTGGCAGTTGTGAAAAAAAGAATTATTCAGAAGAGAAACGACGTCCAGTCCCACACTTCGCCAACTCCCAGGTGAGACAGCTACCTAGCGAAAGAGCAACGCTGGCCCCCCCAACCCCCAACCAAAAAGGGATGTATCTAGATCGATATGTTCTGATAGGCTGACCAGCTGCCAACAATCATCTTCTCCAATAGGATTCCTCCGATGTCTTGCAGTTGATACGGATAAAGCCTGAAGGGCCAAGCTGTCAAGCACTCGGTTGAGATGGGTACAATGCGAAGCCACTTCAGTATCGCACTATATATAATCTATGATTACGTATAGTGGATCTGAATTTTGATCATGACACGCATGAGCAGTTTTGTGATATCGATGTGAAACCGAGAAGAAAGAGAAATATGCAGCCCAGGTCAAGGTCGGCTGGATCAGAAACTCTGCCACCCACCACAGCAGGGTAGAATATCCAATTCGCATTCCCATCGTCTCCTTCCTCAGATTCCGGAAATCTTGCTCCCACTTGAGAACCAGACGGCCGTTCTCCCTCCAGAAACATCCTTTCCCTCGCCACACCACCGCCATCTCAGCCCATATCGATGACCAGCCTCCGCCACCCCTCAAACCACTCCCCACATCTCCTCAACTTAAAAACAAAATGAAAAAAAAAGCCAACCAAAAAATAGCCCAGGAAATAAACTCACACTGCCCCATCAAGCACAAACATCTCCCTCCGCTCATCCCTCATCAGCTCCGCACAGAGCCAGCCCACCAAGAACCTCACGCTCGCCCTTGCCCCCTGCCCATCCACGGCCGGCAGCTGCACCTCGTGCAGCTTCTCGTTCCCGAACAGGAGTTCGAGGCCGCCACTACAACAGCGTCAGCGTTAGCCCGTCTCTTCTCTTGACCTCGACGTACGGAAATGAGAAGGGAGGGGTGGGAGTAAGTTTTTTTTGGGGTGGGGGGGGGAGCAAAGCTAGAAAGGAGAGGCGAGACAAGAGAGAGAGACATGGGGAGATGGCGGATGGGAATGCTGAGCTTTTTTTCTGGGAGAGGACTTACGTGAACTCGATTGTTAGAGGAATGGTTTCTGTGGCAGACATGTTGAGGTTTATCAGAGGGTTTTACTAGGAAACGCTGCGAAAGCAGAGGGGTTGGAAGAAGTATGGGAGTCGCCTTGTGCACGGACCATGTATAGAGTCAAAACATCACGTGCACAAGATGGCTTAACATGAAGGCTTTCAAAATTTACTTACTTGTGAAATTAAAAAAAGGGGGTTATTAAATCCAGTCACTGAGCACTAGTAGATTGAGCTGTCAGCCACTTAGCCGACAGCTACTCATCCTCAAAGCAGGTGGCTGAGTGACTGATAACTTCGAGTAGTCTACTAGTAGTGCAGTGACTGGATTTAATAAACCCCCTGAAAACCCATTCAAGTCGGATCATAGGATATAAGAGATACATGGACAACCTATCAAGCACGCAATCAAGCACACACACAATTCACAGGAATGGGCAAGATGGAAATATGTGATAAAGTCAAGTCTTTGTTTAATGTCGTTAACCTCATATCCCATAAGCATGAATCGAGTCTGTATTCAGCGTGAAGCGAATATCTCTGTTTGGCAATCTTGGAAAAGCAGCCAGCAGCCGGCACCCTTTTAGTAGCCCCATGTTCGTAAATGGCTAATTGCACCGAAGGAAAAGGAATCTTTTGAGCATGCCAGCCCGGCCAATCTGCCACCCAATTGTGGATCCGGAAATCCCCGTATCCATGCATCCATAAGCACTTCAGCAATCAACGCCTCCGGGTCTGGGATATAGAAGAAAGAGGTCCAGCCGCCTATCTGCACCCCATCTGGATCTCGGCTACCGAAACAAGAAAAATATAACCACCGCGGCGGCCATGCGAAGTCTAACGAGCAGCGCTGTCGAAAGAGGAGTTTGAAGCTCAAGGCTCCTGCCAACAACTGCCAACCCTTACATGCCGAGAAATGTCGACTCTCGAGGTGTCGAGAGCAATTCATACTTTCTGCAACAGATCGGATGTGGACGGATTTCGCGCAGTTGAGTCCCACAGCCAGATAATTCATATCTTGATGTCCATCACGCCCTCCAAACCATCCATCGTTCTGTTCATGCCATAAATCATGTGCTATCGCATTGCGCGCATAGCCGTCGAGACCACAATATGCCAATGCGCTTGGTCGTGCTTGATATTGCCCAACTAACATTGACCAGTTCGTCAAGGTCGTATAAGCTGCGCACCCGAAAAGCGTTATTCGTGAGTCATATGCGTCGAAAGTCTTCAGTCTAACCGCGCCATCATTTCTTCTTTCGGCATCGGTACGAAATTGTCGATGTCAAGACCTTTCGCTGCCAAAGTAGCTCTCATATGTGGCGGTACCAGGCGATGGTTGAGATGGGGAGCAATAGAGAGTTCTGTACAAGTTAGTACCTTGGCCGGCCGTCAAAAATGGATGTTCGACCTTACCATGGCCGGAGAAATCAAACAGGGTTGGGAGGTCTTTAATCTGTCCATTAGGATGGCGCGAATCTGGGAACTTTGTATTTGGATCGCGGAGTTCATCGAAGAAAGGATGAACCATCGCATCAACGGCAGACAGACGCTCGGTTGGTGTGTACTCCAGAAGGCGCGAAATGAGATCGATCGCGTTGGCATCTGCCTTTCTGAAGACTTTGTTGAACGGATGCGGCTTGATCTGGGGGAATTTATGCTCCATATAATTCGGGTTCATGGTGCGAATTTGGTCTCTGGTTGGTGTACCCAAAACCTTGATAATCTCCACAAGTTGATCAATGCCCGACTCTCCAGGAAAGAGGGGCTGTCCCAGCATCAATTCTGCCATCACGCAGCCTGTGGACCAAACATCTATAGACGGTCAGTCTCTCTGAACGGAGAATATGCACTCTACCGTGCGCGGCTGTAGACGAGTGCACTCACCAATCTTGGTCGTGTAGTTTGTGGCGCCAAAAATTAATTCTGGCGCTCTGTAGTATCTTGAACAAATATAAGAGACATTTGGCTCGTTCTCCACCAATATCTTGGCACTGCCAAAATCACAGAGCTTCAATACTCCGGTGCTGGGATCCAGCAACAGGTTTTGTGGTTTGATATCGCGATGGCAGATGCCTTGCGAGTGGATATAGGCAAGGGCGCGGAAGAGTTGGTAGATGTAAAGTTTGACCTCGAGTATTGGCATGGTAGTCTTCATTTTGTTGAAGTATCTCGACGCGCGGTACACGGTTTCCGGCACAAACTCCTGCACCAGATTGAGGTACACCTCGTCTTTCTGAGTAAGAAGAAGACAATCAGTATATAGAAGTGAGGTCCATTTGAATGAACTTACACGTTCGCCATTCGAGTAGTAGAAGGCCTTGAGCTCAACAATGTTCGGGTGCCGGACAATGCGCATTATCTGCAATTCACGATTCTAGTAGAGGTAGAGTGTCAGATCCATTGGCATCTCTCCCGAAGGTTTCAATTGCCCTCACCTTGAAGCGCTTGTCCTGCAGAACGCGCTTGATGGCAGCATCCTCGCCCGAGGGTGACAGCTTTGTCTGGAATACGACACCAAAGGAGCCATTGCCCACAATCTTGCACTGTGTATACTGCATGTCTCTCGTCTCTCCCGTAACACCATCTTGCACCTTTTCGCGAATAACCTCTGTAGATAAACATGAGCAACAGAACACGGCGGGGACGACGACGTTTTGGTCTTACCTCCCATCCTCAAGCTCGAGAACGCAGCGGGGCGGTTTTGCGACATCGTGAACCCGAGGTAGTCTTCCTGTCGTGAATCAGGGGGAGCTGAAGCTGAGTAGTAGAATGGCAGGAAGATGGGTCGACGATGTTTGTGAAGTCCGTGATGGGCAATTGACGACTCGACGTGAAGGGTTTGGTCGGGTGTGCGCAAGACAATTACTGGGATCGGATCGGACTTGGTAACGTGACGAAGCAGAGCAGGCGGCAAATGGAGTAAATAGTAGAGTTAAGCGTGTGTTTGTGTATGTATGTATGTATGTATGTATGTATGGATGCTGCAACAGCAGGCGCGTGTGTTGTGTTGGGTGGTGCTGTGCTGCTGGACTGGGCTGGACTGGGCTGGGCTGGAGTAGGCGAAGTGAGACACGAGGCTTAGCTGTGTGTGAGTGAGATGATGAGTGAGGTATGGGTGGAGGAATGAAGGTGGTTGCGCGCGGAAAGAAGGCCCCAAAGGTTGTCTCGTCTGTTGAGGTCTGGCGGTTTGGGAGGGAGGCGGGGGAAGGAGCAGTGGAAGGTGTCGATTCGATCGATGATCTAACGAGTTTTGTAGGATAGGTAGTAGAGTAGAGAGGAGGAGGACTGCTCTGCTGGGTAGAGGATTTTCGATTTTGATGAAGTGTAAGTAGTGTAAGGTAAGGTAAGGTGAGGTAAGGTGACGGACGGTTCTGCTGGAGAGAGAGAGATGAAGAGGGGGGCTTTAGAGAGAGGTAGAGCAGAAACAGAGCAGAGTAGAGTCGAGTCGAGAGTAGTGGGAACAGAGAGGCTGTCAGTGACCAGTGACCAGTGACCAGTTCTAATGCCTGCTAGGTCAGAGCTTGGGAGGGGACGGAAAAGGGCTGGGTTGCTCACGCGCTCGCTTTTGAGACGACGAGAGACGAGGAGAGACGAGGAGAGACGAGGGAGCGCTTGCTTTGGGGAGGGGCTAACGAACCGCATCCACTCACTACTGCGAGCCACTCCACTCCACCTCCACTCCACTCCAACGACACGACGACCTACAGTGGAGGGTACCTATGTACCTCTCTAGGTACATATGTACAATGTGCTGCCTACTCCACACTACTCCACTACTCCAGTACTCCGTTCTCGAGCTACGACTGTCGACACTCGCACTCGACACTCGAGCAAGCAGAGATGGAGATAGATGGAGATAGATGGAGATGGAGATGGAGATGGAGATGGAGGGGGAGGGAGAGGGGGGTGTTGCTTGCGAGGGGTTGTCGAGGGGGAGGAGGGGGGGTTTGTGGACGACAGATCCAGCAGCGCACAGTGCTGGCCCAAGGAATTCGAGGTGGAGCAGGCAGGACTCTAAGCCCCTTGTTCTCCCCTCTCCCCTCTCCCCTCTCCTCTCTCCTCTCTCCTCTCTGATCGGCGTCTGCCAATATGCGCATAATGGAGCGATGAACGACACCGACCCAGGTTAAGCGATGGCTGACTTGGACGCGTCTCTCTGTAAGTTCCAAGGTCCAAGGTCGAAGGTACGAAGTAATAGCAGTGGTAGGTAGTAGTGGTGGTGTCTAACAGGTAACGACGGACGTTGAGCTACTGCGCTGCTGTGTATGTATGTATGTATGTATGTATGTTATGTATTCAATCCTTCGTGATTCACTCACTGCTCCTTCATTGAGTATAATGCCGACTATTGTTGTATGTATGTATGTATACCTATATATATGTACATATATTGCTGGGCAAAGGGTGTTCTGCAGGGCGGGCAGGGGTGAGGGGTCGGCCGGAGAGGAGCTGGGACTCTGGGACGGCGGCTGATGAGTAGTGAGTGGTCGATGCACCCAGAAAGCGAGTCGACCCCGAGCCTTGCCTCCTCTGGCATCCCCCTACCACTGTCTATGGAGCATGCAACTTCACGCACATTCTTGCACGGGAATCCGGAGAGACGTCCCAACGACACCGACTCTCCGCAATATACTCGACTGTAACTGTAGTTACGCCTGATTGATGATGGGGAGTAGAGGGTACGAGGCAGGAAATCCAGGCACGTGTAGGAGGAGTAGGAGGAGCCTGAAAGGCGAGGTGGAGATGGGAGGAGGACGTTGAAAGAGGGCTACTGTCACTCGCTTCTCCGATTGGCAGATGAGGTTCACTACTGTTACTCCATTGTTATTATGGAATGATGGTGAATAGGTGTATAATGATTCGATAGACATCACCGACCATTGGCTTGGTCGAGGCACTGAGCGCCTCATTTGACGCGTCCCTAATACTTAATATCGGCGGCCACTAGAAGGCGGCAGCAACGGTAGCCGCCATGCTCACTCTCTCGTCAGTCTTGCTCGAAACCAGCTGAGAGCTAAGTTGATCATGGAACCTTTGACAAGAGCAGAAATCCTCTCTCTTCTATCATTTTTTCCCCTTTTTCTTTTTTTTTAAATATTCAGCAGCCACTTTCAGCAGCCACTTACACTGCGGCCATATGCAGACCAAATGCACAGAAAGCGGAATGAGGCAATAAGCAACAAGGCAACAAGGCAACAAAGAGAAAATCCCACATTTCTTTGTGCGCATAAAGCATGCAGTCCAACGCGGTACACGTTCCTTCCGCGTCTGCAATACTGGAGATCTCGACACTAACACCACATAAACACTCATTATTAGAGCTCTCCACTGACTACTCTGCAAGATATAACTGGCTAAATCTTGAATTATATTGGGGAAAATGCCAAACTTGGATGGGAATGCATCGTTCTCTCAAACGACCGTCGGTGGCAGGACGGATCCGGCTCATCCACTTACCAGTCTTCGTACGTATGTGTATCGCCAAGCATCTTGAAGTCAACGCCGTCCATTTCAAGGCGTTTCAATGGTACGAGGCTTCTGACCTCGGAATCTTCGAGTCTGTGCGGCCAACTCAATAATCGAAGCCGCAGCATCACATATCCCTCCGTCATATGCTCGAAACTTCCATTATTCTCTAGGTAGGTACTGCAGGTTCCTCTTCGGCCTTCACACGAACCCAGAAGAGGTCGAAGCTGCTCTGGTTTCGTGGCAGGAGGAACGAGATAGGTATGTATCTACTGCATGCCTTCGAGATGTGAAACGGAAAATTCAGATAGATCATCCAGTGGTCGTTGCTAGTACTAGGCTATATACCTCATCTGCACATTCGCATCATTCTGCATATGCAGTGAGATATCTGCGTACATGCATGCTTCCAGTCGATGCCCGACTGAGTACCTTGCAGTGGCAAGCTGCAAGAACTCCAAGTACTCGTGAGCTCAGCCGTTGATGTGTCCCTTCAGCGTACATATCTACATTATCTACATGTATTGGAAGAGCTTTCCCTAGAGCTGCGCGGCCATATTACGTCTGGTATGTTGTACAACGCATGGAAATCCTCCTATCTCCAATCAAAGGTGAGTGACTGTTGTCTTGGGAACACAATGTCAGCGAAGACTTTTGTTCCGCATCTCGACAGCTTCCGCCACAGACTTCACATGTCGGGATGGATTCAGGAGGCTATTATTGGATTCTGACCCTCACAGCCTTGCGGCACAATCAATTCAATGAATAAGCAGACATCGATCAGCAACAATCACAATCTTTGTGGTGGGCACCCAAGAGCATATGTACTATACATGTAAGACATGCTCTCGACCGCCTCACCTGCTCATTTACTGACAGGCGGACTCACAGGCTCTCTTCACATTAAAAAATACCGACCACGACAGATCTGCAGATCGTCATGAGAATCCCAACCAAGGATTCATACCATTCATGCGGTTAAAGATACTACTGCTTTGGCCCACAAGCAAGCAAGCAAGCAAGCAAGCCATTTGTTTCAAGTATATGCACCTTTTCAGCATTGCAATGAGTCAAACGACAGGCATGGGATTTCAATAAGAACATCCCGCCAAATCATGTTCATATATATGAATTATGCGAGATCTAAATAGATTGAAAGTTTTCCAGGGCAATGCAGCCGCCTCTTTAAGCCGCCTCGTGGTGAGAGTGTCTCACACACGAGGGACTCCATTCCATATCGGTTGGGCGTCGTTGGTTTGCCATTTTGCCACAAAGTCAGAGATCTCATTCTCCTCGAGTATGTGTAGGGAGCATTGGAGCATGAAGTTCACAATATAAGGACTCTTCGCGTCAAACATTATTCTGCCTACCTGCTGGACAGACGTAGACGTTGATGATCATAATAATTTCATCACGGATGGAAACCTACTCCATGAAATTGACCGATGATGTCTAAAGAGGCGTTTCTGAATAGCGTGTGTGCGGCTTACAGCGACCTCGCGCGGCCCATTGTTAATTGCAACGCCAGCCAGCCGATTCGAGATTCGAGATTCGAGAGACAACGAACGACGACCCACCCAATCACATCACGAGGCTGTTCAATCCTTCGCGACGACCACCCACAATCACCCAAAGCCCACAGCCTACAGACACGACAACTTACAACTTACGGATAGGTACATACATACATACACATACATATTGGCTAGGACATGGTGCAGATGACGCTGGACGCTTACTGTTTGCGTGCACACACCGATCTATCACCCTTTGAGCGACGAAGACGACTAGGAGCCGACGTCAGGTCAGGTCGGGCAGGCTTCAGACGCAGACCGAGCATTCCAATCCATTCCAAGCAAGCACGGCTTACCGACTGGCCTGGTCAGAGATCCACAGAGTTCATTGCCGCCATCTATGTACAATACAATACAATATATACAATACATATTATACATGTTATTGTGCATGGCTCTGGAACTTGGAGGGAACACCGTAACTTGATTACTGTGTATGTACTGTAGGTATGTATGTATGTTATCTACCTATGTACCTAGGTCTGCATGTATCTTGTCCAATATCTCCATAGAGACACCGCAAATCGGCAGCGCCGGCCATGTCATTAATATTTAGTGTGCGGCAGGACGGTGCTCGTGACCATTCCTCTGACCCGCCTCACACTTTCTATTCCCACTTTCTCCGCTCCGTTCTTCGTTAAGCTCCGTTCTCCGTCAGGCTGGTGCCCACATCCGTACATAACGGAGTACACGGGTACATACCACTCGCTACAGTAGTACTACTGTAGGCTTGTAGCAAGGATTTCCCTGGACCTGGAATCTCGTCCAATATCAGGTACGAGTGGAGTCGAATCTGCATACGAAGGATACTAGGATATTACTACCATCACCAATAACGAGTTTGGGAATAACAATCTGCCGTTTTTAAGCGCCAAAAGTTATTTTGGAGCAAATGCACGTGGTGTAGTAGTAGATGCGACCTCGTCCACTACCTACCGTACATACCTACCTACCTATGCTCATACGGAGTGAGCACAATTGCAAAGGAAGGAAGGCGCAGACATACATATGTACATGTCGATGTGTATGAATGAAATCCTCCACCCTTGGCTAAGTGAATCGGACTCGCAAATTCGTTATGGGTGCTATATCTCGGGCTGCTATGGATACGGAGAAACGCAGATACTCTAACATTGACGTATGGAGTACCTCGCTGCGCTTGATGAGCCGCTCTCAGCTTCTGGAACAAACCCCAGATCGCAGGCCTTCAAGTTGCTGGCAAGATCAGCATCTCGGGAACACCTGTCATGCTGCAAACTCTCCCAACAATGTGGGTTGCGGTAGACCGTGGGGAGAGTTTCCTTGGAGGGACTCCTTGCTGTTGTGCTGCTGTATTGTATACACCTCATGCCTCGTCTCTTACGAGAAGAAGTGGAATGAATAGGTACGCATTGTTGCAAATCATTTGCTACGCCATCCTTCGAAATGCATCGAACGGAGCATATCTAGATGATAGCCAGCCAGCCGTTTGCCAGTGGCTCAGGGCTGCTGCGTCTACCCGCCCGTTGCAATGCTCACTACTACTATAAAAACAAGGCCAATAAATACTCGGCTGTCCTTACTACGAGGCTACCATTTTGTCGTCAGAGACCCAAAATCGTGGCTTCTCAGTGGATGAACATGCATTATTTCGTAAGCTTTAAGATTGGACTGTCCGCAGCTGTGCTTTTTATACTCTTTGTCTTCTTATGCTCTTTGTCTCATTTTCTTCACGACAAGCATGCATACTTTCTCACAGAAAACCAATGTACAACGGGATGTCAGGCTCGATGAGCTCAGCGACTGTGTCTCCAAATCCCTGGACCAATCTTCAACAGTCTCCCAATCAATACTTTGTTTTCACCGCGGGGTAGCCACCTGCCCAGCTGCCCCGCCATACTCTAGTCCAACACGAGAAATACCAACGGCCCCCCAAAAGTTCTTACTCGTACAACCAACAACCAACATCAGATTCCAACAGCGATTCGCTGTCCAAGATTGAGGATCCTCTTTGTCATTCTCGAGGCAGATGACATGCATGGTTTCCCAAAATTTCCAATAGTACTTCCATCTGAAGACGTGCCGGATCCATTTCATGCTCAACATACCCTACCGTCCCATATCCGTGCTACAACCGCCGTTATGGATGTGGACGGCGTTCCATCTCCTCCGATGATATCAGATTCGTTTACTTTCTGTTGGTGTATTACTCAGTACTTACTCATTCTCTCATATCCATCTCCTGCAGAGTATATCTTTGTTATCACATCTGCTGCTTCTGCATGTGCAGAATATAGCTCATGTCAGATACATCCCCTTTGAAAACTCTTTCTCCCTTGCTTCCGCTTGCGACACCATGCATCTTGTGTCTACATCTCATATCCCTCGCCCACGAGGTAATAATGCATGGAACAAAGAAAATCTCCATGTGGTGTGCTGTCAACGAGTACCGTGACGCACAGGACAGCATCTGCTCCTTCCGCCAGATATGCGCTGACTAGGTAGGTGTTGGGCCGCGGTAAGCGGGTGGAAAAAGCAATTGTTTCCCGCATGTCTGTGTCCTGGATGGCAGGGCTTGATTCTGCTGGCACCTGTAGAGCAGGCAGCAGATCGTTCATGGACAGCGAAGGTTTCGAGCTTTGTGAGTCGAGACTCCCGCCATTGCTCAACCTGAGGACTCAGGAGCGGTTTACTATAAAAAAATTCAAGATCAAACCTATTGAATGAGTGCTATCCAATCATCTATCCTTCCAATTCTTGTCTCATGCCGCGTCTCTTTCACACTATTAGTACGCTTTCCTTTTTCAAATAGTCTCTTATAAGTCCATACCTTTCTTGCGCAGGTCCATTCAAAGCACAAACAGTGATGGAGAGTTTCTCACCTTGTCATGGATTTGTAGAGCATAGCTCTGGAACATATGATACAGCTCTTCTTGGCTCATCTACCCCGCCATACAACCAATAGTGGGGATTCATCATCCTTCTACGGTGCCTAGTGGTTCACAAGTGTTTGTGAGAAACAGAAGCCAGGGAGAGCAGAGACCAAAATGAGCTGTGAAAGCCAGAAGTGACGAGGAACCCCCATCTGCCATCAAGAGCCGGCCTAGCTCACAAGGCAGGATATATGTACTCCTTTACTTAGCATCTCTACTGCTCACTGGTCGAGACCACAAATCGTGCGTCGTCAAAAATAATGGTCGATCGACTGAGAACGACCACATCGAAGAGCAAATAAAAATCAGGCATATATATTTAGCATCCGGACTATATGTAATGCAGCATCTGGACAACGCTGGCAACCCAAACCACAAGGCCCTCCTCCTTGCACCACAGTCGAACCAACGATCTACTCCCCGACAGCGACACCATAGGTCCCGCTGGGAAACCGGTATCGGGAGTGGCGGCGGGAGCTGCCCGTGCCGATGTGATGCGACGTGATACTCTCCTCCCTCCATCCCAGCCCCTTCTACCGATTCGACACACGAAGATGCCACCTCATCCCATATGCGGGCGCTGTGCGACGTCGCTGCATCGTTGCATGCGGCATGTCAAGATCAACCACATGCTCATCACATCATCCAGGACTCAGCAAGGACAGGCAGAGCATCATAGCAGACGGCGCGAGGACTGAACGTGGCTTTTTGCCACAATTCCGTTATTGTTATACACAGGTATCTATCTACACACAGCAGCAGCTAGCTCCCTCTCCTATTTCCGCTCCCACCATACCTACACCAAGAACCACAGAGAAAGCCGGAGGACAAAAAACACGAGAAGAAAGCGCTGCGAAGTAGTATACACCCGAAGAGAGCTCTTCCGTCCATTTCCGTGAGATGCCCCGGGACACGTAACGTCTATGAAGAGGCTGGAGATCGTCACCTATGCAAGACCCATCCGTATTTGAATTAACCGAAATCGAGAGACAGAGAGATATATTTTAGCCACCCTGCACTGTGCCAGTCACAGAGCAAGGCTGGCGAGGGAGGAAAAGGCGGAGTTTTTGTAATAAGACAGTGGTGAAAGATAGGCGCCAGGGGGGTTGGGGCCGTTATATGCGATCATTATTCTCGAAGATGCGGAAATACGTTTTTCGACGTTCGAGGTTTTATGCAAGAGTGAGGAGATGGAGTCGATTGTTTAAAAAGGGATCTGGGCGGCTGGCTGGACGTTGCCGAGCTCCTGTTGCTCTTGGAGCTCCTCGTTGCTGGCCTCGATGGAGACGGACAGGCCGATCTTGGCTTGTTGCTGTAAAGAGGAAGTAGTTAGCATTGTGTTTCGGCGAATGAGGAACGGGATATCAAGCGTACCTTGAAGTGGTCCATATCAGCAGCGAAGGTGATCTGGACTGGTGGTGCAACTCTCTTCTCCCACAAGCAGCTGAGCTTGCCAGTCGAATCGATCTGAGCTCTGAACGTGGACATGCGGAAGTCGTATTTGGCGCCAACGGTAGTGATGCCCTCCTTGCTTGGGCCTCCCATCATTGGGTTGCCGCCGGATAAGGCCAAGTTGAGGTCAACACCAGCCTCTACCTTGTCGGATAATCTTCTCCAGTATGATGTGCTGATGGTTCCCTGTGCCTGGAGCTGTGCGCTTGCAATCCAGTCACTGCCCTTGTACCGTGCGCAGTATGAAATGGCCGTCTCTGGACCTTGGTTCACAGCTGTGCGTTGCCAGACACCCTCAAGACCAAGAGCAAGGCTTGGAGTGATGGATTGAAGGTAGCTGCCAATGAAGATACCAGTAAGACCGCCATCAATGATTGATGGGTTGACAGTCTTGAGGGATGCTGTGAAGTCGGCACCAGTATATTCGTTGTCAAACTGTGCCATAGCCTGGGTCTGACCAGGAGCAATCTGGATCTGCGTCTTTGTGACTAATTGAGGAGTCCAGCGGTAGTTGAAGCGAGTGTTGAGTTGCCCATCATTGTCGACATTTCCTTGCATGAAGACCTGTATGCTGTATTAGCAAGACGCACGGTACAACTTCCATCTGCCATGACAAGCAAGTGCTGTCACGCAAAGACGACAGAAAGGCGGATTTACGTACTTTGTTGGTGCCAAAGAGAGCAGCAAATGTATATGGGGGAAGCCCCTGGGAGCCCATAGAGAAGGCATGGGAGACCTGGAATAATGGTGCAATGCTGAATGCCTTTGTGAGATCCGCCCGCAGCCCAGTGAAGGTGTAGTTGGTGAGGAACACCTCCCGCTGAACCTCTCTCGCAATATCGTCGACCTTGCCTGGATTTGGCAGACCCAAAGCCTCCCTCTTCTCAGAGAAGGTGTGGTAGGTATCTAACAGGGCAGTCGTAATGGCATTGTTTTTGAGGAACGCCAATGGCGACTCCTTCTCCAGCGCGATAGACATGATTGCGGCAGCCGAGAGAGCCGAAGATAGATTTGAAGATAGGTTCGAAGGAGAGGATCGAGGCTGGTCGTAGGAATAGAAGATGCTGGGGCTGGTCAGTTCGATATTCTTGCTGGCACCAGATGCTGCACCCTCGATGTCGCCAATATCTTTTTCTCAAGGAGATGAACTTAATTTGTTGCCTGAGGCGCCAAGGCATCAACAACCCAGAGATCAAAGTCCGGGATTGAACAAGGGTTGTGACGCAGAAGTCAGTTCTTGTTATCGCATGGCCAAGCTAGTCAAGCGACCTTTATCGGTAGAGTACAGTAAAGACCTATGAGGCGAATATCTAAATGCTACACTGCTTCTCTCTCTCCTTTCTCCTCTCCCTCCTCTCTCCTCTCCCTCCCAATATACATCATTTGACAGGTTTCCTATTAGAACTTCGCCTAGATTGTGATGATATAAAAGACCATAGGCATAGGAGCAGACCCCATCACAATAGCGCTTAGCCTCATCATTGTCGGCTGTAAGTGAGACGTCTTACGAATAGGATAGGAGTCTGCAAAGCTGATGACGATATTCTAGGTAAAGAAAGGAAGGAAGAAAGAAAGAAAGAAAGAAAGAACATACGTCTTGCCTGCACCCACCTGCCCCCATCAGAACAGAACCAACCAGCACCAGAAGCAAAGCTCTGTCGGAAGGTTGAACTGTGAACTTGCACTGACCGCAGCGACCGCAGCGACCGCAACCTTGTCCTGCCAGTGCTCTCCTGGGGGGCTGTTGTGTGGTTCCATTCGTCTCTTTCCGCTGTAGAATCATCTTCTGCTCTGAACGTAATTGGCCTTGTTCCTTCCTTCCCAAAACTCTCGGCACCATCGACGGCCTCACGAGGCTTCGAGGCTCCCACGACCATGGACACCTTACTGTAAGCCCCATTTCCTGGTTTGCTGTTCATTGATTCCCAAAATTTACGTACGGCCATTCGTTTTCAATTTCTCCGCAACCCTCACTCACAGCTTGAGACTATTCATCCACAATGGAGGATTCTCGCGAAATGCCTGCTTCTATTGAAGCCTCTCCATCCCTTGAGGATTCTGAGTCTCTGGGGGGCTTTGTCTCTCCGAAAGGCGCTACCTCTGGCGGATTCATGATGTTGACTTTAAGCGCTGGCTCCGCTTTTAGTCCACGTCCGGAACTGGCAGATGTGATGGCTGAGGATTTTGTTGAAAGTACAGTAGCGCTCATGATATCTAACGCCGATGGTAGTACGGCAGAGATTGCCGCAAGCTCTCCGAGATACCGCAGAAGGTCCAGTACATTTATCGATGGAGTCCACGATCTCCGTGATGAAAAGGATCAGATGGCACCGGCTCAACTCTACAGCACCATGTCTGGCCGCCTCTTTCATTCAGGCAGGATTGCTATTGTCTTGGTTGGACCACACGCTCGTGGAAAGACGTGAGTTGAAGGATTGCCAACCATATCGTCATTAGCTGACCTGACATATCAGTCACATCTCTGTCTCAGTGGCTAGATACCTGAGATGGTAGGTCCACCACATATTGTTCAAGTAGTCTGATACTGACTAGCCTCTGTAGGTTGGGCGTCAAGACCAGGATCTTCCATTTGGGAGACTATCGCCGTGCAACCCTTGGACCTGGCATAGATGTGCCAGAGGACTATTTCTTCATACATGCATCCCCTGCCACAATTCTCCTGCGGCAGAAGATCCTCGAGAAGTGTAGGGGGGATATTTATGATTGGCTTAACCATGAGAACGGCCAGGTTGCCATTTATGATGCAGTTAACCAGCTTTCTGACGGCCGCAGATCTCTTGCAAGAGAGTTTGCAAAGCATGACGTGCAGGTACGCCATGCATGGACTGTGCAATCTACCCCAGTGACGCCCATAAATATTGCTTAGGACATCGGATGGTGCTAACCCAGATCTAGACTCTGTTCCTAGAATCTTATGTCACAGATCCAACAATCCTGGAAGAGAATGCAAGAAGTGTCAAAATTTCATCCCCTGATGTATGTCTCCTGCTGCCTTCTTTAACATAGCTAACATTCTCCATAGTTCAAGGATTGGGATCCCAATGATGCTACCAAAGAGTATCTCAGAAGAATTCTCATCAAAATTCCTGATTTCCAAACTATGACGGAAAAGGACCTCAATTTTGTGAAGTTGATCAATGCTGGTCAGAGGATTGAGACAAACAATGTTAGCTTTGGTTATCTGTCTATGCGAGTTGTCTTCTACCTGATGAATTTGCACAACAAAAGCAAACGCACTTTCTTTGCCAGAGCTGGCACTTCGCGTGAGGAAGACTCCTTCAAAGCTGATGCTCATCTGTCGCCAGAGGGCAAAGAATATGCCAAAATCATGGGTGAAGTCTTGTTGAAGCATAGGCGGAGGGGGCAGTCTGCATCTGTTGGCGCTGGTGGTTCAGAATCTGACCTGAAACCTTTGGTCGTTTGGACCTCGACTCGCAGAAGAACCGTCGAGACCGCGGATTACTTTGGAAGCCATGGTTACAACATCACACAAAGAACTCAGCTGAGTCAGCTCAATCCAGGAGTTTGCGAGAAGATGTCAGAGGAAGAGTTGCGTACGCAGTATCCCGACGAGGTTACAAAGCATGAAATCGACCCATATCACCACCGATATCCACGTGCTGAGGTATGATTTCTGCTTGTTTAGTTTCTGCCTCCATCTAATATGTCCGCAGTCTTATCACGATGTTGCTGTCCGAATGGAGCCGGTTATTTTGGAGCTGGAGCGGGAGAAGAATGATGTTCTCATCATTGCCCACGAGTCCATCCTTCGAGTTCTGTATGGCTATCTGATGGCTTGCGACGCTATGGCTATTCCAAAACTCCGTTTCCCACGTAACGAAATCATCGAGGTTTGTGAATTGCCTTCTTTTTCAATTAGTGCAGCTTACTGACGCACTTACAGATTATCCCAGCAAGCTACCAGAATGAGGCCAAGCGCATCCATATCCCTGGTGTCCCAGCCGATATCATCCCCTCGTCTCCAGAAGACATACAGATGCCGGTTGTCATTAGCGGCTATGTGAGTCCCAGTTCTGGCATCGGATCTCCAGCCGAACCCGACAAGAACAATCTTCACACCGAGATTCTCAAGAAGATGCATGGAGAGGCAATCAAGAACAACTCCGCTTCGGACGAGGCCATTGCCCCTGGAGATGACTCTTTGCATGATGATGTGGCCACGGTTTTGGACGCGAAAGCCACCAAAAAGCCCGTGGATGACTCCATCATCGGCTAGTTGTCTATCCCAAGGGATTATTATTCCATAAATTGCTTAAGATGGGATGCTCATGATGAAAATCGCATGTAATCCTTGCGTCGGTTCGGTTGGCGTATATACGTGCATTGAGCGCGGCGTTAGGCATTATAAAGGCGCCCTCCTCGACCATACTGTTATAGAATGTGCATTGCTTTCAATCTCTTAAGTTAAAGTCAGCACCAATGAAATTGAACAAAGTATGATGAATGTTCATTATCGTCGAGTATCCGAGTTCGTAATGCTGTGCATGCTGCCCTCCCAAACCGAAAATACTATAATGTCGAGGTATCCTGTATATAGACTATGTACTCGATTATACACTCCTCGACAATTTCAGTCCCATAACGCCTTACTTGTATTTCATGAATGTTCCATCGCATCATTGCGTATCCATGCAGCATGATGCACCGTCCGTCAATCACATTAGGATGCACTCTCTATCCGGTGTATTCGCCTTTTCTCCAACGAAGTTACTCTGTCCTTTACCCCCATGATGTACATGATGGTGGTGGTGGTGATGATTGTTGCCATACCCCTCCTTTCCATTTTCTATATCCCTAGACTTCTTGCTCTGCGATGAATTTTCTTTTTCAAGAGGCTGTGTCGTCTCGTTCGTCTTCGGGCCAGATTGTAGCAGCTCGCTAACGCTCGAGTTCGCAAAGTCAGTCACCGAAGTTGATTTAGACGCTTCAGCGTTAGGGACATCCGTAGGCTTAGCCAGCGTCTCTTTGCTCCTCATCAAATTCAGCCTCGAGAAGGTCGAACTCAGCCGACTATCGTCCACGTGGCTCGTTGGACGGCTCTTACTCCCCCTACCACTCCGACTGAACCTTGATGCAGCTCGTGAGAGACGTCCTTGGGGCGGCGGCGCCTCCCCGAGCACAGCCTCCTCTCCAGGAGTTACAGGCGTACTCCATGCACTAGTGTCTGTGTTGGCCTTGCTGCCTCGTCTCTCCGAGTCTGGCAGGTTTAGGCTTCTGCGAGGTCGATCAAGATCGTCTGAGAAGCTGATCCGGCTTCTCGTCCATTCTTCACTGGGGTTGCTGCTATTGAAATATGTACCAGCCTCTGACGGCTCCGGAAAGTAACCCGTGGGACTAGCGGCCTGAATGGCAACAGCAATATTTTGATCTTCATAAGGAGGCGGCATGGCGCTTGGCTGTGGTTCTTCGTCGAAAAGAGGTTGGACTTGGTAGAAGAGTAAGTATGGCATTTCCTTCAGGAGAGCCTGCTCGATATCTACATAGGTGACCCTTTCGGAGGCGAGATCGTCGAGTTTGATCCATTTGTCCTCGGAGTATTCCGGAGGTCCACCGTTTGGACTCTCATATGAAGGATGAGAGAAGTCGATCTGTGTGGTGGTCTTAGGCAAGCCTCTGATGATGGAGATGTAATGGCCGGCATGAACACTGTTTCCTCGATGGCACACCATTGACTGGAGGACGAGCTTGAAATTGCCAAATAATGGACCATCCTTGGTAGCCTTGTCGTCTTGGATAAAATGAGGGAGGGCGATTTGCAGAGGTATGTCCACAGCTGTATTCTGTCTTATTGCTCGGCCAGTGGCTGACATTGCATACCTCTTCAGACATATTCCAAGAACAGGACGCGCCGATGAGAAATGAGCGGCAACTTGCGCATCATTCGTCGGCACATTAGCTGTATACCAAGCTAGGCAAAGTCACTTCGAGTACCTCGAGAATTACGACAGAAAGGTATCTTAAGGAGATACGTACGAATGATCCTAAAGAATTGCCATGCTGGCATAAGTACTTCTTTCCTAACTGCGCCTTTACGAATAGATTCAGGCTGCGGACTATCACTGACTGGCGTAGCCATTGAGGATTCCCCTTCATTTTCTGGAATTATGATTCGTCTAATAATGCTTGGGGCTCGCTGCCGTGATAAAGAAGGCCGAGTTGTTGTCGGACTTCGTGGGGTGGGTGTGGATATAGTAGAATATTCCATTTCAATCACTTCAGGCGCTTCCGCGGCGTCTATCTTCTCGTCATCTTTCGTCTCATCCAGTAGTGGTAGTCCTGAAGATAACGAGTTAAGCGTGTCTCTACGCTCCAAACGTCTGACCACCTCGACTCTGGCGTTAAAATGTTCTTCGAGACAATCTTCTAAACGAACCGCTCTCCCTTCAACAGGTGCTGGAATTGCTACTTCAAGCAGCCGTTCGTTAATAAACTTGTGGTCATCTTTGTCGCCACCGCCTTCATGAAATATATCCATCTCCATTGTGAGTAATGGGAGCTGTAACGTCTCGGTAATGAATGAGAATGCCTCAGATGCATCATTCTGGCATACCAAGGCCGCCTCTTCCCAGCCGCATGCTTTGAGAGCCTCTTGTAAGTGTTCAGTCTGGTGTAGTGTAAGTTGAGAGTATCAATGACTCTGTTGAGACTCACAAGATCGGTTCGTATAAGTTTTCCGGTTCTTAGCATATTCACCCAAAGTCGAACAAGAGTGGCGAGTCGGCGCCGTGGTTCATCATCGAAGTTCGTGTATAGGATTGGCTCGAAACTTCCCAGACGAGCAAACATAGCAAAAAGCAAAGAGTCCAACCAGCAAGTCACGTTGTCCCTATTTTCTGCTCCAAGCATATGGACATTAGGGTCATAAGGCCTCACAACACCATCCATGGAATCTTTGAGAATCAACAAGAGCTCAAAGGCTTTGTTCTCATCGCCGTCAGCATATTTAGACTGCAAAACGGATTCGACTTGAGAGTCATCCAGTGAAGTAATATTGGCATCTCGTAGTCTCTGTCTCATGACTTGCAACTTCTGAAATTAGCACATGCCTGAAAACATCATTATAGGAAACCTTACCTTCTTTGTATCTGATTTTTCCTGTTTCTTGGAATCTTGCGGCTTGAAAATGCTAAATATTCCACTTGAAAGAGGCCGAGGCTATTAATAGGTATAAGTCAGTGGTTGCTCGTAACTTCAAAGTGCTGAAAGAGGCCTTTGAAAACAAAATATTTCCCAGATAAGGACCAAGAAAGTATGAAAATGTGTGAAAATAACTTACTCTGAGGCCTGGTTCAGAAGACTTGCTGCGGCCATGTCTATGTGTCCCAGTCTTGTCTCTCCTCGTCATAAACCGGTTCATGCTGGACTATCAGAGGCTCTTCTCAGGAGCTTCGACGTATGCTGACGGGAAGCCTCTGTCGATGGAAGTTCTGTTTCTGATAAAATGAGACAGACTCCCCAGATGCGTGTACTCCGGCCCTCCGGATACAGAGAATCAATGCAAGGCTTCAATGCGACTTCAACCATCTCCTTCTGCTATGTCATATCGAAGAAGGTACCGAGCATAGCAACATAGCAAGACGAAGCAAAGAGATACAGGAATATGGCAGTCCAGGCCCTGCTGCGATCACCAAACTGAGAAGTGAGAACTATTCAGCGCTACCACAGGATGGATATATTAGGAGCTGGTCCTCACTAATTCATAATCGGGCAATAATACACAGGTACGCGTACAAGAGCACTAAAACACAAGTCGTCGAGTCCTAATCAGCTCGCTAATTCGACAAGGCAACATGTTTCCGGAAACCAAAATTTAATTGGATGGCCTGTTGATTGGTTGGAAAGCCTGGAGCTTGCGCTTGCCGTGTTTGTTGGCGCTTCTCGCGGCTACTGCCGACAATAATTTTGACATCGTGAATACGCGAAGGTCGAAGAAGGAGGGTCTCGCTCATCCTCTAGCATCCCGCCATGGCTTTGAAGGAGGTTCCATCGACATTCAGTCGATTGATATTGCGGAATGCTCGCTCTTTCCCTCAATCATTAACACACAATGGCAGACGTGCAGCTTCCAGCGCCGCTGCGCCCGCACCGGAACAATCCTCGGATCTCCAGGACCTGGAGTCTCAATCGTCATTCTTGAGCGGCGGACCAACAGAAGAAGGAATCAAGGTGTATGATCCAGTCAAGAGAGCTGAAAAGCGCAGATATCAGCTCCCGCGCAGTCGGTATGACTCCCAACTCAAGCTTCAGATTAATGCATGCTAATTTGCTCGTTTAGGTATCAATACAGGTCTCCAAGGTACTATCGCGGTCCTCTACACCCACATCAACCGCCACCAGCCTCAGATCCATCGTCTCGCGAGTTTATTCCGGGCCCGTTCTCTACACCACGCCTTGAGCAGACCTTTCAGTCGACGATCGCTGCCGACCTCATGACCCTTGCATACTCCCATAAGCCTCCAGGAACAGTCACAGTACCCAAGGCAGACCGTCTGAGATCGTGGGACGACTCATCTCCATACATGAAGAACAGACCGAAGCGTGGACCAAGAGGTGGAGATGTCTTGAGACTGATTGAGCAGGACATCAACTGGCGCAACATCCCAAGGATTGAGGAAGTGACGGTTCATTGCATGCCGAAAGGAGCAATTGAGGACTCGGCTGCTCTGCACGTTGCTGGGATGATGTTGCAGGCAATCACGGGAGTTCGTCCCACTGTTCACAGAGCAAAGCACAGTTTGCAGTCATTTGGACTTAGAGCCCATATGCCTGTTTCTTTGACATCCACGCTGAGAGGAGATGATGCATGGCAATTCGTCGACAAATGTGTTAATTTGGTTTTCCCGAGGATCAAAGATTTCCCAGGTGTTAAGGGGACTTCCGGCGATAGCAGTGGTAACATTGCCTGGGGTATTGATCGAGAGGGAGCAATTTTGTTTCCAGAGGTCGAGGTCAACTACGATGTAAGTACTTCATTTCAGCATGGAAGGACGTGCAGGACCCATAGCTAACAATATACAGATGTACCCACCAAAAATGATTCCGGGATTCCACGTCCTCTGCAAGACAACCGCAACCTCGGATCGTCATGCTAGACTTCTCCTCAAGGCACTTGGTGTGCCATTCTATGGCAAATACGTGGATTAAGTTGAATAAGTGTTTTTGTACGAATAGCATAGAGGCGTGTATGTAGGCTATATGTATCTATAAGGGATAAAATTGTACTAGCCATCCATTAAATATACTGGGATACCAATTTCATTTGTATGCGTTAGAGATCTACGGCTGGGCTATTATGGGGTTTATTAAATCCAGTTATGGTTTGATAAGTCAAGTCACTGAACACGGTACTCAGAGTGGTTAGCCACCTGCTTTGGGGATGAGTAGCCGCCACTCTACTGCTAACCTGTCGTCGTGGTCATCGTCGTCGTGATCATGGGAGCCCTGGCAGTAGGCCAGTGTTAAGCGCCAGATCTTGCTTAGAGGCATATATAATCTCCAAGGCATGTTGACCAGCATGTATGTGTCCGGCTCATTACTAGAGCACCTTAAAGCCAATTGAATGGCTAAGTGGCTGGACACTCTGAATACCGTGCTCAGTAACTGGATTTAATAAACTCCTTATTTTAGTATCCAGATGCAGATGAATTGATACAACCCGTAAACAGTAGATGGGTATCGTATCTGTTGATTTGATCATCTAGGTTAAGGACCATCATTGTCAGACTTTTCCAGCCCTTTTCTTGGTCCTGGAGTCCAATGGCTATGATAAAACCTCAAGCTCCTGAACGCCTTTTTCCATTTCATTTTCCGTTATGCAGCGTGTGATCTATGCAGATCTAGCAGCAGCCTCTCTCAATCCATTGATGATCCCATCCACTGCATCCATATCCCCGGCATCCACAATCCCATAATTCTTGCCCTTCTTCTTCATCTCACTCACAAACTCATCCATCCCATCCTGGAAATTCCTCAGCGCCGAGCTCAGCGCATAAATCGCCTTCCTCTTCACGTCGCTTGTCTCGGAATCCTTGACTGCCAAATCAACAAGTGGGGGAATACCTCCCTCCGCATGCAGCCTCTTCTGACTCTTCTCATTATTCTGCACCGCCGTACCCATGCACCATGCTGCCATCTTGCGCATCTCTGCCTCCTCATGTGTGAGCTGGCTGATCAGAGGCTTCCACAGCCCGAGCGGCTCCATCAAATTCGCGTTATCGAGGTTCTCGATCAGCTGTTCGAAGTTGTCGAAGGCGATGAGGCGAGCCTCGAGGTCCATTTCGGGGTCGGTCGAGACGATCGCCGACATGGACTCCTTCATGAGATCGGCTTCTGAGGGACCGCCGAAGAGGGAGGCCAGGGCTTCAGGATTAAAGCCACGATTGGTGGGAGGCGCAGCGTCGGGATCGTTGGAAGTGGTGGAGGAGTTTTCCACGCTCCATTTGAGCAGTTCATTGAGTCCTGGATCCATGATTGCGCTTTGTGAAAGAGTCTGAAGACGGGCGAGGAGACTTGAGATACGAGTGAAAGTTTTTCGAAACGCTTATTGATTTTCAAAAGCTCGAGAGCTGATAAGATAACGAAATGACGAGTTTCAACTAAGCACCAGATGTTCAATTCCACAACGTGTTCCTCAAAATGGTATAATCTGATCCTTTGTAGTGTTGAACTCTAGAAGTCTATACAAGAAGAACAAGCAAAGTTGGAGTCGAGAATTAAACGACCTTAACTCAGCAATCACCACTCTTTCAGTTCTTGAAGGTTCTGGAGCTTTCGTAGATGTGCCTGAGGCAAATATGATGAAGCCACCTTGGTGGTGGTCTTTACACGTGCCTTTCACAGAAAGGCTCCATCACGAACGAAGACACAATATAAAGATGCGGCGGCTCAAGTGGGCAAGCTCGTTTGTGTACTCTCATCTAATGCAATTTCGTATTATGAATCAATATGCGGCTGTGCAGTTCATCTAGATGCCTCGTTCTCTACCCTAGACAGGCAGAGTACATCAGTATACAGGTACATATGTCACTTCTAGGATCTTACCCCACTAATAAATGCCCCTCCTTATCTAAATTAGGTGTTGAGGAAACCGTAAGGACAGCGTGACATTCCGACCGTGCCGTTGTTAGGTATCTAGGTACCTACGTAGATATGCATACCTGATATACATACAGTATGTTATGTACAGTGGGTGGCATTTAGTATTTGCCCCCCTCGAGGTACCATGAGGCTCGTGCACCTATTTTCCCACCGCCGCTTTCACATTTCATGAACGCGAGGCACCGTGATCTA
>Ga0209512_1001585_pt1 | contig 27336 bp, 26 predicted proteins | sample frozenSSSSmetaG_FD_184142 | JGI IMG/M metagenome (GOLD analysis project Ga0209512, IMG submission 184142) | Glacier valley bacterial and archeal communities from Borup Fiord, Nunavut, Canada, to study Microbial Dark Matter (Phase II) -... | ecosystem: Environmental > Aquatic > Freshwater > Ice >...
AAAAAATAGAATTTATTATTACCGGTGCTTTGGATCAGATGCCTACCGTTTTGAAGGGGAGAGAAAATGTAATTGCAAACCAGTGAGACAGGATTACCTGGATAATGTAATATGGCATGAAATAGTAAAATTGCTTAAAGATCCGGGCCTAATACAAAGAGAAATTGAAAAAAGAATAGAATCAACTAAGAACGGCAGCCCATTAATCCATCAGAAAATTGAGTTGGAAAAACAACAGACAAAACTAATACACTCAATGGATAAGTTGCTGGATGCTTATCAGGAGGGTTTAATACCGATATCCCAATTAAGGAAAAGGATGCCGGAGTTACAAAAACGTGCTAATACAGCGGAGAAAGAGTTGGAAAATTTAAGAGCACATGAGCTTGCATTGGATCAGCGTTTACAACTATTAGATGTGGAAAGCTTCACCAGCCAGGTTGATGAAAATGTGAATCATTTGGATATAAAAGAAAAAAAGAAAATCTTACGGTTGCTTGTAAAAGAAATAGTTGTAGGAGATGACACCCTTGAAATTAAACACTCAATTCCATTAAAAGAGGCGAAAAATGGGAACAACGACAATAGTTACCAACTGTGTAAGAGGAGTACTGAGTCCACTATTGAGCAACATCATGCTCAACGAACTGGATCGGGAACTTGAAAAGCGCGGACACCGCTTTGTGCGATTTGCCGATGATAGTGCGCCACGAGCAACTCCTATGGTGGGAGTTGATGCTATGATGATGATGGAGGAAGGCCCTCCGAATTCGGTTTGCAGGAACTGATTTCAAACCACTGTATGTTGCTGCACTTAAGAGGTGTGGTGGTGAGCGATACAGCAAAAGGTAGAGTTAAATCTATCAGGTGACTTTACAGAAGATGACCGCAAGGGATCCATTGATGAAATGTCGAAAGCGTAGGAATGATGTCAAAACCGGGGGGTAGTCGTTAACCCGGGATAAGCTTAGAGGACACCTGATATACTGTCTAAGCGGCATCCGGCACAAAGATGGCATGAACTGTAAGGAGGCGTTATCATGGAACTTGGGAACCTGTCGTCTCGGTGCTAAGGGAGAAAACTAAGCGGTGAACCTGTGAAGTTCAGAGTACCAATACGAGGCACAGGGGCAGAAAACCCCGTAGTAGTGTTTGACAGTCTTTGTAATGAAGGCTTAGCGAAGGGGGTTTATTATTCAGCTGAAAGAATTAACCAACTGAAAGAAATTTTAGGATGAAATTAGATCAGACAGCAAAGCCATTTGACATTCCAAAACAAGTTGTTTGGAAGGCATACCTGAAGGTGAAAAGCAATCGGGGAGCAGGAGGCGTAGACAACGTAACGATTGAAATGTTCGACAAAGAAGTAGGGAAGAACCTATATAAACTTTGGAATCGGATGTCATCGGGGAGTTATATGCCATCAGCAGTAAAACTGGTTGAAATACCAAAAGGAAATGGAGAAACGAGGCCGCTGGGAATTCCTTCGGTCTCCGATCGTGTTGCTCAGATGTGCGCAGTTCTGTTATTAGAACCGGTAATTGATCCTGTATTCCACGAAAACTCTTATGCTTACCGGCCACACCGGTCGGCACATCAAGCAGTAGAAGCAGCCCGGAGAAGGTGCTGGCGATATGACTGGGTACTTGATCTTGACATTCGAAAGTTTTTCGACACGATAGATCATGAACTTCTTATGAAGGCAGTCAAACGACACACCTCAGAACCTTGGATATTGCTTTATATTGAGAGATGGCTGAAAGTTCCCTATCAAACTAGGGATGGACAGCAGATAAAAAGAGAGAAAGGGGTTCCTCAAGGGTCAGTAATTGGACCTTTATTAGCGAATCTGTTTATGCATTATACTTTTGATGAATGGATGAAAAGGAAATATCCTTCAGTCCCTTTTGAAAGGTATGCGGACGATACCATTTGCCATTGCAGGACGAAGGAAGAAGCAGAGTTCCTTAAAACGGCGATCATGGATAGAATAGAACAGTGTAAACTGTCATTAAATGAAGCAAAAACTAAAATTGTATATTGCAAAGATGATGACAGAAGAGGAAGCCATGAATTGGAAAAGTTTGATTTTCTGGGATTTACTTTTATGGCCCGAAGGTCAAAGAACCGATTTGGGAAATTATTTGTAAATTTTAGTCCCGCTATCAGTACGAAAGCGAGAAAGAAAATCAGCGAAGAAATAAGGAGCTGGAACTTGCATGAAAGATCAGATAAAAGCCTATCGGATTTGGCGAATATGTTTAATCCGAAATTGCAAGGCTATATCAGTTACTATAGCAAGTTTTACAAATCTGCGATGTATCCATTGTTCCAGCGTCTAAACGAACGGTTAGCCCATTGGGTAGAACGGAAGTTTAAGCGATGTAGAAGACATAAAACCAGAGCGACGAGATGGTTAGGGAGCATGTGTAAACAGAACCCTACTTTATTCGCGCACTGGAAGTTTGGAGTCACACCGCCAATGGTATGAAGGTACCATTGAGGCTGAATAATAGGAGCCGTGTAAAGGGAGACTTTTACGCACGGATCTGTGAGAGACTCAGGGGGAAGTTCCCTGGGTCTACTCGATTGGTCATTCTTTGCAAAAGCGAACGAAGTGCCAAACGGACATTGACGAACGTCATCCCGTATATTGAGGAGAAACTTTTCTTGAAAGTGAACAGGGAAAAGACGGTGGTAGCCTATATCTCAAAGATTAAATTTTTGGGATACTCCTTCTATCGGTATGGAAAAGAAGGTCGACTGCGAATACATCCCAAAAGCATAGCCAAGATGAAAGAGCGGATAAAAACGATCACATCAAGGAGCAATGGGTGGGGAGATGCAAGACGGAAAGAAACACTCAAACAGTACATTACTGGCTGGGTAAATTACTTTAAACTGGCAGAGATGAAGTCGATTCTACTGCAAGTTGATGATTGGTACCGCAGACGGTTACGGATGGTAATCTGGAAACAATGGAAACGGATAAGAACCCGTTTCCGTAATCTCCAAAAACTTGGCATTGAAAAATACAAGGCTTGGGAGTTTGCGAATACAAGAAAAGGCTACTGGCGTACTGCCAACAGCCCAATCTTAAATAGGTCAATCACCACCAACCGTCTAAAACAGGCAGGATACATCTTCTTGTCGGATTATTTTCGGAAAGTCAATAGCGTAAATTAAGGAACCGCCGTGTACCGAACGGTACGCACGGCGGTGTGGAAGGACGAAACGGGAATTAATCCCGTTTTTCCTATCCGATAAATGACATCTGGAGCGACCACAAAAAAAGCCCTGATTAACAAGGCTCTTTTCTGTTTTAAAACGGTAAATCATCCTTCTCATCACCGGCAGGAACTTTTTCGGATTTTTTCGCTGGTTTACGTGAAGATTCCTTATCCTTACTTTTTGATTTAGGCGCTTCACCTTCTTCTTTCTGGTTTACGTATACAGTGTAGTCACGTCCGAAATTATCCGGAGTTTTCATTTTTGCGACTTCGAAAGTGACATACTGTGTGCCATCATATTCGTAGGCAAATTTTTGAAGATCTTCCAGTTTACAAGTGATCTTAACAATCTGTAATCCGGTAACTTGTTTTCCTTTTCCAATGTAGTTTTTTACGAAAGTTTTCATGACAGTAAAATTTAAGTTTAAAAATTATATGCAAGTGATCAGTGCAGCATGGAGGGGCAGTCAAGGAGGAACTGGAATACCGGACTGATCGCAGAGAGGGAGGATATGCCGGGAAAATCCTTGACTGAGGGAACCGGAACCCAGAATGATACACCAACTTAGCATAGAATTTCAAACAAATTCTGTCATGAGGATCAACCGGAAAAATCAGGAGAAGGAAAATATACAGGATGCTCATTGAAAAAGATATGCAAACGCGATGATCTAATTACGGCTGTTGAATTGGGCATCATTGTCACAGGGTCGCTAAAACAACCCGATCGGACAGAACTATATTCTGTTAACCATGGGTGAAAAGCCACCAAATCAAGGAAGGATGATTCCCTGACCAATACCGAGAATTCAAAATGCCTGCCAATGTGAAGGATGAACCATTAAAAATGGTAAAGATGTTGATCAGAGCTTTCCAAAGTGGGGAGCGAATCTTCCAGCTGCCGACGACCAAAAAAGGGGATTTCCCCTTCTTTTAATTTACCAGGCATACGGATTACCTGTACCATTATAGACATCTTCATCAGCAGCACTTGAGAGAAACTGACGGTAAGGTGCATCGCCACAATTGGTGCAAAATACTTCGTGTGATGATGGCCAGTAATAAATAGTAGCTCCCTTCTTAATTTTAGTTTTGCATTTGGAGCAATTGAAAGAGAATTTGGCACTGATCTGCCTTGGATCATTTGAGAATATAGTCATTTTATTTGCCTCTGCCTTAAGGACTTATTTTGGCATCCGTCAATGGACGGACTTTGTCTGGCACGCCGTTTGGATTTTGAAATAATATTGTCAATTGAATCAACTATAAATCCTTTATCCCGGTGATGGATAATTGTCGGCAAGTCTGAAAATCCCATGCTGACGTAGGTAAAAAGAATATTGCACCAATAGCCGTTTTGCCATTCTCCCTCGACAGACTCTATTCCGAATCCAAAGAGAATCTGATTAAAAGCACACATTTTTTGTTCATAAAGAGAAGGAAGATTGTAACACTGATCAATCCAGAATTTCACACTTGAAAATTGTTTTGGGTCAAGTTGATTTGACAGAATCAGTTTAATGTTTGATTCCTGTTGTTTTGTAAGATTAAGAATCTTTAAATTCATCGTTGCTGCTGCTGCCTTACAGACTTTTTAATGGCATCTGGCGCGCCAGTTGAATGATTAAAATCGGGTGAGAACCGTAGGATATTGTTGTATTTATCTGAATTAAAATTTTTTAACAGTTTAATCCAGGCTGCTGTCAGGGTTATATTGGCAGAAAAGTTTAAAATAGTTTTGAAAAAAGTTCTGTCATAAACCGTTGATTTACGGATGTATTTATGCAGATCCCTGATGAATATGTAATTGAGTTTTTCAAATCTTTTTTGGGAAGCTTCCAACTCTTCAAGAAACTGGAATTCAGTCATTTATTTTGCCCATGCCCTTGGGACTTATATTGGCATCTGGCACGCCGTTGTAAATTGTGTGAGATTAATTTTCAGAGTAAGCCTTCGTCTGCCATTGAGAGATATGAATCAGTGGTCATAATCAGGTGATCAAGCAGTGGGATGTCGAGAATAAGACCGGCTTCTTTGATTTGTCGGGTAATCTTCCGGTCCGCATCGCTTGTGTCGAGGTTCCCCGATGGATGGTTGTGGGCAAGCAAAATACTTGTGGCGCAAGCTTTTAATGCAACCTGGAATATCACCCGTACATCAACCACCGCACCGGTCATTCCTCCTTTTGAAAGCTGGTGATATCCGAGGATCTGGTTCTGTCGGTTCAACATCAGCATATAACTGAATTCAATGTGATCGTAAGCCGGCCAGATTGCTCTGAATGCATTGGCAGCATCCATGGAGCCGGTTATTTTCAATCGGTCTTTTGCCTTAATGTGAGAAGAATAAGAGATTTGTACTTCTGCTATAATTTCCGGAATCATTGAGTTTTACCACTGCCTTGTGGATTTATTTTGGCATCTGGCCCGCCGTTACAGTTAAATTTCGGGCAGACCAGATTGAGCCGGGCGGATTCTTGTCAATGGGTGAATGTCTGGTTTTTACAAGGCAGAAGTGGACAGGCAGAAGAGAGAAGGAAAAAGCTGACCGAACACGAAGTGGCGGCGGTTGCTGCTACGGAAATAGTTATCCGCAGCAACCGAAGCCCCTTGACGTTTCCGGCTGGCGATCAATAACTTTGCCCCGTAATTTGAGTGTAACAGCCAACTTTCTCAGACCTCAGACTGGGGCTAAAAAAGAAACCCCGCCTGGTGGGGCGCGGAACTAAAATATGATGAATATATTAAAATATTATAATTTACTAAAGCCTAAAATGTCCCAATTGTTCTTTCTATAGTGGTCATCTGTTGTGAAGAACTTAAAATCGTGCCAACGAAATGCAATATCTTTTCTTCGACCACCATCTTTTTTTGGCTTCAATAAGTAATCCGAATAAGCATTTTCGATTCTCTCTGATAAAATATCATATTCATAAATATAGTATTCAATTTCGTTACCTGTCAGATTAACCAGAACAGTATAAAGTAGTGGGTTATTTTTTCTTGCGCAAATATCCATGCCTAATTTCCAACCTTGGTTATTTCTTTCGGGCATTGTTTTTACTTGTATCGTTACTGTTCTTGATGCATCTTGGGCAACAGCAACAACATCAAATAATGGATTATTTTTAGGCGTAAGTAAAGCTAGTATTCCTCTTTTCCCTAATTCTGCACAAACAAAGTATTCACCAGTGACCCCAACTAAATTATTTGATTTCTTTGCCATGTTTAAGTATTATAATGTTTAGTTTTCAACATTTTTTTCTTAAAATTCCTGCTTCAAAGTTTAAAGTCATTAGTTCTCTGGTAAGTCATCGGCAATCAATTTTGCCTGTTCCAAAATTGTTCTGACAGCTTTTTCCTGCTTATCAGGAGGATAACCGTATTTTTTCAGAATACGTTTAATCATTACTCTCATTTTTGCCTGAACACTTTCTTTCTTGTCCCAGTCAATAGTTTTCGAATTTTGAACACTAACTACTAATTCTCTTGCTATTGATTTTAGTATATCATCACCTAAGACTTTTACTGCACTGTCGTTTACCTCTAATGCATCATAAAATGCCAGTTCTCTGAAGTCAAGATTTAATTTATCTCCACGTTGGTCGGCTTGTTTGATTTCATTGGCAAGCCGTATTAATTCTTCAATTATTTCGGCAGCAGTAATCGCATTGTTCTGATAACGTTTGATAGCCTCTGCAAGCATTTCGGAGAATTTTTTGCCCTGAATGATATTCCTTGCGGAACGTTTTTTTATTTCATCATTCAATAATCTTCTTAACAGCTCTAATGCTAAATTCTTACGCGGCATATCTTTCAACTCGGCCATAAATTCGTCTGAAAGAATATTCAATCCGGATATTTCAGGATTTTGTAAGCCTGCTGCCTGAAAAATATCTATTACCTCTGTCGAAATTAATGCATCGGAAATAATCTGTCTGATTGCAGTTTCAACATCTTCATCACTGCGTTGTTTATTGCTTTCTCTTAGCTTTGAGATTCTGGCTTTGATGGCTTGAAAGAAACTCAAATCATCCCGAATCGCTAATGCTTTCGGATTCGGAACAGAAATTGCAAATGCTTTGGAAAGATTGCTTACGTTATTACTAAACCGTTCTTTTCCTTTGTCTAAGGCCAAAACAAAATCGGTTGCGTCCAGTAAAAAATTTAGCTTTTCTCTTGGTTGTAAGCCAAAGAATTTTTTGTAGTCGAAAGCTTTCTTCGAGCTTCCTCCAGATGGTGCAGAACCAAACAGATCAACAACAATTTCATAGAGTTCCACCATTTTCGCAACGGCTTCTTCCTGATCAAATTCAATTTTTCCTTTTCCGCCACTTGCGGCATAAACGCTTAGTGCTTTTTTTAAATCCTGCGCAATACCCAAATAATCGACGATCAAACCTCCTTCTTTGTCTTTGAAAACCCGGTTTACACGTGCAATAGCCTGCATAAGATTATGACCCGACATTGGTTTGTCAACATACAGCGTATTCAGACAAGGTGCATCAAAACCTGTGAGCCACATATCACGAACAAGGACCAGTTTCAAATCGTTTTGCGGATCTTTTAGCCGGTCGCCAATTGACTTTCTTCTTGATTTATTACGTATGTGTTCCTGCCAGTTCAAAGGATCAGACGAAGAACCCGTCATGATTACTTTGATAGCGCCTTTATCATCTTCTCCATTGTACCATTCAGGACGAATTTTGATAATCTCATCGTGCAAAGCCACACAAATTCTGCGGCTCATGCAAACAACCATCCCTTTACCCTCAAATACCTCTGCTCTAAGTTCGAAGTGTTTTATGAGATCGGCAGCAATTTGATGTAATCTTTTTTCACTACCGACAATCGCCTCCTGTTGAGTCCATTTTGCAAAGCGTTGCTGTCTTTCCGTTAGTTCATCTTCTTCGGTTACCTCCTCAATTCGTTCGTCAATTACTTTTTGTTCTTCTGGATCTAACTCAATTTTTGCCAGGCGATTTTCGTAAAAAATACGAACGGTTGCACCATCATCCACCGCTTGTTTAATATCATATATGTCAACATACTCACCAAAAATGGCTTTTGTATTCCTGTCCTCTATCTCGATGGGGGTACCTGTAAAGCCAATAAATGAAGCATTTGGCAATGCGTCGCGCATGTGACGAGCATAACCGTCTATAAAATCGTATTGACTGCGATGTGCTTCATCTGCAATTACAACTATATTTCTCCGGTCCGAAAGTTTCGGATAATTTCCGCCCTTTTCTTCGGGCATAAATTTTTGAATCGTCGTAAAAACAACACCACCTGAAGCAACAGATAACAGTGACTGTAAATGATTTCGGTTTTCTGCCTGCACAGGTGTTTGCCTGATTAATTGCTGACAATTACTAAAAGTTTCGAAAAGTTGCTGGTCTAAATCGTTACGGTCGGTTAGAACCAAAATGGTTGGGTTGTGGAGTTGTGGTGTTACGACCATTTTACCCGAATAAAAAATCATACTCAAACTCTTACCGCTTCCTTGTGTATGCCATATGACACCGGCACGCTGATCGCCGTCAAGCGAAGCGGCTTTTACGGTTGAAAGTATGGCTTTATTAACCGCATAGTATTGATGGTAAGCGGCAATCTTCTTAAGCGTTTTGTCTTTTGTTTTTTCAAATACAATAAAATACCTGATTAAATCAATCAGCGTTTTCTTATCCAGCATCCCATTCAGCACAACATCCATTTCGAGCGTTGCAGGCTCTTTGGTAAATAGTGTTGAAGTATAAGTCTCATCAGGTTCCGAAGTCCCAACCGCTTTTGTTTTATTTACGGGCGGAATTTTCCAGCCGCTAAATCGGCTCCATTCGCTTGTTATTGTTCCTGCCTTGGCCGACCAACCATCGGTGGCAATTAAAATACAGTTGTAATTGAATAGGGTAGGAATTGCCTGTTTGTAGGTTTGTAACTGGTTGAAAGCATTTTTGATTGTGGCATTTTCTGAGGTGGCATTTTTTATTTCGATCACCACCAAAGGCAAACCATTGACGAATATAATTACATCGAGTCTCTTCTTGTTGTGATTTTCAATAACTGTAAATTGATTGACCGCAACAAAATCATTGTTTTCAGGATGTTCAAAATCAATCAGCCAAACCTTGAATGTTTTGATTTGATCACCTTCACGTCCCTTCACATCAACACCCTCTGTGAGTGATTTATGGAATGCTTCATTGTTGGCTAATAGGGAAGCGTGCTGCACCCTTAATACGTTTTTAAGCGCTTCTTCACGGATATCGGCAGGTATTTCCGGATTTATTTTATCAATTGCATTTTGCAGAAGATTGGCTAAAATAACTTCATTGTATGCTCTTACAATAGATGCACCGTTTTTCGTTTTATAACCCTGATCCTGCAAAGCTTGCAAGGCCATTTGTTCGATTTGGTCTTCGGTTAGTATGTTCATTAATTCCGCAATATTGCAAGGTTGGCGGTCAGAATATCAATATTTGAAGTTTTGAAATCAATGTCGTTAGTGAGTAAAACACAACTGTTTTCCTGGCAAGTTAATAAAATGCCATTATCGCCAAAATCCAGTTGATCCAAAGTTAAAAATGATTGGATTTCGCTTTTTGAAAAGGACTTTCCAATAATTGTAAATGTATCCAGAATATTTGTTTCAACCATTAGATAAATATCTGATAATGCCGTCTGTCCGTCAGTACTGTTTCGGTAGTTCTTATATGTCAGTTCTCTTTTTGAAATAGTGTTTGCTCTCAAATATTTGTCATATTCCAAACGATGTGTACGATTGATGATTTCTGAAATAACAATAAAATCTACACACAATTCATTACTTTGTCGCAACAATCGGTTAAAAGCCTGTGAATAAAATCCTTCCCAATTGTAAGCACCCGATGGCCAGAAAATATAAATAAGTACATTGGCATCGAAGAATATTTTTCTACTTTGAACTTCTGATATATTTTGAGTCGAATATTTAGTTGCCATAATCTATTCTCCCATTATGTCGTTAATACTCCGTTGCATTGCTTCAGGGTCTTTATAATACAATTTAGCAGTATCAACGACACGCTTTAAGGAAACTGCCCCGCTATTCGTGAGATTTTCAACACTTAGGCTTTCTTTTATAAACTCTTCTGAAAAATCACGATACAGTTGTCCAACCGCAGTATTTAAAAAAGCCGTCGTAAGCATTTCGACATTTAAAAATGACAATCTGACAGATCGTTTCTCGGATAAGGCTTTCTTTATGAGTTCAAACACTTTTTGACCATCCTCTGCTTCTACGCAAAAAGAATCACCTACCGTATTTACAATATTTATAGTTGTATTTTCCATGTCATTTAAAATATATTGTTATTATCGAACTCCTTCTTCAGAATATAGGAACTATTATCATCTGTTCTGAATTGCAAATTTACAATTGTACCAGGAAACGAACCATTAAAAAAACGAGATTGTTCTCCCTGAATATCAAATTGATAAAATCCATCGTCACTAATAATTTGCATTTTACCTTTATTTTTCTCTATAAACTCTTTCAACAATGCCAGACCAATTCCTCCTGTAACCCCAACTTTCGTCGTATTCTTATCTTTAATTGCCCATTTTATTGCCTGAATGGAACTTAAATTGGCATTGAATCTCTCGTTTACTTTTCTTTTAAAACCGATGCCTGTATCTACAATGGTAAATTCAATTGTATTTTCTCTTGGGAAGAATTGCCCACAAGTATAAATTTGTCTGCTTTCGCTATGAATTTGAGCATTCACAAATATTTCGTAAATCGCTTCTGTCATTTTTTCTTTAACCAGATAAGACATTTTCGGCAGTTCGGTCCGTGCTATTAACTCATTCACTACATAGTTATTAAAAAATTTCCCGTCGCTTAGTTTTAGTTTTAAAAACCGGATGGTTGTGTGATAATTATCAACCATTCGTGAACGACCAAAGAATGAAAGAAAGTCGTTTTTAAGTAAAATTCGTTCGATGTCTGGATTGATGTAATCGATTTTTACATTGTTCAGATGATCAGTAAAATCATCTAAAATACCTCCTAAGGCGGCGCACATATTGGCGGCAAACCATTGTCTGAGTTCCAAATGAATGGTATCGAATTCTTTATCCATGTGCTCCTGATAGAAATCAATGAGTTTTTGGTAACTCTCGAAAGTATTATTTATATTAACCAGTTGCGTCATTCTAATTTAGATGTCTCTTTTTCAAAATTAATCAATTAATTCATATTTCAACTTTCAGTAACTTCGGTAGTCCAAAACAGTTTAAACTATTTCTACTGTCATAAGTTAATTATTTAAGGCACAATTAAACTGATCAATACAGCTTGTTCCGCATCAAAACGAGCCTGTAAATGGTCGAATGAAATTTCCTCTCGTGTAGTAACTGGTTCAAACCAATATTTGCCATCCTTTTTACCTTTAAAGAAACTCAAATAAGATTCCCGTCCACCAACGTCTCTGTGGAAATGGAGAAAAGGCGATAAGCTGAATATTTCGTCCTCCCATTTTAGAAAAAGTTGTTCTTGACCAAGACCGATAACATAGGCTAAGTCTGCATTAAAATTAAAATCGTCAAACTCTTTATTTAAAAAATGGCCATTAAATTCCTCACATCGACACTTCGAAGCAAAACTTTCAAAACGCAAAACTTTGCAATCTTCTAAAAATTCAGTCAACACCAGCATTTCTTTAAATAATGGAATGACTTGTCTTAATTCTTCTTCTGCTTCTTCTTTTGTGGGTGCAGTGTGATGTGAAATTCCATTTCTAATATCTTGCAAATCCAATAATTTATCCAATAATTTAGTATCTATTGCTTCGCATTTCAAACCTAAATGATTGGCTTGTGAAAATGTTACTATTGCTTTCAGATTTTGAATCTTGGTTTTTAAAGCATCAGTCAGAAGTTTATTCGTATTGAAATATCCATAAACAGGATCTCCAGTTGGTCCATTAGAAATAAATACCTGTGCCGCTTTTAGATCAATGGATTTGTGCCGTATTTCGCCCCAAACAATAGCATATAAAACAAATACGATGGACTCCCAGGCGTCTTTTAGATGCAATAATTTTCGAACAGGATCAGACGCACCTTCACCTTTTTCTGAAAGTCTGAAGTTATAAGCAATACAAGAGGGATATTGATTGTACACCGTATCTTTTAAGGCTTCAAATTCTTGTTCTTTAAATTCATTGAATGCCTCTTCATAGGCAACAATATCCATTTCAAACAAGATGCGGCTGGGTAGAAAGGAAACCCCTGCAATTGGGAATTCTCCTTGCTCATCCAACGATTCGTTAAATCGCAGACATTTTATATCCTCGTATTGAATTGGCTCTGGCATCTTATTAAATCAATCCGAAAATTGAAATAGCATCATTCGTGTTTGATGTAAGTTCATCTGATGAAGGACTTGCAACAGTTTTGTTAAGTATATTGTGTGGGTATTTTGCCATTTCGGTAAATGGTCTGACGAACCATGAATTACACGCACAAATCAATAAGTCAACTCCTTGATTATTATAATCTCTGATTGCATTTACAACATAAACAGAATAGTCGCCCATTGTGAAAAAAGCAATTTTTTGATTGTTGTACAAAACGATATCTGAAAAATCATTAAGGTCACCAACTAAAGGTCGTTTATTTGTAGAAATACCATCTAGAGAAAGAACGTTAAGATAAACCATATTTAGTGTGGTGGTTTTGCCGCAATCGGATGTTCCTGTGAGCGCAATTATTTTCATATTGTTTTTTTAGATTTCTATTTCACCCTTCATCAGTTTCGGCAATAAATTATCGCGTAAGGTGGTCAGGGTTTGGCTTTCTTGGATGTTAGTTTTAATTTGTAGGTAAATTGATTCAACATTTCTATGAAAACAAAATAAAACATCTTGTTTCGGAATTACCATTTCTATTCCTTGAATAACAACTTGACTTATATTTTGCTGTGCTGCACCTACTGCCATACTTTTAATTTCATCTCTTTTGGCTTTCAAAAATTCATAGACAAATGAATATGGGTATTCACTATTTGGGATAATTGCACAGATAGCCTGATTACAGGTGGCAGGTTTGCCTAAAATGGAGATTTCGGCAACTGTTGCTCCATACATTGCCATTAAAATGGAATTCTCAGGTAATATTTTAGCTGATGAATTCTTTAAAGCTGTTTCTGTAATTTGTTCTTCTGTTTCAATTACATAAAAGCTCCCTAATTCTTTAGATTTCACCCAACTTATTGTGCCTTTTTCATAGTATTCAATCTTTTCTCTACTTGGAGTTCCGCCTGATGTAGTTTTATAAATCTCCACCAACTTTCCAATTCTCCACCCATCCGGTAATTCAACGCCATTAGGCATGCACATTTCTTTAAACAACGTTTGAGCTATGGCTTCTAATGTTTGGTTGGTTTGGCGGTTGAGTTCTATTTTGTTATCTAAAGAGGAAAGAATAGAAGCAATGCGGGTTTGGTTTTCGAAATCGGGGAAATCAATTTCTACCAATCTTAATTCAGATTGTTTTATACCTGTAACAGTCGTTCCGGTTTCTCTTTCCTTCAGCCTGTTTTGTCCGACATCTGATTGCAAAAAATATTTTAAAAACCCATTGTCTAAAATACCTTTTTTACCTCTTAATGTGATTATCCGCTGGGCTAAAGCAATATTTGTTGTTTTTATTTGAGCAACCTCGCCTAAAGGTGCTTCAACTGTTAATACGACATCGCCAATTTTAGGAATACCACGTGTCATCCATCCTTTATAGTCTTCTTTCGCAATAAACTCATTTGGCTTTTGAATAAATCCATTTTTCACAATTTTGGCTGTGATTAGAGGGATTCCAGATAAGGTTTTTTTGGGGGTTTTACCTCTATAGTCAATAAGAGCATCTAAAACTTCGTCCAGTTTATACGTTTTCCAAAATGTCATAGTGATTAAGATATAAAAATGATTGGGGTGCTGTGAGATTGAAATCATCCTTTAGGCTCAGAGATTTCTTGTATTTTTTTGTACTCTTAATTTTTATGGCATAACCAAATTCTTTTTCAGCAAAATATTCATAAAAGTAATCCTCTTCAATTCCTGCATATTTTTTAGTCTTTTCCCATAGATCCTCTAACCGATCAATTAATATGCGGTCTATTTCAAATTCCCCAATCACTTTCTGCATTGGCGACGACGCATAAACAACAACCGTGGTTATGTCCGGGTTTTTAAAAATTGATTTTCGAAATTCAAATTTCTTCGTCCCTTCAAAAATCAATTTTGCATATATGGGTTTAATCGATAATAAAACTTTCATCACTTTTTGTTTCTTTTAAAATTAAATTAAACTTTTCAACACTAATTGGCTTAAATCCTCTGGGAGCATCATCGACTCCTGCAATTACGCCTAAATCAATCAACTGCTTCAAATTTATTCTATGGGGAAAAGAATAGACATACAAAAATCTTACGACAAATGGTTTGTTCGATTTATTGTAATTCCACATTTCTCTTAACGCACTTTCGGGAAAGACACTTCCTTTTCTACATTGGGAAATAAAATCTTCAACGTTTTGAATGTCATGTATTACTTCCTGAACTATTCCTACCGTTGTAATAACACTTTTGTAATATCCTCCGGTTCTATAAAATACTAATAAATCTCCTCTTTTAGGATGTGGATGCATGGCCCTTGAAACATAAACCTTACTAATCCCATTTCTATGTGGAAAGTCTTCAACGAATTCCAATGGTGACTCATTGTTTAAAATAGAATCAGGAAGTAATTCGGTATGGTAAGAATCATAAATCGGAACGATAAAAATTCCGTTCTTTTTGCTGATATAGGGATAATTTGCTTTTAATTTTTCAATATTGAACGAGGGATTAAAATCACGCACATATACTCTTTCGAGCCCTTTCATTCCCCAAAATATAAAGCCCCATTGCTCCATTAATTCAATTAGTCGTTTTTGCTCGTCCCGATGATCAAAAATAGTAACATAGATCTCCTCAACTTTATTTACTAACGCGTTGTCGAAAATGATTTTCATAAATCTTTCACCAAGTCTGAAACCATTATTGATTACTTTAAATGTACCAATCTTCAGTCTCTTTTTCGGTGCGAAAACAGGGATTATGTCGTTGTAATTCTCGGACTTTTCCTCTGCCTTTAAATAAAGAAAAGAAAGTACTAATCCGTTTATCTTATTTGTAGTTACATATGCGACATCATCTGTTTTTTTAATAAACCATTTATTAAAACCTTGATAATCTTCCTTAAAGCTTGTGAAAAAATCATCGGATATGTCTATATGACCGAAATGCTTTTTTTGAACATTCAGAACTTTATAATCTACTAAATCAGGATGTTCTGAAAATATTTTCTCAAGAAAGTAGTCTATTTTAAATACTTTATCCGCAATATTTAGCCTACGCGCCTTCACGTGTATTTTCTTGTCTTCGGTAATCAAAATGTCAACTCTTCCGGTAAAAACCTCATTTAGAAGAATTGTGTCATTCTTATCATTTTCGTTAATGTCAAGTTCCTCAGAAATTGCTTTGACCTCATTTTGCAAAGGAGCCGGAATTATTATTTGTTCATAGCTATCAAGCTTTGCCATAAAAGCATGAACAGTTTCCTTATTCGGATTCTTTTGAATTTCAGCAATAGTTACAGGATGAATACATTTTGAATATTTGGCTCGGTCAAGCCAACGAAATAGGATGCCAATATCCTGATTGACTACTCTACCTGCTTCCCTATGAATAACAATGTTCGTGTCCAATAATGCTTTCATAATTTAAAGGGTTTAATTAAGTATTTTAACAGGGATATTATTTTGGATTTCATCCAACTAAAAGAATTGTTTAAGTAAGGAAATAAGAAGTATACAAGGGTTAAAAATATAATTGCCAAGGCGGCATATATTTCTATTGGCAAATCAATAATTACATTAAAGAATCCTGCATTAGGCTTTGGTGTAGTTCTGACTGATGCAATAAAAAACAACAGGCCACAAAATATATTTAGCAAGATGGCCATTGAAAATTGAGAGATTCCAATTCTCTCTTTTGCATAGATTGAGAAAAAAGAAAAAGATTCACCTCCTTTTTTCTTATTGAAAACGACCATTAAATCATCTTTTTTAACTCGCTTATCACCTATGTATCTTTTAAAAGATTCATACTCGAGCATTCTTACATTTTTCAATGATTCATTATCGAAAAAAACAATATCATAGCGGTTGGGCAGTATATTGAAGCAAAAACATTGTTCGATTTTACACAATTCTTTATTGTTCAGCTCGTCAAGTAATTTATATGGTATATTTCTTTTTTCATTAATCTTAATATCATATATAACTGTCGATTTTGCTATGCCTTTCTTCCTTGTCGAAATATATGGCATAATAGGCTTAATACTAAATCTTATATAGATATTGTGTTTTTCTTTCTGGTGTTTATTGTAATTTTTAAGATCTATTTTTAATATTAATTTTTCTTCTTCAATGCGGAAGTTTATAGGTAAAATGCACAATTCACCTCTTCCTTTAAATTTATGTATTACCCCTAATCTTTTCAATCCCCCATCAAGATAATTCGTATTAATAACAGAATCATTAAAGATAAATCGGCTATTTTCAGCATCCTTTAACTTTTCATATAAGTCTTCAACAATACTTTTATCAGTCAACCATGGAATAAAAAGACAAAGCTCAATATGATTCTTCAGAACTAAGGATTCTTTTGAGATTTCAAATCCGAATTCAATTAATGAACTGTTGTTATCAAATTCCCAAATACAATTGTGAAATCTTTCTATTTCAACGCATGATTCTTCATTTGAATAGATAAAGTAGGAGTTCTCCATAGTTAAATTTGATAACCAATTTTTTTTAAATTATTCTTGATCTCATCTTTCAAAAGTACACCTTTTGCAAATTGTTCGGCTAAGGTTGCAGTAAGGGTTTGCATTTTTTCATCAAAAGGTACTAAATCTATTTCTTCTTCTTCGGTGCCTACATATCGTCCAGGCATCAGTACAAAATTGTTTTGTGCAACTTCTTCAATGGTTGCAGCTTTGCAAAATCCCGCAATATCTTCATACGCTACATCAGCAAGAGATGCTCCTACGTTTCTCCAATTGTGATAAGTATCTGTAATTTGCTTTATATCGTCGTCAGTTAACACTTTGTTTCTGCGGTTTATTAGGATGCCGAGTTTACGGGCATCGATAAACAGAATTTCTTTGCTTCGGTCTCTAAAACCCTCACCCCCGCCTCTCCCAGAGGGAGAGGAACCCTTACGATTTTTAGCCAAAAACCACAAACAGGCTGGTATCATTGTATTGTAAAAAAGCTGTGCTGGCAAGGCAACCATACAATCAACTAAACCATCCTCAATCATGCTTTTTCGGATATCACCTTCACCTCCCGAATTGGAATTCATACTGCCATTCGCCAATACAATACCAGCTGTCCCTGTTGGGCTTAGCTTATGTATAAAGTGTTGTAACCATGCATAATTGGCATTGCCAACGGGCGGTACACCGTATTTCCATCGTTTGTCGTCGCGCAGTTGTTCTCCTTTCCAATCGCTGATATTAAAAGGTGGGTTGGCTATTACAAAATCGGCTTTTAGGTCGGGATGTAAATCGTTGGTAAATGTGTCTCCAAATTGGATATTGGCATCAATACCGCGTATTGCCAGATTCATCTTCGCCAACTTTACGGTTGTGGGGTTGCTCTCTTGTCCGTAAATGCTTAAATCACCAATTGTCCCCTGGTGGTTTTCAATAAACTTCTCACTCTGTACAAACATTCCACCACTACCACAGCACCCGTCATAAATCCGCCCTTTATAAGGTTCAAGCATAGTTACCAACACCTTTACAATACTTTGCGGTGTGTAAAATTGTCCGCCGTTTTTACCCTCTGCATCAGCAAACATTCCCAGAAAGTATTCATAAACCTGGCCTAAAAGGTCTTTACCTTTATGTCCTTCGCCACCAAAGCCAATGGTTCCAATCAAGTCGAGCAATTCGCCCAATCGGGGTTTATCCAAATCGGGATCAGCGTAGTTTTTAGGTAAGATGCCTTTAAGGTTTTCATTGATCTTTTCGATTTCGTCCATTGCATTGTCAATGAGAACGCCAATATTTGGCTGTTTCGCATTGCCTTGCAAATAGTTCCACCTTGCTTTTTCAGGGACATAAAATACATTGTATGCCAGGTATTCATCAGGGTCTTCGGGCATTCCTCCTTCAAATTCACCCTTTCCCTCCATTAACTTTTCATGTAATTCGGCAAAAGCATCCGAAATATATTTTAAGAAGATAAGACCCAATACCACATGTTTGTATTCGGCTGCATCCATATTGCTGCGTAACTTGTCAGCAGCAGCCCAAAGCGTTTTTTCAATCTCTCGTATATCACTCATTTTAATGTTGTCTTCTGATTATTTATTGAGTCGGTTAAATTAGTCAAAATTAACCTTGTTTTTATTATTAACCTTTTTTGCATTTGTGTTTTAAATATTTATCAACTCTAAATTTTCATAATACGATATACAAATTCAGAACCGACCACAAAAAAAGCCCCTTTCGAAGCTTTTTCTGATCAGCAAGAGGCGGTATCCTGCTCATCGTCGATCAAATTCCAGGTGGCATATTCTGCATTTTCTTCCTCCCATGCTTTGTGGCTGGCTGAATCGGCGGTGGGATTCCAAGTAAAATGATAGACTTTTCCGAGCGTCGATCAATATCTTTGCCATGAAACTGAGTTTAACAGTTGATTTTCTCAGATATCAGGCAGGTATAAAAAATGAAACCGCCTAAAAAACCGGGACGAATTAAGCTAAAGCTAACTTTCTATAATTCAGGCATTTGACAATATTTTTTTCCTTGAAGTAATTTTCCGGATATTCTTTTGTTTTTGCCTCCCCATTGTTTGAAAAAGAAAGGTATTTCCTTTTGTTCGCATTGGTCTTTAATTTCAAGAACCCATTCTTCTTTTATCGGTCGAGACTTTGGACCACTTTCACCACCAACAATAACCCAATCGATATTTGTCAAATTAAGATTTGGAATAGCGGTAATCAAAGGTTCAATGGATAAAAATTTGATGAATGCTGGCACTTTACGTAATGAATCTATACGATTAGTAACCTGATCGTTCTCGATAGTAACACCCATCCAAATATTCGGAGTCCAATCCAAAAGCATATAATATTTTTCTAAAATATCACCTCGTTTAGTTAATAATTGGAATGTATGTTGAGAGCATTCATTCATGACCTTGAAAACCGCTTGAATAAATTCGAAAGGCATCTTTTCGTGAAAAAGGTCACTCATTGAATTTACGAATATGATGCGTGGTTTTTTCCAAGTATATGGCATTTGAAGTTCGTTATAATGACAAGCAATATTAAAGCCATCTTTATATTTCTTCAATCCCATCGCCTTTAATCTACGTGTCATTACCTCTGCATAGCAGTTTGCACAGCCTGCTGAGATTTTGGTGCACCCTGTTGATGGATTCCAGGTTGTTTCAGTCCATTCTATTTTTGATGGTTTCATTTATTTAATGAGTTCAATTAAGTATTTTTTAGCTCGATGTATACCAGTTGATGTATTGTTAACATCGCCAGTTCTTTTAATCTTTCCAGATTTTTCCAACTCAATCACTGTTTGCGTGAATAATTCGGGCAAACATAGGTTCGATAGTGCAAATTTCAATCCAGTTTGGTTATCTGAAATTTCACATTTCAAGATTTTATCTTTAATCAATGCTTTGACTGCCTCTTTCTTATTCGATGTAGTCGGATTATGGAAGAGGGTATTCTCCTGGAAATCGTCATAAGTATTGTCAGTCGATTCTCCAGAAAACGTATCTTTTTTCCAACATACTTTTAAAAATTTCTCCATTCCTAAAGAATGGCTAGAACCGAAAATTAATCCATAATGATTTGAGCCTTTTTTTATTGTAAAATGATGCAAATAATAATCAGGGTTATCAATCAGGTTCATAAAATATTGTGCTATTGCTTTATGCCGATCTTTTGGTCTGTTATTAAAGTCAATTACGGAAGTGTCAATGTGTTTTAATGTATTAGGATGTGTCTTAAATCTATCAATGCTTGAAGACGCAATAAAAAAAATAAAATCTGTTTTTGGCGAATTTACTAATTCTTTAAAAATAACATCATCAACTTGTTTAAAACCATATTGATCTAATAAAATGAATTTTGCGTATGATTTATTTTTCAGTATATCTTGAAATTTATCACTATTAAAGGCCTCCTTGAAATCAAAATTTCCAACTTTGTATTTATATGGGCATTCTTTTTTCTGGCAATTTTCTTTAAGACAGTTATCTAGATGACTTTTAATTGCATTTTGTAATTTTATGCTTTTATGGACGCGTAATTCATTAAATCCAAATATAACCCTTTTTTGATCTAATGAATTGCAAACTTTGCAATTATCACCTTTAGCCTCATTTAAGAGGATTAAGGGGCTACCTGGATGCCCTTCAATGTCAGTTCCGCTTCCTGCAAAAAAATCATAAATAAATAACTTGTCAACAAACTTATTGTGAATAAAAACTGGCAACCACTCACGAAAACACTCTCCAAAAATTTCGAGTTTTAGTTTTGTAGCTTCATCAAATGGTTTTTTGTTAATGTCTTTTGTCATGGTATATAGTTATTTAGGTTGATAAAATGGCTTAGTTGTGGTAGATTTAGCATTTGATTAAATCAATTGTCCTTTTGTTAGCAAGAACTGCATAATACAATTTGGAAAGTTAAATTATTAATTTCAAAGTCAAGCAAATAAAAATCATAATTTTCTTCAATTTTTAAGATTCTGTAAGTAGTTATGTTATAAGTGAATAACACAGAAAAAGCTTCTTCAGAAGCTTTTTCTGACCAGCAAGAGGCGTTATCCTGTTCATCGTCGATCAAATTCCATGTAGCATATTCTGCATTCCAATTAAAATGGAAATGAGATTCATGGTTTTCAATAGTGTGATTTGCGGAGGTTTTTGAAGCTGTTTTCATGTGGAAATAATTTGTTTTTTAATGGCCACATGGAACCCTCATAGAAATTATTATTGTTTTGCGAGCTTTTGCAGATGAAGCTTTCATGATACAAGAATTTTAACTAAATTTGTCATGAACACGGCTGAACTTCCGCAGAAATAGCACCGAAAACCCAATCTCCCGGATCAATTTTAAAACCTATGGTGCTGCCATGCATGGGAGTAAGGATGAAATCCTTTGACACTTGTTATTATCAGGTTAGGATAACGCACCTTAACAGGAAATGCTTCTCCCGGGGCTGACTTCCCGGGGGGGTGTAATTGATTTGATTTTTTTGACGAACAAAAAAAGGGCAAACGCCCCTTTCCTTTAAAACGGGTACTTGTTTATTCCAATATTGCGGATTCCTGTATCATTTGTCTTTTTCAATTTCTTCGTTAATAATTACATTGCCAAAATTTTTATTAAACAATGTTTCCAAATCATTTTTTATCACTTCAAATGAAGGAAGATTTTCTGCTTTAATCTGATGCTCCAGACTATTCTTCCATGCTAATTTTACCACTCGCTCACTTTTTGGATTTATCAACTGATCGATGCCTGTAAATTCAAGGTTTTTGTATTTCATTTTTTCGTGAAATGCTGATATTATATTCTTCCAATCAAGGTCCGGAATATTATTTGATAAATACCATATGTCGTAGTAATCTCTCGGTGCGGTATAAGAACGTTGTACCAATGCCCTGATTTTTTCGGATAGTACTTCTTCAATCCTGTAACATGGTATGCTCTCAATTGGTAATAATTTGTCCGGATAAGGATGAAACAGTTCCTTTTCAACCGGCTTAAACATCATTTTCTCATAAAGAATTACCTCTATTTTTATTTTTGTTTGCCATCTATCCGGAGTCGGCGGCGCTTCATTTTTTGAATGATCTGCTCCCCAATATTTTACTATTGCTTCATAACCTACTTTTTTGTCCTGGAAAACTATCGGTTTTAAAGACACTATGTGTGTCGGAATACCTGTATGTGAAGTTACATTATTGCATGTTTCCTGCAAATGCTGTTTTGTAAATTCAAAGTCTTTGGATATGGAAGTAAAGTCCAGGTCTTCGGAAAATCTGTAATCAGGAAACCAACATTTCCTTAAACAAGTACCTCCTTTGAAAACTAAATTTTCCGCTATCTCCGGAATGGAAAAAAGGGCAGCTATAAAATGCCCCAGTACCCAATCCTTATCTATAACAGTTTTGGCTACTCCTGCATCTTCTGCTATTGTGACTATATCTTTCTGTAAGATCATTTTAATACTGTTTGTTAAGGATTCCGATTATACCTTCTTTCGGGATATTCAGCCTCAGTTTCCATTTGTTTATAAATTCTCCTTCTTCGACTCCTGCCGGATCAAAGAGATTGTATTTTTCATTTGCCTGGTTTTTTGCAAATGCTATGAAATCACTTAATTCCTCTTTACCGCATAATTCAGCCAAATACCCCATACGTTTCGTTGCTGCCATACTATGAATGGCTTCACAGGCTTTTATCAATTCATCACTTTTCAACTCAGCCTCTTTAAAAGCCCGGATTAGCTCCGCATATCCTCCCGAATACTTTGGTAAATCAAAACAATCCGCAAGTGTTTTCTCCAAAGTTGTGACCCTGTAACTATGATTACCATATCCTTCATTTATAATACCAGCTTGCTTACCCGCATTTATTTTGACAAACTTGTAATATACCCCAAACACAGTTTTGTCCTGCTTCGACTTTGTGGTCTGTATAAAAACAGAGTTAGGGAATTGTTCGGTAAGGCCATATTGATGCAAAGCCGACCAATAGGATATGGCACCATCGGGGACCAGAAAACATCCGATTACCTTTTCATCCCTGAAATTATATCTGCAATATTTTCCACGCTCGATCCGGGAAAAAATGCGTTTGTGTACCAGATTTTCAATCAACTCATTAATTTCATCTACTTTATTCCCTATCTGCTCTTTTATATCTTCAAGGGAGAAAATATTCAACTCATAATCATCCAGCATGAGCATAAAATCAATTTGCTTTTGCGTTAAATTTTCCGATAGATATGTACTCTTTGCCATTACCTTTTGTTTATTTATAAACCCTACAAAATGGGGTTTATCTTGATTTGAAAGGTAAAAGTAGTCAATTTTATTTATTTTTCAAATAAAATTGGGATTGTCATGGTGTATTTAACAAGGAACACTTTATAGGATATCTGATTACCTTTCGAACAACCATAGACCTTAATTATTGAGGTTTATCCTTACGTAAAAGGTAAGATTCGATTGTATCCGGATTTTCTAAAAAAATCCTTAGTTCGCAGAAGATAAAATTCTTTGACTATGGAAATTTATAGTCAAAGATGTTTCATGTCTTCCTCACCACCAAATGATTCAGCCCCGGATCGTTCAGCAATCGTTCCATTTCTGACTGTATAATATCCTGTACATCCTGTTTTATCTGAAGATAGTTGCGTTGCACCATTGTATTGTCCAGCTTGCGGATGACCTGAATATCGTTGTAAGCATCCTGTTCTTTCTTCAGTGCATCATGGTCGTTTAATATCTCGCAATGGAAAGTTTTCAGGTCAATCTTACAGTCCGGATCGTCAGCGACCATACCCACAAACTCCCCGGAACTGAGTGCGGAAATTTTAGAGGGTGGTACAGCAGATTCCAATTGTTTGGAGCGGCTGATGGAGGTATCGGCACTGTTAATAGAAAGACTTTCCCGGTCCTGCATAATCTTACCAAAACGTTCCGATAATTGCCTGGCAGTGTCACCGGTTACCTGTCCGACAATGATATTCCCAGTAATGTTCATGATCACATCTGCCTGTTCACGTCCATAGTCTTTTCGAAGCTGGCTGAAGTCCTGGATGCCCAGGCATGTAGCCACCTTGTTACCTCTTGCCGTGGCGATCAGACTATCCATATTGTTCAGATAAATAGTCGGGAACTCATCAAAAATAAGGCTGCTCTTTTGTTTACCTTTCTTGTTCACCAGCTTCACCAAACGGGTTACATACAGAGATAGTACCGCACCATAAATCTGCATTTTCTGCGGATTATTGCCCATGCAGACAATCTTTGGATCATCCGGATTGTTAATGTCGAGTGTAAAGTCGTTGCCGGATAAAACGTAGTACAGTTGCGGTGAAGAAAGCCTGGCCATGGCCACTTTGGCGGAGGCGATCTGGCCTTCCAATTGCTCCATCACATCATTCAGGTAAGCATTCACAAAAGGATTGATCAGTACATCAATTTCCTTCTCCGTCCTGAGCAAAGTAAACAGGCTGTCATAGTCCACCTGCATCAGTTCAATAACGTGTGGCAGGGTGCAAAATTCACCGTCCTTATACTTTCTTAAATACCATATCACCGCCGTCAGAAAATTGATAGGTGATTCCACAAAAAAGTCACCCTGGCGCTTGATCCATTCCCTGTTCAATCCCATCAGAATGGTTCGTGCAGATTCAGCCGCATCGGTAATGTCGGTCATTGCCGAAGGTTCCAACGGATTACAACGATGGCTTCGGGTCAGGTCATCAAAATTGATCACATAAAATGCAGGTGGCCTGGGATACCTATGCTTGTTTTTCAGCCATGTATTGTAGGCAATTCTGGTCAGGTCATCAAACTTAAAATCGTACACGAACATGGTAAAGCCTTTACGGATATGTTGCGTAATGATGTGGCGTATCACGAAGTAAGATTTACCGGAACCGGGTGTTCCCAATACCATCACCCCCCGGAAAGGATTAATAATGTTGATCCAACTATCACGCACCTTTTCTTTAAGCTGGTAACGGGCAGGCAGGTTAATGGAATATTCATTCTCCAGCAGGCGTTCTTCCTGTGGAAACGTCTCGTTCTCTTTGTTAAAAATATCTTTATTGTTGAGCTTGTTCCTGATAATCCTCGATAACAAAGTACCGCCCGAAAGCGAGAGCAAAAACCCAATGGAAGTAATGCCAATATACACCATTGCCAGTTCCGTCGTTTTTATTTTCAACAGAAGGGCCAGGTAACTTGTAAAGTAAATCAGCAATCCGGTGATGATATATGCAAACGCGGTTTTGTGGTTCAGCTTTTCGTTTTTTCGGCCTCTTGCTCCCAACAGGGAGATAAACAGAAAACCCAATGCAATGAACTTGGATTTATGAAAATTCCCAAACAATCCCGTTCTGTAAATATTGCCCAATAAGCGGTCACTGAGTGCGCTGCTCAACCCCCACTCCTGGAAAGCAGCATAACAATAATAATAAAAATGGATTACTAAAATTACAATGCTGATCAGCCTGGTCATATCCAGAATTTTCCGCAGTGCCTGTTCGTTCTCCCCTGTCTGCATTACCATAGCTTTAAAATTTCATGGATTGTTATTGAATGTTATTCAAGTTCTTTCTTTTCCTTTTTTTCTTCTTTTTCAATTGGTACGGCAGGTAATTTGATGTCTGCTCCGTTTGCATCAGGGTATCCAGTATGTTTTCAAGTTCTTTGAAAGGTGCAGCAATCTGCATGGCGTTTTGATGCGCCTTGGTTTCTGCCTCACCGGCGTTAGCCTGAGGATGTAACCCAATCGGTTCCTTAGGAGCTGAATGCGAAGGCAACTTCTGCTCCGGAACTATTTTTTGTTGGCAACGTTCCTGAATGGCTTTTGCACTGTACTGTTTGCCCAATACACTTCCGTTGAATACGCATTTGGTCTGGTGGTCAACATAGGTGATGCCGTAAATCAAACCTGTATCATTTTGGCGCAGGGCGACATGAATACCCTGTTTTTCCAATGCGTTTATCAAATTGTAAAGTGTTACCTTTTTTCCCGTTAAGATCATATCAATGGCGTTCTTGATCCGCGCCTTGTACGGAATCCGCTTCGCTTCATTTTCCTTAAACTTCTCTTCCAAAAATTTAAGGGTTGGTTTGTTGTAAAACATGCTTGCCTTGATAGGCACGCCGATCGGATTTCCTTCAGTATCCAGTATCCGGTAAAGTAACCCGTTGTGCTGGTAAATCCTCGAATTTTCACTACCCCGCTCTGCAATTATATTGTATTGTTTGAACACCGCATTCAGTTCAGGCAAGCTGGCATAACGATATTGGTTTAATACCGCTTCCAATACATTTTGAATGGCCATTTTGGTCTGCGATTTACCATATAACACCTTTGCCACGGACACTGGTTTTAGCTGGTATTTATTCTGCTTTTTTTGCGCTTCGGCATTGATCAGACCGAACTCTTTTTCGATGGCTTTCCTTGCCTGTTCGGATTGGTTGCGGCCTATGTTATTCATGTCAATCCGGCTACCGTCAGGGCGCACTTTTATCGATACGAGGTGGATATGCGGATGCGCTGCATCGTGATGTTGATATACCAGGTACGGTTGTTTTCCAAAGCCGATTTTTTCCATGTAAGTATCTGCAATAGCCAGTAATTTTTCTTTAGAGAAATTACTTTCGGAAGCATGAAAATTCAGGGAAATATGCACGCTGCTACGCTTTACATTTTCATTCAGTTCCAACTGTTTCATGAGGCGGTTCAACTTCATTGAAAGGTTCATTTTATCAGGGTCAACGGGATAATTCCCGACCCCGATGCACTCTGCCACACCTGCTTTCACCTTGTTCTCATTGTAGTTAAAAATGCGGTGAATGGAGTGCCCTGTCTTGATTACTGCAACCATGATTCTGCTATTTTTTGAACATGCTTTTTGATCTCGTCCACCTTGTTGAAGAGTGTCTTTTTCTCCACTTCATATGCGATCAGCCAGCTTTTGAATTCAGCAATCTGGTTAAGCGTATGCAGTCGTTTTACCGCCTGGTTGAAGTTGTTCCCGATATGGTTCAGTTCATTTCTAAGCAGTGCCATTTCTGCCATAAAGTCATCCAGGGATTGGTTCCGGTAATAACTGGTTACCGGCTTTTCAAAAAGGTTACGGCGCACATAATCGCTTAGCTTCCGGCAGGTGCTCGCCTTCCATTTTTGTTCAATTTTTGTATACTCTCCGGGTGTCAGGCGCAGCCCGATGAT
>Ga0209512_1001586_pt1 | contig 27313 bp, 24 predicted proteins | sample frozenSSSSmetaG_FD_184142 | JGI IMG/M metagenome (GOLD analysis project Ga0209512, IMG submission 184142) | Glacier valley bacterial and archeal communities from Borup Fiord, Nunavut, Canada, to study Microbial Dark Matter (Phase II) -... | ecosystem: Environmental > Aquatic > Freshwater > Ice >...
GTCATTTGCGCCGTGTGTTTACCGAACAGGCCGGTATTAGCCCCAAGTTTTTTGCCCGGCTAAAACGCTTCAATTACGTACACTATGCCTTGATTCGAGACCCAACGGCCGATTGGCCTGACTTTCTAACTGCTCAAGGTTTCTACGACCAGTCGCACCTGATCAAAGACTTTGTTGAGTTTACGGGTAAAGCGCCTTCTGTAGCCTTACAACGTTATCGGCAGCTAACGGCAAGGGTGACTGAATAGATTGTCCGTTTTTTACAATTCAACCTGCTGCTAGCCCGCTACTTTTGATCCATCACCAAAATCCCAATTGTATATGACTACCGAACAAAATAAACAGCGCATCGCCGAGTATCTCAACGCCATACATGGCAAACCAAAGCCCATGGCCGTGCTCGATCAATTCATTTCGGATGCGGATATGGAGCTAAAAGGCCACATTCAGGTCTTTGAGGCCGGTATTCCCTGCTACGATTTTATTCCCGAAGACATCATTGCCGAGGGTAACAAAGTGCTGGTTCGGTTCCGGGTGACGGGTCAGCACACGGGCGAGTTGTTCGGCTGTGCGCCAACGGGCAATCAGGTCAATATTCCGGGCATGATTTTGTACGAACTTGACGACAACGGCATGATTGTCAATCACTGGATGGAAGTAGATTCGGTCGGAATGATGCAGCAGATCAGCACGGCGGTAATGGCTTAAAAGCCGTTTAAACCGGTTTAGCTACGGAAGCCAGTTCGATTTAGGTCGGGCTGGCTCTTTTTTTTGAATTGAATCAGCAAGCGAAATTGGGTGAATAGCCAATGAGTGAACGGTTTGTAGAATGTCCCTTTTTTACAATATCCTGCTTTGAGCGAAGCCTACTTTTGAGTCGTATCAACCAAACTCGTTGACTAACTCATGAACAAATTCGCACCAACACAGCTATTGGCGATTCTTGCCACAGTCAGTCTGCTGATCGCTCAGCAAAATCATGTATTCGCTCAAACCAATACCGATGAAGAAGCGATCAAGAAAGTAATCATCGATGAAGCCGATGCCTGGATTCGGCATGACGTTCAGGGCTGGGCCAGTGCCTGGATTGACTCGCCAGTAACATCAGTGGCTAATAATGGCGGGCCGGGTATCGTGATTTATCGCAAAGGATTTGCCGAACTGAAGCAGATTGAAGAAAAACGGGCTACTCTCCCCCCTTCCACTACGTTAGACAGCCGCGAGGATTGGCATATCCGTGTAGTAGGAAACATGGCCTGGGCCAGACATATCCAACACTTCACGTTGCAAAAAACGAACACCAAACTAACAGGTTTCGACCTCAAAGTGCTGGAAAAGATCGACGGTCAATGGAAAATCTCTACCTCATCCTGGATGGGAGACTACAGGAACGCTACTCCGCCGATGAAGTCCACGTATTGAGGCTATAACAGGGGTCGCAAAATGTCTCATTTGTACAATGACGGGGGTTTAGCTGTCCATACTTTTGATTCAGTATTCCGACCGTATCTATTTTCATCATGACTCCACTTTTACGCTCCCTGTTTCTGTCGGCCCTGCTTTGGGCCGCCTTCTTTGGGCCCGCCCGCGCCCAAACCCCGCGACCGTACACGGCTTCCTTTGTTGGCACGCTGGGAAGGGACACGGTTTTGGTTGAAACTTATACGGTACTGGATAACCATCTGTACGGCAAGGCGTTTATTCGAGTTCCCGAAGATTATATTGGCGTATTCAGCATTCACTTTTACCCTGACGGATCAATCAGAGAGTTTAACGTGATGGCCATGAATCCGGTTAACAGTTCCCTGCCGTTTGAGGCTAAATCGGGATCATTCCCCTATCGGTTAAACATGAATTGCAAAAACGATACGTGTACATTTTATAATGCTCTGAAAGCCAGGAATAAAGAAATCCCTGTCAGTCATAAAGCCAGATCCATGAATTTTGTGGGCGGATGGGTGCCCATCATTTCATTGATGGAATGGAATTGCGTGCGCTTGGCGCGTTCAGGGCAGCAACGTTTACCCTTGAAAATGATAAATTCCCAATTGGGCGTGTTCGACATCGGGGTTCAGTATTCAAACCCGGAAACGATTCTCTTCGGCGGCCCTTTTTTAGAGTACACGAAGATAAACGTCAACGCCGACGGGCAAATAACCAGTACAGATGGTACGGGTACGCCCTGGAATTACTGGGTAGCCAAACACGAACCAATAGACATTGATTTGGTGGCGAAACGGATGGTGCGGAACCCGCCCATTGGCAACCCATCACCACCTGAAACGATAAGGGCTAACATACATAGCAGCACTATTGAGGTACAATACGGCAGGCCATTCAAACGGGGCAGAACCATATTCGGCGGTATTGTACCTATGGATTCCGTATGGCGGACGGGTGCAGGTCAGGCAACAACCATAATACTCTCTGCCGACATAACCATCCAGAATACGATTATTCCGAAAGGTCCATACAGTCTCTACACAATCCCCGGCCAAAACGAGTGGACGCTTATTTTTAACACCGACCTTACCACATGGCCTACCAATCCCGACCGGAGCAAAGATTTGGCCCAACTGAATATCCCTGTAGAAAAGTCAGCGCGTGTCATCGAGCAGTTCACGATTGATGTGCAGGAGACAAAAAAGGGTGGCCGAATCCGGTTTAGCTGGGACGACAGAACGGCGTTCGCTGATTTCGAACTGACAAACAAGTAAAATATTGATTTACAAAGTATTAACACGTTTTTTTTGAATCTCGTTTCTCCATCAAACCAATGAAAAATACCCTATTACTCGCCTGTCTATTTCTCCCTGCCTTACAGGCATTTGCCCAAACCGCAAATGCCGACGACGAGGCCGCCATCAAAGCCGCCATCATCGGCGAGACGGATGCCTATATCCGGCGCGACCTTGATGCCTGGGTAGGCTCTTTCGTCGATTCGCCCCAGACCTCCTATGCCCTCACGCCAAGCAACGCGCCGGGTACGGTGGCCTCTCGGCAGGGGTTTCAGGAAATGAAGCAGAGCATGAAACGCTGGATGACAATGTCACCCAAATCGGATATGATTAGCGAAGGGCGCGACAACTGGACCATCAAAATTGTGGGTAACATGGCCTGGGCGCGGTTCGTGCAGCACACCACGCTGGTAGCCACCAACACGAAAATGGATCTGGTTGAGCTGAAGGTCATGGAAAAGATCAACGGCCAATGGAAAATCTCGACCTCAGCGACCATTGCTGATTTCAAGAACGCCACTCCGCCGATGAAGTCCACGTATTGAACTACCCGTCCCATGATTATGGGATGGTGGGACGTTCGGCTAACCAGTAGGTTTGTATTGGCTTAAGAATGTCGTATCTGTACAATTTCGGGGGGTTAATGGCCCCTACTTCTGAGTCAGTATTGCAACTATATCTATTTTCATCATGACTCCACTTTTACGCTTCCTGCTTCTGCCTGCCCTGCTTTGGGCCGCATTCCTTGCGCCAACCCGCGCCCAAACGCAGGATTTTGATGTCGCGCTCGAACGAGTTGGCCCGTTCTGCCCCACCAACCTGCTTGAAGGAGATCGGGATTTTGCTGGAACCCCGAAAATTTATATCCGAACCGATATTCGGATTTCGTCAGATGGACTTCGATTGCTGTTATCCAGCCGGTTTTATGCCCGCGAGGAAGGTGGAGACCATACGACCGTTGACCAAACCTTTACGCAAACGCTTTGGACTGCTCCCGACGGGCAGCGTATTGTCCAGTATGCCGTACTGACTGGCCCCAACAACGCCAACCTGCGCTGGAGTGAACCCCGTCGGCGCGGCTATCAGGAATACTGCAACGATGATTGCGCCAAAGACATGATGCGGCAACCGGAATTTGTGCAGCAGCACCGCGTCATTGTCGATACCGACGGCGATGATATCAGTTACGGCGGTCGCTGCGACGATGCCAGTACCAGTTTCTCACTGGCTATCAGTCGCTTGCTGGTTAGCTGCACCCCAACAAACCCGGCCCAAACGACAGCCAATAATATCCGCAATGAGTATAGCGGTACCGATAGTAAGGCCCCCAGCACTCGATACAACGGTGCCGATAGCAAGGCACCCAACACTCGAAAGAAGAAAAAAGAGTAAACCAATCCATTTCCAAACATAAACCAATTTCTTAAAACCAATGAAAACGCTCAGAATTTTGCGCGTACTGGCACTTGCTGTGCTTACGCTAACGGTAGCCCTGCTGATGGGTAGCCCAACGATAGCCCAATGGGTCCCAGTAACGAACGGTCAGATTCCGGGCAATGCCGTTATTGGTGGCTTTGAGGCCAATGGAGATCGGATTTTCATTGCCCGTGTCAATCACGAAGGGGGCGTTCACGTGGGCAAAGCCCGACAGGGCGACCAGACTGCTTTTATTCCCTACGGTAGCCGGGAAATCAGTCTGCCCAACTACGAGGTTTATCTGGGCGATGGCAGCATGGGACGCTATGGCCGTTGGCAACCCGTAAAACCCGGCCAACCAATACCGGCGAACGCCATTCAGGGTGGCAATGAAGCTGATGGAACTCCACTCTACGTGGCCAGAGCCGTTATCGAAAATAGTTTTCAGCCAGGGAAAGCCAAGGGCAATGCGGCCTTCATTCCTTATGGCGGGCAGGAACGAGTGGTCAATCAGTTTGACGTGCTAGTTTCGGACCAACAACAATCTCGTGTACAGACTTCGGTTGGCCCCGAAAATAAATCACAACCAGAGCGGTATAGCAATACTATAGAAGAAGAAACAAACGGTGAGTTCTGTACAACCCGAAAAGTCGATCTACAGGAGTCAAATTTTGAGCGAATTATTATAGGGGGTATTCTAGATAAGACGTTCCCGGGTGCATTGTATATGGCCCCGTCCATTGCGGATGGTTCTTTCGTGCCGTTTACCACCAATCCTAGGCTACCTCTACAGCTTCGTATCGATTTGTATGGTGGCCGAAGCCAGGGTAGCACCACTACTACTGTAAATGCGCCTGTTTCTTTTGGTCAGATCCAAGATGGAATACTGGATTTGATTCGGCGACATGGCGCAAACAGTAACCCAGCCCGACTGACTTATACTGTTAGAAAAATTGATGCAGAAGAGGAACTTAACATCTTTGTTGGAGGCAGTTATAGTGGCTTCGGCGTAAGTGTACAGGCTACGTTTGATTATCGGAATAAACGTAAAAAGAATGTTATACTGGCTCGTGCCACACAAGCATACTTTAGTGTATCTGTTGATAACGATGCAACTCTGGTGGGGCAGCAGGTAAGCAGTCATAACGACGCAGCTTATTTGTCAAGTGTTGCCTATGGCCGAATTGGATATTTGCGTATAGAAACCGATGAATCAGAAGAAACTATCAAAGCCACACTGAATGGCTCTTACAGTGGAGCAACGATAGAGGCTCGCGCCGAACACGAACGGATTTTGCGTGAATCAACCATTACTGGATTTTTTCTAGGGGGCGAGGCAACACCTGCTGCCAGAACCATTGGCGGATACGACGATTTCAGAAACTGGCTGATTAACGGAGCACGCTACAACAGTAACACGGCACCTGTTCCAATTAGCTACAAACTTCGATACCTGAGAGCCCAACGTGATGCTTATGTAACAATGACAACCTCTTATACCGAACGAAACTGTGAGAAAGCCAAATACTTAGAAGTTGCCCTACTCGGCATTACGTCAGACATTCGGCAAAACGGTATGTGTGGCACCATCAAAGTGGAGGCATTGGAAACACAAGATGGGACGGTTAATCTAGTGAAACGGCAGGTGTTTCCGGAGGGTGAACCTGATGGTACAACTATAATCTGGAAAACTGACCGTGCCCGTGGAGTGCCACCTATTGGATGGAAACAGGGAGGAGTACCACCCAGTAACATACAGAAGAAATTTTATTACTATTTCGATCCCCGTAAGGTAGGAAGAAACGAAGTAAAGCTACGGCTGACGATGAACATTGATGCTTGGCACAAGGACAACGACTTTGCCGGTGAAGGATGGCATGGAATGGGTCGCGAACAAACCCAGGAGTTTAGGTTAACGGAAGCCTTAAACGGTAATGATAAGATTGGTGAGACTAGGTATCTGGTTCTCGGCCCATTCCGAAGCCACTCCCGAAGCGATAGGGAACACGATTTTCGGGCTATATTTCAGATTAAGCCAGCAAATTGACACCGACTAATCCCCGCCAATGCTCACCTCGGCAGCGTGGATTCCATAGCTATTATCATTCAGAGTGCAGGAAAAATGCGAACGCCAAAAAAGCCAGGTTCGATAATTTTTCAACTCAACTTATCCCATGTCTCCCCTACAGTTAATACTGATGTTGGCTTTATGGGCCAGCGTATATGAACCTGCGTTTGCTCAGACAGTCGCAAAGCCCAACCTGTTTATCGTGTCGGTGGGAGTCTCTACGTATAGAGACTCCCGACTGAACCTTAAATACGCCCACAAAGATGCGCTGGACCTGGCCGAGGCCTGGCGCAGCCAAACCGACCTCTACGATGTGCGGGATGTGAAAACGCTGATTAACGAGCAGGCTACCCGCGCCAACGTCCGGGCCGCGCTGTCGGGTTTGCGGGGAAAAGTTTCGCCCAGTGTTTCGTAAAGGGTAGTATGGCGGCTTTTTTTTATTTTTGATGCTCTATTCATCTTCCCATGACTAAGCATCGACTGATACTAACGGCCACCGAACGGGCTGACTTACTGGCTAAAGTACAAAAAGGCAAAGCGATCGCTAAACGTATCCAAAAAGCATAGGTGCTTTTGGCCAGTGACGAGGCCGTTGAAAGACAAAGCTAAACCACTATTGCCACCACCTATCATCTCTCCACTCGTAGTGTCGAGCGGATTCGCAAAGAGTTTTGTGAGCAAGGTATGGCTCAAAAAGAGCCATACCCTCGGCAGCCCCGCTCGGATAAAAAACTCACGGCAGAAGTCGAAGCTCATTTAATTGCCATTGCCTGTAGCGAGCCGAATACATAGCGATCCTTACGACGGATTTTCATCCCGTTCCGGTAGGTATTCTCGTTTTACTGGTATGCCTGACGGGTTTCCTACGGTGCTGAATGAATACGCCGTAGAACACCTGTCAAAGATGTTGCCCCCGGTTTTCAACCGGGGACGATTTTGGTATCATCAGCCTCACAACAGCTTATCGGGTGTGATGGGTAGCTCCCGAACGCGCTTGCCGGTGGCGTTGAATACGGCATTGGCAACGGCGGCTGCCACCCCCACGATACCCACTTCCCCGATGCCTTTTATCCCCATCCTGTTAGAGAAGGTATCGGACTCCCGAATGAAAATGGCTTCCATTTCGCCAATATCCAGGTTAGACGGAACGTGGTAATCACCCAATGACCGGGTCACGAAATTGCCCCATCGTGGGTCGAGCACGGATTCTTCGGTTAGGGCCATACCGATGCCCCATATATTGCCACCGATAATCTGCGACCGCGCTGTTTTGGGATTCAGAATTTTACCCGCCCCCGTCACAGCCAGAAAACGGGAAACCCGAACCATTCCGGTCAATACATTGACCCGTACCTCGGCAAAATTCGCGTTGAAACTATGGGCCGAGTACGATTCCGCACTCTCCAGCGGGTTGGAATCCACCCTGGTTTTGTGCGTGCTTATCTTTTCCGAGACCATTAACTGCGAAGCGGTAGGTCGGGTATGGTACTCTTTCCCTGACTTGGCAATCAGCTCGTCCGTAATCTTGATACAGGCGTCGTTTACCACGTTGGCATAGCTGGCTGCACCTACCGAACCCACCGAGCCAGCGGCTGGCGGCAGGTCCGAATCGCCAATATGGACGTTTACATTTTTGATGGGCAGGTCCAGCGCGTCGGCTGCCGTTTGGGCCAGGATGGTATAGGTGCCCGTTCCGAGGTCGGCAGCGGCCAGTTCGATGGTGGCGGTAACGGTATTGCCTTCCCGGTTTAGCTTCACAATGGCCGAGCTTGGCCGTTGGTGCGCCGGATACGTACCAGCCGCCACGCCGTAGCCAATCAGGTAATCACCGTCCTGATTTTGCCGTGGCTCCATCTTGCGCTTATCCCAGCCGAAGGCTTTACCCCCCGCCTGTAAACACTGCACGGCTTTCCGCGACGACCAGGGTTTGCCATTGGATGGGTCTTTTGCCGGTTCGTTTTTGATGCGGAACTCGATGGGGTCCATCTTCAGCTTGTACGCCAGTTCATCCATCGCCGACTCAAGCGCAAAGCTACCCGTCGATTTTCCCGGACCCCGGGTGTAGGTCGGCAGGATGACATTCATGGGTACCACCCGGTACGTAATGAGCGCGTTGGGCGTGTCGTACATGATTTTGGAGCAATCCCCGCAAGGCTCCACAAATTCAGTATGGATGGCGCAGTGGGTCGTAATTTCGTGCGCCAGCGCGGTTAGCTTGCCCTCCTTCGTAGCCGCCAGACTCACCTTCTGAAAATTTCGCTGACGCAGCCCAACCGAGTTAACCATCTGATTCCGGGCCAGCGCCAGTTTTACCGGACGCTTTGCCACTTTGGCAGCTACAGCCGTAAGCACCAGATTGGCCCACTGACCGCCTTTGGAGCCGAATCCACCCCCAATGTACGGCGAAACGATTCTGACGTTTTCCGGGGTAAGATTCAGCGTAGCGGCCGCTGCGTGCTGCGCTCCATTTATGATTTGGGCACTGCTGTAAAGCGTCACCTGATTGCCCGTCCATTCGGCAATGGCAGCGTGGGGTTCCATGGGGTGATGGTGCTCAATCGGGGTGGAGTAGGTCTCCTCAATGGTAAAGCTGGCCGTGCGCAGGGCCGCTTTGGCATCGCCCCACTTTTCATCATGGTTGTCTTTTGGGGGCCTGGCTTCGCTGGCCAGTTTATCGAAATCAGCCTTTGGGGACTTTTTGTCGTAATCAACTTTTATGAGGTGTGCGGCATGGCGGGCCTGCTCAAACGTATCGGCCACGACGATGCCGATGTTCTGCCCGTAAAACTCGATTTCGGGGCTTTGCAACATCGCTCCCCCCCGAATGCCGCCTTTCTCGTTCAGTTTGGGCGCATTTTTATGCGTGATAACGGCCAGCACGCCCGGCGATTTTTCGGCTTCTGCCGAGTCGATATTCGTTATCGTTCCGGCGGCAATGGTACTCTTGAACAGAACGGCGTAAGCAGCATTCTTCATCGGATGGTCTACCGAATAGTCTGCTTTGCCCGTCACCTTTAGAATACCGTCGATACGACTGACGGGTGTACCAACTATTTTATCTTTTTCGCGCATGGCATCGGATGATTAGATCAGGACTTACTGCCGTTCAGGGCTTGTTGCAGGGCCAGGATAATACTCCGCTTGCCCAGTTCTACTTTGAATGTGTTGTGTTCCAGTGGCCGGGCTTCGGCCATTCCGGCTGTTGCTGCCAGCCTGAAGTTGGCTTCGGTTGCTTCTTTGCCAACGAGCAGTTGCTCCGCTTTCAGCACGCGCCAGGGCTTGTGGGCCACCCCGCCCATCGCGATACGGACCTTACTGATTTTGTTTCCATCCAGTTCCAGCGCAGCGGCCACCGAAATCAGTGCGAACGCATACGAAGCGCGGTCGCGGACTTTCAGGTAGTAGGAGTGATCAGCAAGCCTGTTTTTGGGTAGTTCGATGGCGGTAATCAGTTCGCCCTGATTCAGATTGGTTTCCTTTTCGGGCGAATCGCCGGGCAGGCGGTGGAAATCGGTAAACGGAATGGTACGTTCCTGCCCGCTGGCGTTTCTGACGGTTACGACGGCATCCAGCGCGGCTAGGGCAATTGCCATATCGGAGGGATAAACCGCCACGCACTTCTCGGACCAGCCGAAAATGGCGTGCAGCCGGTTTATTCCCTGCATGGCTCCGCAACCGGTGCCCGGTTCCCGTTTGTTGCACGGCATGGACACCTCGTAGAAATACGGGCAACGGGTTCGTTGCAGCAGATTGCCGCCATTGGTCGCCATGTTCCGTATCTGACCGGATGCACCAGCCAGAATGGCCTGGGTCAGCAACGGGTAGTGCTGACGAACCAGCGGGTGGTTGGCTGCGTCGGTATTCTTGCCCAGGGCACCAATGGAAAGGCCACCCTGGTTGGTTCCGGAGGCAATCGCTTTGATGTCGGCAAGGGGCAGTCGGTTGATGTCAATGAGTTCATCGGGCCGCTCCACATCTTCCTTCATCAGGTCGAGCAGATTGGTGCCACCCGCCAGGAATTTGGCATGCGGGTTTCCCGACAGCCCTTTTGCGGTCGAAGAAACATCGGTTGCAGACGTGTATTTGAATGGTCTCATGAGCTATAGGGCGTTAGTCGGCGAAGTGCCAGGTCTGTTCCACGGGTTTGCCGCTGTGTACTTCCTGAATGGCCGCCACAATGTTGGGATAGGCACCACAACGGCAGATATTCCCCGACATCCGCTCCCGAATTTCTTCGTTGGAGAGTTGAACCGGTCCGGTTTTCCGGCGAACGTTTTCGGTTACGTAGCTCGCGTCTCCTCGTTTTGCTTCGTCTATCAGGGCCACTGCCGAGCAGATTTGGCCGGGTGTGCAGAAGCCGCAAAGCGGCCTGTATCGGATGGAGGTCGTTCTCCCGGGCTACGCCTTCGATGGTTTTAACGGACCGGCCTTCGCAACTGGCAGCCAGCGTCAGGCAGGACAGTACCCGCTGCCCGTCTACAATAACCGTACAGGCCCCACACTGACCGTGGTCGCACCCTTTCTTGGAGCCGGTCAGCTCGAGCCGTTCGCGCAGGGTATCCAGCAGGGTCATTCGGGAATCGACCGTCAGCTTTCGGGCCGCGCCATTGACACGGAAGGAAACGTCGACCCCGTTTTCGATGGTGGTTAGTGGCGCGTTGCCCGACGGGATGCTGTGAGGGCGGGCGAAAACCCGCTCGGCCACCGCCGACTGAGCCGCCAGAATGCCACCACCGGCCAGTGTCATCAATTTCAGAAAATGCCGCCGGTCAACACCCGTATCAAGAATCTCATTGAGGTCTTCCGGCATCAGATCTTCGAACAGTTTCCTTTCGTCTTCTGTTAGCTGGGGTTTTTCGTCTTCGTTCATCAGGTAGATTTTTAGACGTTTTGTTGTCGCGTTAGTCAGTCGGGAGAAGTTGCTTTCTGAGACGGAGCAATGTACAAATAAGCCATCATACAATTCGATAGGTGCTGGTATTAGAAGCTGTTTAAGCTACTCGCTTTGGTCGAAAAACTCGTCTTTCAGCCAACGTGATCGACTCGAATAACCTTTAACACCACGAAAGCGGGTAACTCTTCTGGTATGCACAAAGGCATAAAAAAGCCGCGTTCAGACTCGTCTGACGCGGCTTTTTTCAATATATCAACACTGAAGTCAGACCAGATCGAAGCGGTCAGCATTCATAACCTTCGTCCACGCGGCTATGAAATCCTGCACGAATTTCTCCTGCGAGTCCTGGCAACCGTACACCTCGGCAATAGCGCGGAGTTCGGAGTTGGAGCCAAAGATCAGATCGACACGGGTGCCCGTCCACTTTGGTTCGCCCGTGTTCCGGTCACTACCCATAAACAGGTTCTGCGCGTCTGACGTGGCCCGCCAGGTTGTACCCATGTCGAGCAGATTCACGAAATAGTCGTTGGTGAGGGCTTCGGGGCGGTTGGTGAACACGCCGTGCTTCGAGTGATCGAAGTTGGTGTTCAGCACCCGCATACCACCCACCAGCACCGTCATCTGCGGGGCTGTCAGACCCAGTAACTGCGCTCTATCGATCAGCATATCCTCTGCCGCCGACTTGTGGACCGGGTTCAGGTAGTTGCGGAATCCGTCGGCGCGGGGTTCCATGGCGTCAAACGATTTTACGTCGGTCTGCTCCTGCGATGCGTCCGTACGGCCCGGCGAGAAAGGTACCGTTACGTCATGACCAGCATTTTTAGCGGCCTGCTCTACACCGGCACAACCCGCCAGTACAATCAGGTCGGCGAGTGAAATCCGCGTGTTGCCCGACTGCGAGCGGTTGAATTCCTGCTGAACATCTTCGAGGGTTTCCAACACAGAAGCCAGTTTGGCGGGGTTGTTGGCATCCCAGTCTTTCTGCGGGGCCAGCCGAATGCGGGCACCGTTGGCACCACCGCGTTTGTCGGAGTTGCGGAACGTAGAGGCCGACGCCCAGGCAGTAGCTACCAGTTGAGACACCGACAGGCCGGAAGCCAGCAGGGTCTTTTTGAGGTCGGCCACGTCCTGCTCGTTCACCAGATCGTGCGTAACGGCAGGTACGGGATCCTGCCATACCAGCTCTTCGGTGGGTACGTCGGGGCCGAGGTAGCGTTCTTTCGGACCCATGTCGCGGTGCGTCAGTTTGAACCAGGCGCGGGCAAAGGCATCGGCAAATTCGTCGGGGTTCTCGTGGAAGCGTCGCGAAACCTTCTCGTAGGCCGGGTCGGCCCGCAGGGCAATATCGGTTGTCAGCATCGTGGGGGCATGCCGCTTCGATGGGTCGTGGGCATCGGGTACAGTACCGGCCCCGGCTCCGTCTTTTGGTTGCCACTGATGCGCCCCGGCGGGGCTTTTGGTCAGCTCCCACTCGTAACCGAACAGGTGGTCGAAATAGTCGTTCGTCCACTGGGCAGGCTTCGTGGTCCAGGTCACTTCAAGACCGCTGGTAATGGTGTCGGCACCATGGCCGCTGCCGTAGGTGTTTTTCCAGCCCGTGCTCAGCTCTTCAATGGCTGCACTGGCGGGTTCAGAACTCACATATTTGGCTGGATCAGCCGCGCCGTGGGTCTTGCCGAACGTGTGGCCACCCGCAATGAGCGCAACGGTTTCGTAATCGTTCATGGCCATCCGGCCAAACGTCTCCCGAATATCGTAGGCGGCACCCAGCGGATCGGGCTGACCAGCCGGACCTTCGGGGTTTACGTAGATAAGACCCATGTGCGAGGCACCCAGCGGCTGCTCAAGTTTGCGATGACCGTTGCTGCCTGCGTACCGGGCCGCGTCGTCCAGCCATTTTGTCTCCGTACCCCAATAGACATCCTCTTCCGGCTCCCATACGTCGACCCGTCCACCCCCGAAACCGAACGTCTTCAGGCCCATTGATTCAAGGGCGCAGTTGCCGGTCAGTATCATCAGGTCGGCCCATGAAAGCTTCCGGCCATATTTTTGTTTGACCGGCCACAGCAGCAGGCGGGCTTTGTCGAGGTTGGCGTTGTCGGGCCAGCTATTGAGGGGGGCGAAACGCAGCATACCGGCACCGGCGCCACCCCGGCCATCGCCAATACGGTAAGTACCCGCGCTGTGCCAGGCCATTCGGATAAAGAACGGGCCGTAGTGGCCGAAGTCGGCGGGCCACCAGTCCTGCGACTGGGTCATCAGGTCGATGATGTCTTTCTTCACAGCCGCCAGGTCGAGGGTCTTGAATTCCTCGGCGTAGTTAAAGCCATCGCCCATTGGGTCAGACAGGGCCGAGTGCTGGCGCAGGATATTGAGTTTTAGCTGATTGGGCCACCAGTCGGTATTTCTGGTTCCACCCCCGGCACTCTTGTTCAGTGCACCGTGCGTAAATGGGCATTTGCCTACTGTGTTGACTTTGCTGTCGTCGTTCACTTCCCAGGTCGGTGAATCTTCAACGCCGTTATGTTTCATGTCAGGTAAGTTTTGTCTTGGTTGAAAATCAAAATTAGCACAATCTTGTCAATAGTTTTTATCTATTGTAATTATGTACTCATCAGTAAAATCTATAAGTGTAGTACATCTTTACTGCTGTTTTTGCCTGGCCAGCTCGTCGAGCAAATGCTCCAGCCCGTTGAGCCGAATTTCATAAAGTGTGTGTAGTAAAACCCCTAATTTACCCGCTGGAAAGCCTTTTCGGGCAAACCACTCCAGGTAATACACGGGTAACTCACGCAGCCGTTTTCCTTTGTATTTGCCAAAAGGCATCTGGTAACGGAGTAGTTCGAGCAGTAGTTCGGGGTTGCCAAAAGCTGGAGTACCGGGCATATTGTACGGGGCCAATAAATGCCAAAGCTACGAAGTTGGCAATAGAGTTCGTAGCGCAGATTAGGCTAAAATCGCGTACTTTAGGGGTTGCTCAGTAACTCAGTCCAACCGCATTCTTTACCTCAGTATGGAGAACAACCAAAATCCAGCCGCCGGAAACTCCCGGCGTAGCTTTCTCAAGACCCTCGGTGCCGCAGCCGCTACCGCCCCAACCGTACTAACCCAAACCCAGGCGGGCGCGGGAAGTCCGCAGTATCTGAACTTAGTAAAAAGCCACGCCAGTACGTCGGCAAATAGCAAGGTCCGGCTCGCGCTCATTGGCACGGGTGGTATGGGCATCGGCGATACGCAAACGGCCCTGATGGTCGATGGGGTGGAGATGGTGGCCGCCTGCGATCTGTATGACGGGCGACTGCGCCGGGCCAAAGAACTCTGGGGCGAGTCTACCGCCACCACCCGCGACTACCACGAAATTATTGACCGTTCCGACATCGACGTTATCATCAACGCTACGACCGACCACTGGCACGAGAAGATCAGTTCCGACGCTCTGCGCAAAGGCAAGCACGTTTACTGCGAAAAGCCGATGGTGCAGAAAGTAGAGGACGGTCATAAGCTGATTAAGGTGGCAAAAGAAACGGGCAAGGTCTTTCAGGTGGGCAGCCAGTTTGCGTCGTCCATCATCGTGTCCAAAGCCAAAGAACTGCTCAACGCAGGCAGCATTGGTGAGATCGTCTTTGCCGAAGCGCAGTACGACCGCCATAGTGCGATGGGTGCCTGGCAGTACTCGGTTCCGCCCGATGCCTCGCTCCAGACCGTTGACTGGGATACGTATCTTGGTACGGCCCCCAAACGCGCCTGGGACCCGCTCCGTTTTTTTCGGTGGCGCAACTATCAGGACTACGGCACTGGCATTGCGGGTGATTTGTACGTGCATTTGCTGACCACGCTGCATACCATTACTGGCTCTAAGGGGCCAAATCGGGCGTATTCGACTGGGGGTATCCGCTACTGGAACGATGGCCGCGACGTACCGGATATTCAACTGAGCATTTACGATTACCCCAAAACTGCCGAACATCCGGAGTTTAACCTGACCACCCGCGCCAATTTCGTGGACGGTGGGGGAGGAGGCTACCTCGTGCGTATTGTTGGTACCGAGGGCGATCTGTCATTGGGTTGGGATAGTCTGACCATGCGCCAGAACAAATTTCCGAAAGCACCTGGCCTGTCGATTGATAACTTCCCGAAAGACCAGAAAGAACTATACCTCGCCGAATACAACAAGCTGTACCCGGCAACTTCGCAGATGGAGGGCCCCAAGGAGTTCAAATATACCGTACCAAAAGACTACAAGGGCGACCGGTACGAACACTTCGTCAACTTCTTCGCATCGGTGCGGGATAACAAACCGAACATCGAAGATGCCACCTTTGGTCTTCGCGCCTGTGGGCCCACGCAGTGTGGTAACCAAAGTTACTTCCAGAAAAAAGTCGTTGGCTGGGACCCGGTAGCGATGAAGATTCTGGGGTAGAGGTTTGTCATGCTTCGTTCCTCAGCATGACAGGCATCAGAATGGCAGAAACACACAACCATATCCAATGACAAACCGCCGTCTTTTCCTGAAACAACTCGGCCTCGGTGCCGTAAGCCTGAGCATGGCTACCGATGCGCTGGCCCAGTACCAACCATGGCGGTCTGGAGGCTTGCCGCGTTCGCAGCCCGGTTTGCAGGGGGTGAATCCCGGTGGCATTCTGGATTTCCTGACTACCGTCGAAACCCAAAAGTTGAACGTGCATAGCCTGATGGTGGTGCGGCACGGCAACGTCGTGGCCGAGGGCTGGTGGGCACCCTACGCGCCTGATCTGAAACATACGCTGTATTCGCTCAGCAAAAGCTTTACGTCCACCGCCGTAGGTATGGCCGTGGCGGAGGGTAAACTGAGCGTCGATGATAAAGTCGTTTCGTTCTTTCCCAACGACCTCCCCGCTACCGTCAGCGACAACCTGGCGGCTATGCGGGTGCAGGACTTACTGACCATGAGCACTGGCCACGACAAGGAACCAACCGGAGCGATGCGGGCCAATGGAAATACCAACTGGCCGAAGGTTTTTCTGGCCCATCCCGTTGACCATCAGCCCGGTACGCACTTCGTTTACAACAGCGGGGCCACGTACATGCTCTCGAACATTGTGCAGAAGCTGACCGGTCAGACCGTGCTGAACTACATGAAGCCCCGCCTGTTTGGGCCGCTGGGCATTGCCGGAGCCGATTGGGAAGTTGACCCGGTCGGCGTGAACACGGGCGGCTGGGGCCTGCGGGTGCGGACCGAAGACATCGCCAAATTTGGACAGTTGTATTTGCAGAAAGGGGCCTGGAAGGGCAAACAGCTTTTACCCGAATCCTGGGTAGCCGACGCTACCCAAAGCCACATTATGCAACCGGCGGGTGATAAGAGCCGGGACTCCAGCGACTGGCTACAGGGCTATGGCTACCAGTTCTGGCGGTGTCGGCATGACGCCTACCGGGGCGACGGAGCCTTTGGGCAGTACTGCATTGTGATGCCCGACAAAGACGCCGTTATCGCCATCACGTCCGAAACCGCTGATATGCCCGCCGTGCTGAACGCCGTTTGGGAACACATTCTACCTGCCCTGCAATCTGCCGGTACGTCCGCTGCCACGTCCCTGCCGGAACCAATGACCCAAAAGCTGAAGAGCCTCGCCCTGCCGCTGCCGGTGAACAATACGGCTACGCCGACGATGCAGAAAATCAGCGGTAAATCGTTTGGTATCGAGCCCAACTCGCTGAACATCGACACCGCATCACTGACATTTGGCAAGGATGGCTGTCTATTTAACTTCCACGACGACCGGGGCGACCACCGGGTTTTGTGCGGTCTGAACCGCTGGCGCGAGGGCGAAACTACCGTTTCGGTCCTGCCGCTGAAACTGGTAAACACGCCCGTCCCCAATGAAACTACCGTACGCGTAGCGGGTACCGGCACCTGGTCCGATGCCAACACTTTTCTGATGACCTGGCGATTTATTGAAACGGCCCATTACGAAACCGTCACCTGCCGCTTTACTGACGACGGCGTGAGCATCAGGTTTGAAAACAGTCTGTCCATTATCGGCCACGCCAAAGACCCGCGCCCGGTGTTGCAGGGCAAGCTACGGGCTTAAGTAGCTCAGGAATTTCGCAACTTTGCGGTATGCGCATCACGAAAGTCGAACTTAAAAACTTCAAACGCTTCACTGACCTCACCATCGACGGTATCCCCGCTGATACCCGACTGGCGCTATTGATCGGCTCCAACGGCTCCGGCAAATCGTCGGTATTCGATGCGTTTGAATACACTAATAAGTTGTATCAGCCACGTCACAAAGGGCAAATAAGTGCCAATTTGCAACTTCAGATACGAAACGATTATTCAAATCTCAGCCAGAAGCTAAAAGCTAAATTTAGAAAATTCTCCGCTCAGGGCGACACAGATGTGAAAATTACCGCGACGTTACCCGCCAGATATGAGGACGGAAGCGACTTAGATGATATGCGGTACAATTCTTTTACGGGCCAAAGTACCGGTGAAACGTTTATTCCACTCTATTACGGTCGAACAAGTTTCAGACACATAGCTAGCCTTTCAGAGATCAAACCATTCTCAGGTGACATAAAGTGGGATGATAATCGCCCTGGTTCATTTGCGGAGAGGGACGAACGGTTTGGCGATGATATTGGCTTCGTTACGAGACAGATAGTGACCGCTATCTTTCGAGAGAATTTTTCTTCGGGAGAAATTCAGACCCGATACATTCAACCTATAAATGAAGCTTTGTCAAGAGTGTTCGGAGGTGAATCTGCAACCCGAATCAGCTTCCTTGAAATTATACCACCCGGCGATGGAAAGCCCGCGAAGCTGACTTTCAGAAAAGGAAGCTCTGAAATTGGCTATGATGATTTGAGCGCGGGAGAGAAAGAGGTATTCAACATCATTTTTAATCTCTTTACCCGTAGCGGTCAGTACACCGACACCGTATATTTCTTCGATGAACTCGATCTGCATCTCAATACGCAGTTGCAGTTTAACCTGCTCAAAGAAATAACCGAAAACTGGCTGCCGGAGAATTGTCAGCTTTGGACAGCCTCGCATTCGCTGGGTTTCATCGACTATGCCCGGCAGTACCCACAGGGCGTTATCATCGACTTTGACGATCTGGATTTCGATCAGCATCAGACGCTGTTTCCGCAGCCCAACGAACAGTTGGATGTCTATGATATTGCCGTACCGAAAGAGATGCTGTTCAAGATCATGCGCGGTAAAAAGCTGGTCCTCTGTGAAAATCAAAACGATGAATTCTATAACCTGCTCGCCCTGCCAGATACGCTCTTTGTGGGCATGAAAGACGCTCGTTCCCTGTTTCTGCAAGTGAAAAACGACAACCGTTATTACTCGCTCCGTGACCGTGACTTTCTATCCGATACCGAAATCGAGCGTCTCGAAAGGGAGTATCCTCATCATCACATTCTGCGCTATTACGACTTCGAGAATTACCTGTACCACCCCGACAACATTGCCGAATTACAACTGAACGGATTTGACCGGGAGACGTACATAGCCGAGATCATCCGGCAAAAAAATGAGCGATTTGATGCCATACTGCTCAACCTTAAGGCTACCCGGCAGTCGTACGAAGAACTTAAAACAGGTGAAATCGCCGATAAAGAACCCGATGCTATCGTGGCCGATCTTAAAAGCGACGACTTCATACGGTATTACAAGTATTTCGACATGAAAACCGGGTTCAATAGAGCGTATCTGATGCCATTCAATCTGGATAAAAAACGTCTCGTGCAAACGCGCTGGTTTCGGAGTCAAATCGAAGCCGTGCTGAATCGTTGACTTACCTTCCCGGATAGTGAGAACGCCCGCACAGTTTGTTCCACATCTGCCGGAGACCAAGACTAACACGGTTGAAGAAAAGGGGCAGTAGTCGTTGACTACTACCCCTTTTCTTTGTTGAACGGACACGTTAGATCAATTCCGCATTCGATAGAGCGTACCATCCTCTACCACGTATAAAACCCCGTTCATGGCCGTAATAAGGGTCACGTCGCTGAGCAGACCGCGTTTCCCTATCTGTTCGTTATTGCCAGCCATGTCGGTTTTGTACAGGGTACCGTCTTTTTCGATGCTCCACAAAACACCCTGCTCACCAACCATCGCGATTGTACTTTCCCATTCTCCTTTTTTGCCCACCTGTTTCCAGCGCATGGCCTGGATGCTGGTTTGATAGAGGGTGCCGTTTTCAACGGTCCACAGATACCCCCCGGCGGCTTCCAGCATAGCCGCATCGGTAAATTCGCCATCACCACCCACTTGCTTCCAGGTGCCATTCTTTGCCGTTTCGTAGAGGGTACCCGATGTTTCGACGCTGTATAGTTTACCGTTGAGGCCCACCATTGCTTTCGTGTTTTTCCAGTCTTCGGCTTTACCAACCTGTTTCCAGACAGCGGTTTCGGGGTCTGTACGGTACAGGGAGCCGTCTTCCACTGTCCAGATGGCCCCGTCCATAGCCACTAAAATTTCAGCATGGTCGAACTCGCCTTTTTTGCCCATCTGCTCATACGTTCCATCTTCATCGGTTTCAAACAGGGTGCCGTCCTGCTCGATACTATACAGATGACCATTCAGGGCCACTACGGCGACTGTATTTTCCCAGTCACCTTTTTTGCCAATTTGCTCCCATTTCTGAGCGGTTGCGGTCTGCAAAACAAGGCTCAGCACAGTGATGAGAATACTAAGGGTAATTTTTTTCATTGGTTACGGTCGTACACTATCGGAAATAAAAACCCCTCTTCGTCAATGAGTTTTTCGTTGTACGATTTCAAAGGTAATGAGTAATTATGCTTATATGTTACGCCCCGATTTCTTCAAACGGGGTCGATGACGATTTGCGCTGATGTCGATGCTATTTTCCCGTTAGCATGAACGTCTGCACGGGTTGCCCAGCTGCCCCCGCCGGTTACCGGACGTGCACGTCCGGGCTACAATCTCGCCGGACTGGTCGGAATGATAAAAACCTAACCCCCAAATTCCCCCCTAAAAAAATTTTGGGGTTCTCTGTTGGAAGTGTGGTTGGGATTCTGTTTACTTTGCAACACAAAGTACTTTACGTCTTCATGCAACACCCATTGCTTTCGTTGTTCTCACCCGACGTGCTGTCGCCGGGTAACCGCCAGCCGGGGCGGGGTCTGCGGGCGCTGGCGTTACTGGCCATTGCCGGGCTGAGTTTAGTGGTAGTGCGTGGGCTGCTGACGGGCAACTGGTGGTTTTTTATTATGCTGACCTGGAACCTCGTGCTGGCGTTTTTTCCGCTGGGCGTGGTGCTGGTCCTGCGCGACCTGCGTTCGGCTCCCGACGGAAAACCCTGGTTTCAAAGCCGGGCGTTGCTGGGCTCAGGGCTGTTGCTCTGGCTGGCGTTTTTGCCCAATGCGCCTTATATCATTACCGATCTGTTCCATATTCAACACGTACAGGCTAATCTGCTTTGGTTCGATACCATGACTTTCTTCGTATTTGCGCAGACGGGCGTAGTGGCGGGTTTATACTCGGTGCTGATCGTGCACCGGCTGCTGCGGCCACTGGCAGGCCATTGGCTAAGCTGGGGGCTGGTGCTGGGTAGTCAGTGGCTGGCGGGTTTTGGTGTTTATCTGGGCCGGTTTGGCCGGTGGAATAGCTGGGACGTGCTGGCGCAGCCGCTGGCTTTGTTCAACGGCCTGACCAAAGCCGCCCTCGACCCAACGGGTCTGAAAATTACGCTGGCCTACGGATTTGTGCTGGCCGTATTATACGTCGCTTTTTACTGGTATGTCGAACAGGATAGACGGGCCTAAGGTCCTGCGGAGTTTTCGGTTTGCGGGGCAGGGTGTTGTCAACCTGTTCCGGTTCGAGAACAATGCTAAAGTACATCTGCTCATGGCTATGGTCGTGGTCGGGGCAGGAGTGTGGCTGGGCCTGAGCCGGGTAGAGTGGGCTATTATCCTCACGCAAATCGGATTGGTCTGGGCTGCCGAGGCTATCAATACGGCCATCGAAAAACTCTGCGACTTCGTTTCGCCGGGACTACACCCGCAAATCAAAGCCATCAAAGACATGGCCTCTGGCGCGGTGCTGATTGTAGCCATCATGGCGGTTTTCGTGGGCCTGCTGGTGCTGGGCGGGCGGGTGGTGGAGGTGTATTTCTGAAAAGGTTTTGGACACAGAGCTACACGGAGAAGCACAGAGATTCGCAGAGAAAAAGAAAAAAGGGGATATTTTCTCCGTGTACCTCTGTGTTTCTCCGTGTAACTCTGTGTCCCGAAAAAACAAAACATGAACGAATCGCGCGAACATTTACAGACGCTGTCGGACATCCGCAGCATGATGGAGCGATCCTCCAGGTTTCTGTCACTCAGTGGCCTGTCGGGCGTGTCGGCGGGGGTAATTGCTTTGGCCGGAGCCGCTGTCGTGTACATGCGGACTGGCCTGAGCAGCTATTCCGGTTCGTACTACGGATCGGTAGGGAACAGCGTAAGCCGGTCGGCAGCGGATCAATTTTTTGTGACGGTAGCGGTTGTCGTGTTGATAGCCGCGTTGTTGTCGGGCGTGTTTTTTACCGTTCGGAAGGCGCGTCGGCAGGGGCAGTCGGTCTGGAATCAAACGTCGCGCCGGTTGCTGTGGGCCATGCTGGTGCCGCTGGCGGCAGGGGGTATATTTTGCCTGGTGCTGCTGCTGCATAACCTGCTCTGGCTGGTGTTTCCGGGTACGCTGATTTTCTACGGGCTGGCCCTGCTCAGCGGCAGCCGCTATACCGTCCGGGATGTGGAGTCGCTGGGGTATTGCGAGGTTGGGCTGGGGTTGCTGGCCCTGTTTTTTCCGGGCTACAACCTGCTCACCTGGGCCGTTGGGTTTGGGGTATTGCACATTGTGTATGGCCTGACCATGTACTATAAATACGAACGGAGTCCGGCATGAACGACCTGCTTTCCCGCTTCAACAAAGCTTTTGAGAGCAAGGCCCGACTCAATATCATGTCGGTGCTGATGGTCAATGACGTAACGAGTTTTAACGACCTCAAAGACCTGCTCGCGCTCACCGACGGCAACCTCGCCACGCACCTGCGGGCACTGGAAGAGTCGGGCTACATCGCTGTAGAAAAGCAGTTTGTGGGCCGTAAACCCAAAACCACGTACCGCGCCACTGAGGCCGGACGTATCGCCTTTACCGTTCATCTTAACGTCCTCGAAGCGTTCATCCGGAACATGTAGGACCGGCGGGAGTAACGTTGGCACACGCACGCTGTCTACTTTCACTTTTAAAAACAAAGTACTTTTATGGACACAAATCGAATGCAGGAAGAAATTTTGCTGAATATCGGCAGTCCCCGGCAACTGGAAACGTTGTATCGGCGCAACCGGTCGGCTTTCAAAGCGAACTTTGATGCCCTATATCCCCAACTGACGGGCAATCTGCTGGCCCAGGCATGGCATCAGCGATTGAATCACAGTGCCGATGCTTCTAGCTGGGGAACGCCCCCTGAGCGTTTATTCGTGGTAGTCGCTTCGTTGCTGGCGGCACTCCTGGCCAAGTTGCCGGAAATTCTATCGCTCAACGAAGCCGATTATTTTATCCGCAACGTGGGCTTTATTGTGTTTCCATTTTTGATAGCCTGGTTTGCATGGAAGAACAGAATTTCGCCAAAAACAGGGATGTGGCTGGCTGGCTTCATGCTGATGGCGGCCTGGTTCATCAATACGCTTCCCCGAACTCAGCCCAGCGATACGCTCATTCTATCCTGTCTGCATCTGCCGCTGTGCCTGTGGTGGCTGCTGGGCGTTGCGTTTAGCGGGGGAACGCTACGGAATAACCTGAGCTGGCCGGGCTTTCTGCGCTATAATGGAGAACTGGCGGTGCTGACTGCCGTATTGCTGCTGGTGGGTGGGCTGACATCGGGGCTGACCATAGCCTTGTTTCAATTGATTGGCTGGCGTATCCAACCGTTTTACTTTACCTACGTGGTCGTTTGCGGATTGGCTGCCGTACCCATTGCCGGTACGTTTCTTACGCAGACTCAACCCACGTTGGTGAGTGGTGTGGCCCCGGTTATTGCCAAGCTGTTCAGCCCGCTGGCACTTGTCATGCTGGTGGTGTATCTGGCTGCAATGGTTTTTTTTGGAAAAAACCCCTATCAGGATCGGGAGTTTCTGTTGCTCTTCAATGCGTTGTTGATTGGCGTAATGGCACTTATTTTCTTTTCAGTAGCCGAGACTACCTCCACCAACAGGGCTCAACTCGTTATGCTGTCGCTTTTGGCCATAGTAACGGTTGTTGTAAATGGCATTGCCCTGTCGGCCATCCTGTTCCGAATTTCGACCTTGGGCCTGACGCCCAACCGGGCAGCCGTGCTGGGGGCGAATATGCTCATGCTCAGTCACCTGATTTACATAGGCGCAAGGCTCATTCGGGTACTTGCCCAACGTACCGGCCTGTCTGCGGTGAGCCGGTCGCTGGCTTTATTTCTACCGTTCTATGCCGCGTGGAGCGGAATCGTAACGTTTTTGTTTCCGCTGCTTTTTGGATTCAGATAAGCAGTGGAAACAGGTTGCATCTGAATCAAGGCATTCCGGTACCTTTCAATGACTGGGAAAAGGAAGAGAATAATAAACCGGCTCATGGCTGGGAAATGAATGTATTCAGGTGAAAAAAAGAGCAGGTTATTTTCTGTCATGCTGACGCAGGAAGCATCTCTTTGCAACAAAAACGCTCTCTACAAAAGATTGTACACATCGGTGGAGATTTCGAGCCGGGGCCGTCCAAACAACCGGACGGTGTATTCTACCGACAGGTCCACCGTTTTGGCCCAGGGCAGGCGGTCGTTGTTGCGCGTCTCGCCGGGTTGAATTGATTTTTGTCAGTTGAATGACTGTTGCTGCGCTGCCGATATGGCAAAAAAAGATTCCGAAGAGAGGATTCTTCGGAATCGGCCGGGATAAAATCTGAAAATGGGAAATCTCTCTGGTTCACGAACGGATGTCCCAAATAATAGTTACTCCGTTTTAAAATCAGAATCTTTCAGGCCCTTGTTCACCTTCACGCTGTCAACAGTCATCGTCATGGCACCGCGTGGCGTTTGCTGGTTGAGGGTCATCGGAAACTTAATGCCGTTGTTTTCCTTATAATCGGCGTAGCCCGTAGTGGTAGTCATTTCGCCACGGGGTGATTTCGTGGTGACAATCGACTGTACTTTCAGGCCCGTACTGGTGTCGAAATTATCGGTCCAGGTGGTGCCGTCGGCGGTGGCGTGGCTGAGCTTATACGTGTCTTTTCCGTCTATTTTTTCGGGACCCACTACCGCGCTGGTTACCCCGTTTTCGGCATAGTGCAGTTCGGGAAACAGCGTGTTCATGGTCGTCATCTTTTGCGCTTCGGCTCCGTCAATGGTCTTGCTGCCCTGCATCCCGCCCATCAGCACTTTGGTGCCGTCGCCGGTTTGCTTCATTACCTCCATACCGCTGGCATTGATGACCATCGAGAACTTGTTGGGCAGTTTGTTTTTGCGGGTAATCATAATCGGGCCGCGCTCGGTTTCTGCCGACATGTTCATGGTCAGGTCAGTCACTTTCATCAGGGCGTCTTTGCCGCCAATGGCCGCTACGTATTTGTCCAGAATCTGGTCGGCGGTGGGGGTGTCCTGTGCCGTAGCTCCCTGCCAGGCCATCGGCACGAGGAGCAGGGCAATCATGAGTTTTTTCATTGGGAACGGGGGTTTTGCCTGGGGTTAAAGAGATAAAGTTGAACGAAGGCAAAAGACGTCATTAATTCTGATTTTCTACAATGTCGTCATGCCTGATTTTTTTTAGCGCGGTCCGCGCGATCCGCCCCGTCGTTCAAGCGTTGGTGCAGGATCGGCAGCAGGTTGTTGAGTTGGTTGAACAGGCTGCTCACTGCGTTGCCGAAAGCCGCCCTGCTCCCGCACAGGAGCGGGTAGGCCGGGTTCTACAGACCGATCGTTTTGCCGGGGTACGGACGTCCGGGGCTGATACGTTGGTTGCTCGCTGCCACTACGCTGGATGTCTGCGCCCCGGCTGCGCTGAACTTCCGGCCTTGTTTCGCGTGGCTCGGCCTGCGGAAAACTACGTCCTGCCGGGGACTGCGCTGGCTCCGACGGTGGGTTTGCGGGGGCTGGCTGCGGAGCCGTCTGTACTGGTTCGGCGGGTTGCCCGTAATAGCTGCCCCGACCACGGCTACCCGAATTGGATGGGTAGGGCTGCGGACTCGACGGGGTAGCGTCTGGCGAGCTGGTACGTACCCGTGGTCTGGAATTGCCCGGACCTGACTGGATTATGTCGGCCCCATTCCCGCGCGACTGTCCGCCATAACTTTCGGGATTGGGCGCGTTCTCGCGGGGTGCGCCACCCCGCGGGCCACCATTGTAGGTGCCCGGGCTGGGGTTGTTTTCCTGCACAGACGACCCGCGGGGACGGTTGCCATATCCGCTGCCACTACCCCGGCTATTGCCATAACCGGAGTTATTGTTGGAACCGGAGTTATTGCCGTTGCCAGAATTACCGTTGTAGCCCGTGTTCCGGTCTGCATTGGGCCGGTAGATATTGACGGTATTATTCTGCACCACCGCCCGACCCGGACGACCGGCGTTCTCGACCCGATATACCGGCACCTGCTGGCGCGTTACCCGCTCGATGTCTTCCCGACGGGGCCCGTAGGCGTAATCCCGGTTGTTGACCCGATACACGTTATTGATGATGGTGGTTTGCTGATAAATGTTCACTACGCGGGGCTGGGGAACGTAGTAGCTATAGATGCGCGGGCTGGTGATGTACATCTGCGGCACGAACGTCCAGTACGGGGCCGGCATGTTCACGTTACCGTAGGCATTGCCGCCCGGACCCAGTGGTGCCCAGCCGTAATACCCTCCGCCCGACCGCCACGATACCCAGGCTGGTCCCCAGACGTTGCCCGGCACCCAGGCCCAGCCCCGGTAGGGGTCCTGATACCAGCGACCGTAGTGAAACGGTGCCCAGCCCCAGGTATAGTCCGACACCCAGGTGTTGCCGTATTCCGTTACAACCCAGTGGCCGTTGGTGGCGTAGGGCTGGAAATTCGGGCCGGCGTTCGGAATCCAGACGCGGCCATACTGGGGCGTTTGCACCCATTGGCCATACTGGTTCAGTTCCGTGTAAAAATCCGGCGTTTGCCCGTACTGCTGATCGTAGCCCCCCTGATTGTAGGACTGGTCGTACCCCGGTTGGTTATACCCCGGCTGATTGGAACCCGGCTGATCGTAGGGCTGATTGTATCCGGGCTGGCCGTAGTCCCGCTGCCCGTAGGTCTGTGCGCTGGCACATCCCTCGCTGATCCACCCGGCAGTCAGGCAGACCAGTACTATGGCGCATTTCTCTATCGTTTTCATCACCTTGTTCGTTTGGTGGTTGGACACAGAAACCGGACCAGCGTTTAATCGACCTCCGGGCCGTCTGGTTCAACGCCATATTTAGCCGTGCGAATGGCCTGCCACGCCTGCACGGTGCCGCCATTGGCAAAGTGCTCGTCCTCATCCTGGAGTTCCTGATCCCAGTCAAACGCGGTGGTATACCGCCCGTCTGATGTCAGGTCCATCTGGAGCTGATTGGCGCGGGCGTCGCCGTTGGTTTCACGCTGTTTGTAGAGCCGTTGCAGGGCTTCGGTCACCTCGGCAGAAAAATCGGTGGAGAGCACCTGAGGTTCACCGGCTTCATCGAGGTAGGAGCCGTAGAATTCAACGTCTTCGCCGTCGGCCAGAAACTGCACGTTGAGCCGGGCAATGGCCCAGGTATTGGTGTTGGCTTCCATCACAGCGTCGACGAGCAGATCGTAAATTACGCTGGGGTCAGATTGGGGGGGTATCATAGGTTTGTCAGGTATAGCGGCTGACGGTCAGCCCGGTTCAAATCGAAGAGGAATTAATGCTAAAAAAAACGTCACGCAATTTGCGTACTATTTTTGAAAGCCAGTGGAGGAGGGATTCGAAAGGCAGCGGCCTGATTTTCTCATCAACTTGTTGCCAATCAGTTACACTGAATAAGTTTGTGGGTCAATGTTAATGAATAGTGAAGCCTCATTTTAAACTGAACAAAAGCCCTGAACACAATGTCCTCTTTGCGTACAACAAAATCACTCTCCATGAATATTGTAGAAACTGCCGTTTCAAACGGTTCATTTAACACGCTTGTTGCCGCCGTGAAGGCCGCTGATCTGGTCGAAACGCTGAG
>Ga0209512_1001587_pt1 | contig 27312 bp, 13 predicted proteins | sample frozenSSSSmetaG_FD_184142 | JGI IMG/M metagenome (GOLD analysis project Ga0209512, IMG submission 184142) | Glacier valley bacterial and archeal communities from Borup Fiord, Nunavut, Canada, to study Microbial Dark Matter (Phase II) -... | ecosystem: Environmental > Aquatic > Freshwater > Ice >...
TACAACATGCTTTATCAATCTTGGAGATTATACAATTACTGAACCGGTTATACTCTCAGCCGCTGTTACTTCAACTAATGCAACCTGTTTTGGAGCCAATGACGGAACAATCAATATCGCTTCACCTTCAGGAGGCTCGGGGACGTATGAATACAGTATAGATGGTTTAACCTGGCAATTATCAGGTACTTTCGCTGCACTGACACCAAAGACATACACGGTTCGGATTCATGATATAGCAAATACAACATGCTTTATCAATCTTGGAGATTATACTATTACTGAACCGGTTATACTCTCAGCCGCTGTTACTTCAACTAATGCAACCTGTTTTGGAGCCAATGATGGAACAATCAATATCGCTTCACCTGCAGGTGGTTCAGGTACGTATGAATACAGTATAGATGGATCAACCTGGGTATCATCAGGTGCTTTCGCTACACTAACACCAAAGACATACTCTGTTCAGATTCGCGATGTAGTAAATAAATCATGCGTTATCATTCTTGGAGATTATATTATTGCTGAACCTGTCATACTTTCAGCCACTGTTACGTCAACTAATGCAACCTGTTTTGGAGCCAATGAAGGAACAATCAATATCGCTTCTCCTACAGGAGGCTCGGGTACGTATGAATACAGTATAGATGGCTCAACCTGGGTATCATCAGGTGCTTTCACTACACTAACACCAAAGACATACTCTGTTCAGATTCGCGATGCGTTGAATCAATCATGCTCCATCAATCTTGGAGATTATACAATTAATGAACCGGTTATACTCTCAGCCGCTGTTACTTCAACTAATGCAACCTGTTTTGGAGCCAATGATGGAACAATCAATATCGCTTCTCCTTCAGGAGGATCAGGTTCATATGAATACTCCATCGACGGTATAGTTTATTCAACATCAGTTACTTTCGCTGCACTGGCACCAAAGACATATACAGTCCAGATTCGAGATGGAATGAACCATTTATGCTCCATCATTCTTGGAGATTATACAATTACTGAACCGGTTATACTCTCAGCCGCTGTTACTTCAACTAATGCAACCTGTTTTGGAGCCAATGATGGAACAATCAATATCGCTTCACCTACAGGTGGTTCAGGTACGTATGAATATAGTACAGATGGTTCAACATGGGTATCATCAGGTGCTTTCGCTACACTGTCGCCAAAGACATACACGGTCCAGATTCGCGATGCGGTGAATGCAACATGCTCTATCAATCTTGGAGATTATACAATTACTGAACCGGTTATACTCTCAGCCGCTGTTACTTCAACTAATGCAACCTGCTTTGGAGCCAATGACGGAACAATCAATATCGCTTCACCTTCAGGAGGCTCGGGGACGTATGAATACAGTATAGATGGTTTAACCTGGCAATTATCAGGTACTTTCGCTGCACTGACACCAAAGACATACACGGTTCGGATTCATGATATAGCAAATACAACATGCTTTATCAATCTTGGAGATTATACTATTACTGAACCGGTTATACTCTCAGCCGCTGTTACTTCAACTAATGCAACCTGTTTTGGAGCCAATGATGGAACAATCAATATCGCTTCACCTGCAGGTGGTTCAGGTACGTATGAATACAGTATAGATGGATCAACCTGGGTATCATCAGGTGCTTTCGCTACACTAACACCAAAGACATACTCTGTTCAGATTCGCGATGTAGTAAATAAATCATGCGTTATCATTCTTGGAGATTATATTATTGCTGAACCTGTCATACTTTCAGCCACTGTTACGTCAACTAATGCAACCTGCTTTGGAGCCAATGAAGGAACAATCAATATCGCTTCTCCTTCAGGAGGATCAGGTTCGTATGAATACTCCATCGACGGTATAGTTTATTCAACATCAGTTACTTTCGCTGCACTGGCACCAAAGACATATACAGTCCAGATTCGAGATGCAATGAACCATTTATGCTCCATCATTCTTGGAGATTATACAATTACTGAACCGGTTATACTCTCAGCCGCTGTTACTTCAACTAATGCAACCTGTTTTGGAACCAATGATGGAACAATCAATATCGCTTCACCTACAGGTGGTTCAGGTACGTATGAATATAGTACAGATGGTTCAACATGGGTATCATCAGGTGCTTTCGCTACACTGGCGCCAAAGACATACACGGTCCAGATTCGCGATGCGGTGAATGCAACATGCTCTATCAATCTTGGAAATTATACAATTACTGAACCGCTTATACTTTCAGCCGCTGTTACTTCAACTAATGTAACCTGCTCTGGAGCCAATGATGGAACAATCAATATCGCTTCACCTCCAGGTGGTTCAGGTACGTATGAATACAGTATAGATGGCTCAACATGGGTATCATCAGGTACTTTCGTTGCACTGGCACCAAAGACATACACGGTTCTGATTCATGATGCAGTGAATACAACATGCTTTAAAAGTCTTGGAGATCATACAATTTCCGAACCAACCCCTTTAACAATCGACAATATTTCTTCCAACACCCCAGTTTGCGAAGGAACAACTTTAAACTTTTCAGTTACATCCACAGGAGGAACAGGTTCTTACACTTACGCATGGACCGGCCCAAACAACTATACCTCCACGCTACAAAATCCTAATATTCCAAATGCGGAACCTCTATCCTCAGGCACCTATTCCGTAACTGTTACAGATGCTAATGGTTGTATTGCTTCCTTAAATACAACAGCGACTGTCAACCCAACACCAACAGTAACTGCATCATCGTTATTTGAGACCATCTGTTCGGGAACCGCTACTTCCATTACTTTAGCAGGATCTGTACCCGGAACTATTTTTAATTGGACTGTTTCAGAATCTGGCATTTCGGGAGCAACCAACGGAAGTGGCACAATCATTGCCCAAACCTTAACAACCACAGCAACCGTAACTGGTACAGCAACCTATACAATCATACCATCGGCTAACGGATGTGACGGAACTCCTGTTAAGGTTGTAATCACAGTTAAACCTTTCCCAGTTGTTAATGCTACACCTTCATCACAAAGCATCTGCACAGGAAATACAACTTCGATTGCATTAACAAGCAGTTTGCCAGGCACAACCTTCACCTGGAAAGTTAACCAATCGGGAGTATCGGGTGCAGCCGACGGAACCGGGCCAACAATTGCGCAAACTTTATCTATTACAGGAACCACAACTGGGATTGCCACCTACAAGATCACCTCAGATGCAAATGCATGTGCCGGAAATCCGGTTGACATTGAAGTGACGGTTAATCCTATTCCTGTATGGACAAGCCCAACAACTGAAACCGTTTGTAGCAACAACGTTTTTAGTTATACTCCGACAAGTAGTGTTGCAGGAACAACCTTTAATTGGACAAGATCGGCCGTTCTTGGTATTTTGAATAGTACTGCCTCAGGCAACGGTGATCCTCAAGAGCTATTAATTAATATAAATCCGACCAATGTAATTGCCAATTACAATTACACCTTAAGTTTAAACGGGTGTTCAAACACTCAAACTGTTGCCGTAAGTGTAAAACCTGTATCCACACTGCTTAGTTCAACCACTCAAAACTCCATATGCAGTAACGCTTCCTTCAATTATCATCCGGTCGCTTCAGTCTCTGGAACAGTAATTACCTGGAAGCGGGAAGTAATCGCCGGGATTAGTAATTCATCAGCCTCAGGCACAGGTGATGTGAACGAAGTTTTATTGAATACATCAAGCGATGAAGTTATTGTATCATATGTCTTTACTTTAAGTATTCCTGGCTGCGACAACTCACAGACCGTGACGGTAAAGGTAAAGCCATTGCCAACAGTAGATCCGATCGCAAATGTGGAAGTTTGCAAAGGTGAACCGATAGCGGCAACCACGCTGACCAGTTCGGTTTCGGCTGCCACCCTGGAATGGACCAATAGTGCACCTGCTAATGGATTAGCCGCAAACGGAACCGGATCAATACCTGCTTTCATTTCGTCAAGCAACAATGCATTGGCTCCGCTTATTGCAACCATATCAATCAGGCCGACGGCGAATAGTTGTATCGGGCCGGTGACAACCTACAATATCACTGTAAATCCGCTACCCAATGCAGTCATAAGCACCACAAAACTTGTGGTTTGCGAAAACGGAACAGCACCTGTTATTAAATTCACGGGAGCCAACTCAACAGCCCCCTATACATTTACATACAAAATTAATGGTGGTGCTGATCAAACCATTACAACAGTTTCAGGGAATAGCATTTCAATCAATGTTCCGACGACAACTCCTGGTTTAAGCACCTATACATTGGTTAGTGTAAAAGGCGCATCCGGATGTTCTCAGCCTCAGCCAAGTAGTATTTCGATTACAGTAAATCCATTACCGGTTGGCACGATCGAAGGTTCTACCACAATATGTCAATATACAGCAAGTCCAACTGTTACATTTAATGGCTCAGGTAGTACTTCGCCCTATATTTTCACTTATAAATTAAACGGAGGAACTGATCTATTATTAACCACAGCAGCAGGCAACAATTCCATATCACTTCAGTCTCATACGGATGTAAATGGGGTATTTGAGTATCAGCTGGTTCGAATTTCCGGAGCATATGGATGTTCTTCAACTCCCACTGGCAAAGCAATTGTAACGGTTGAGGAATCTCCGACTGCTACCATAAGTGGTTCCACCGTTATTTGCGAGAACAAGCCTTCACCTGATATCACATTTACTGGTACCGGAGGTAGCTCTCCCTACACTTTTACTTATAAAATCAACAATGGAGCCGATCAAACAATAACGACTATAGCGGGTAACAGTGTTAAATTATCGGCCCCAACAGGGACTGCAGGTATTTTAACCTATTCACTTGTAAAGGTCACCAGTGCAAATGGTTGTTCCCAACTGCAAACAGGCGATGTTGTTATTATCGTGAATCCCACCCCTAAAGCGACCATTTCAGTCAACATTACCTCTGTTTGTGTAAATGCAACCACTCCCTATGTGACGTTTACAGGATCTGAAGGAACACTGCCCTATACTTTTACATACACGATCAATGGCGGTGCTCCGTTAACTGAAATAACGAATTCGGGAAGCAGCGTGATTGTCCCTGTTTCAACGGCGGCAGCCGGATCATTCAACTATAAGTTAATCAGTGTTACAGATGCGAGTTTCACTGCATGCACGCAGCCTCAGTCGGGTGATGTAACCATTATTATTAATCCACTGCCCACCGCTACAATTTCACCTTCAGTGAGTACTTGTCTGAATGAGGCATCACCCATTGTTACTTTCACAGGAAGTGCGGCTTCTGAGCCCTATACTTTTACCTACAAACTCAATGGCGGCGCATTTCAAGCCATTACTACAACTTCGGGCAACAGCGTCTCGCTTACAGTCCCGACAGGAACGGCAGCGACGAGTGTTTACGCGCTGTTCAATGTCACGGCGAACGGTTGTAGCGCACCCCAACCCGCAATTGCATCCATTGTTGTTAATCCTTTGCCGACCGCTACCATCAGTGGTGCAGCAGCGCCTTGTCAGAATGGCACCCCCGCCACAATCACTTTTACAGGAGCTGCCGGTACTGCCCCTTATAAATTCACTTATAGTATCAATGGGGTAACAGCACCCGTCTTAACGACTACATCAGGGAACAGTATAGATATTACACAGGCGACGACCACCCCAGGCACATATACGTATAAACTGTTGGATGTCTCCGACGCAAACACCTGTCAAACACCACTGAACCAAACAGTAATTGTAACTGTGAAGCCATTACCCACTGCAACGATATCAGGGACGACCATAATTTGTCAGAATGGAATAACACCAAAGATTACTTTTACAGGAGTTGGTGGCAATGCACCCTATACCTTTACCTATAAAATTGACGGCGTTGATCAGCCTGCAATAACATCGGTTGGAAATAGCATGACGGTAGACGTTCCAACGGCCACACCGGGAGCTTTTAAATATGAACTCGTTAGTGTTTCAAACGCCGAAAGCTGTCCAAATCAGCAAGTAGGTTCAGCAACTGTTACTGTGACGACCATCTCTACACTGTCAAGTACATTAACCCCCACTGGTATTTGCCTCAACACGCTGTTTTCGTATACACCTACAAGTTTAACACCGGGTGCTACTTTCACATGGACAAGGGCTGCTATAGCCGGTAACCTGGCAAACTCGGGCAGTGGAAATATCAATGAGACACTTGCCAATACAACTGCTGCCGCAATAACAGCAGTCTATGAGTTTTCAATCTCTGACAATGGATGCACAAACAAGCAAAATGTTTCTGTAATTGTCTCACCGACGCCTATATTAACCAGTACACTTACGCCACCTCCTATTTGTAGTAATCGCGTTTTCTCTTATACGCCTACAAGTAATCTGGCAGGAACGACTTATAACTGGCATCGGATAGCAGATCCAGGCATTAAAGTTAATGGTATAGCAAATACCGATGGTTACGGAACAGGAAATCCAAATGAGGCATTGCTAAATACAACCAAGTTAATTAAACATGTAACTTACTCATTTACATTAGAATCAAATGGGTGTGTAAATCCAACACCTTACTCAGTTGTGATTGAGGTTAAGCCTGCACCACTTGTAGCAACAGCTGATAAAATTCTTATATGTCCGGGGACATCTGTCAGTCTAAGTTCATCATCAGATATTATTCCCGCAGCCCCGACAGCCTTACCCATTACGCAAAACTTCAATTCTGCACTTATTGGAGCAACAACAGGCCCTAATGGATGGACTACAACTAATTCTTCATCCGGAGGAACAAAAAACAATGCACAATGGACTATCCAACAAGATGGATATGTAACAAATAGTTTGACATTTTATTCGGATGACAATACAAAATTCTATTTGTCAGATAGTCGTTCACAAAATGGCACTACTACCAACACAATACTTCAATCACCTACAATAAATACATCTGGTTATATATCATTGACATTAGATTTTAGTCACTTCTTTAGGTTTAATAATGCACTAAATGAATCTGCAAAAGTTGAAGTTTTTGATGGATCAAATTGGATTACAGTTAAAACATATACAACTACGCAAGGATCATTTGTTGGAAACAATGTGTCATTTGTAAATTCTGGAGCTATTGATTTGACACAATATGGCAACAGTAATTTTGCAATTCGTTTCTTTTATTATTCAGAAGCAAGAGCAAGGTATTGGGCCATTGATAATGTAACATTAAAAGGCGTCGCTACCGGAATGACATGGACATCAGATCCCATAGGATTTTCTTCATCTGATCCCAAAACTACCGATTCACCTTTAGTAACCACAACGTATACCGCCACCTATACTGATTCGAATCCCCTTGTCGAATGTCCAGGGATCTCTTCTGTTACAGTAGTTGTCCGAGACCCACCTGTAGTAACCATTGATGCAAACTATTGCACTGGAACCGGTAAAGTGAGACTAACTGCAAGTGCGGCTTCCTCATGGTCATGGAATACGGGTGCGACAACCCAAGTAATAGACGTTGATTTAGCCGGTTTTTATGAAGTCACAGTTACCGATGTAAATGGTTGCACAGGAAAAAAGAATATTACTGTATCTAACAATCTTGTAAAAAACGGTGATTTTAGTGCAGGAAATACCATATTCACAAGTGGATATGGGAATAGTGCTAACTTAGCAACAGGTGGTTTCGGCGGGGGAGCAGGATTATATGCCATTGGTGCAAATGCGAATACTTATCATTCAAATTTTTGGGGACGTGATCATACAACTGGATCAGGTACTGGTACAAGCAAATTTATGATTGTTAATGGCTATGGTAATATTGTTGTTTGGCAGGAAACTGTTAACGTTCTACCAAATACAGATTACTATTTTTCTGCTTGGGAAATGAATTTGAATAACGTAGGAAACGAGGCTGATCTCCAATTTGAAGTAAATGGGTTTCCGGTTGGTATCACTGCCGATTTGACTACAGCACCTAAACCCACTAAAACTTCAGAGATCAACCTTGCAAATTGGATCAGGTTTTACAGTCAACCCCTTTGGAATTCAGGCACAAACACAACAGCAGTAATTAGAATCATAAACAATACGACTGAATTTAGTGGTAACGATTTTGGATTGGATGATATCTCGTTTGGAACACTCAATGTTTTGCCGTTTACAGCAACACCTGCCGATAATAATCCTTGTGAAGAAGGAACCCTCCAGTTAACCGCTAATGTTTCGGGAGGGACTGCCCCGTTGACATATGCATGGACGGGTCCAAATTCTTTTACATCAACTGATGCAAATCCATCAATTGCGAATATCACAACAGCTGGCAGTGGTGATTATTCTCTTACAGTTAAAGATGGCTTTAATTGCACAATTGTTGCGGTCAAAAAGGTGACAGTCCATCCGATTCCTAAAGTAACCAGTCCGTTTCCGTTTGCGATCTGCAGTGGTTCGCCATTTTCGGTGCTTCCTCCGGGAGTACCCGCAGGGACAACTTTCACATGGACAGCCCCAACAGGCACGGGTTTCACCGGCGGAACGGCTGAAACGACCGGTCAAACAGCCATCAACCAAACACTTACAAATACCACAAGCAGTCCGGTAATTGCCTCTTATAATGTTATTCCAACCGCAGGAAATTGCGCAGGACAACTATTTATTTTAAAGGTGACGGTCGATCCCGTTGCAAAAGTGAATGCAGGTACTGATCAAATAATATGCGCAGGTACTGCAGTGACGTTGAATGGAACAAAAGGAGGTGCGACTTCGAGTATAACTTGGAGTGCGGCAGGGGGATCATTCTCTGATATAAATTCTCTTACATCAACTTATTCTCCTGCGATTGCATCAGGCCTCGTAACATTAACATTATCAAGCGATAAACCTTCCGGAACATGCCCGGCCGTAACATCGACTGTTGTAATTGATGTAAATTCAGCACCCACGGTAACCTTCACAAAGACCGATGTTCTCTGTAACGGTGCTTCTACAGGTGCCATCGATATTTCAGTAGGTGGAACTGACCCCTACACCTACGTCTGGAATACAGGTGCCACGACAGAAGATATCAAAGACCTGAATGCGGGAATCTATACAGTAGCGGTGAAGAATATTAAAGGGTGTATTACCACGGTCTCCATTACAATTAATCAACCGGCTGCACCCCTATCAGCATCGATCACGGATATCGGAAATGTGTTATGTACAGGAAATAATTCAGGATCGGCCACCGTTACGGCCAAAGACGGAACACCATTACCAGGGAACAAATATAAATATGCCTGGGATACCAACCCAATTCAAACTACACCAAAAGGGATATTCCTTGTGTCAGGTACTTATAACGTCACAGTAACAGATGCAAACGGATGTACAGCCTCGGCACAGGTGCTTTCGACAATCGAAGTAAATACACCTCCCGTTGTAACAAAATGTCCATCAACGCTTAATATGAATGCATGCAGTACTGATCAAATTGCAGGTCTTCCATTTTCAACCACCACAACGACGATGACGAAGGCTGATTTTATGGCGGCCGGAGGCGCTGCAACCGACAATTGCGCGATCGTCACCTGGACCTATTCCGACACAAAAAGTGGTACTTGCCCTATCGTCGTGACGCGTACCTATACATTTACCGATGCAAAGGGCCTTACAGCAACCTGTATCCAGATCATCAATATCGACGACAATTCTGCACCAACCTGGGTCACGCCAGCAGGAACACTCGACAAATTGATAATGTTTAACGAGGTGGCTGACATTGCTGCTGCACAGGCATTGGTACCCTTTGCTAAAGACAATTGCGATGCCAGCCTAACAAATATCGTTAAAACATCGGGGGGTTTTGTAACTCCAGGTTGCCCGCAAACTGGAAAATACGTCAACACCTGGGTTGTTACTGATAATTGCGGAAATATGAGCGCCACCTTTACGCAAACCATTAATGTGAGAGATATAAACGCTCCGGTCTGGACAACGGGTACAGGCTCCCTCGACCGGACACTTTCGTGCAGCGATGCAGCAGGTTTGGCCGACGCACAAACACTTTTCCCGGTTGCTTCAGATGAAAGCGACGACGATGTGTCGGACATTGTAAGAGTTCCGGGATCATTTGTTCCTTCGGCCTCATGTCCCAATGGTGGAACGTATACAAACCAATGGAAAGCAAAGGATGATTGCGGAAATGAGTCTGTTTTTTTTACACAGGTAATCATTCTTGAAGATAAAACGCCACCGGTCTGGACCACCTTACCTGGTGACCTCAATGTGACGCTCGAATGTGGTAATACGGCTGGCTTAACAGCCGCAAAAGCATTATCGCCTGTAGCGACCGACAATTGCGGCGGAGTCCTCAACTATTCTGTGCCTACCGAAGTGTTTGTTGCAGGAACCTGTGGTGGTACTTACACGAGAACATGGACCGTCTCCGACAAATGTAGCAACCCCGCAGACCCTTACATACAAATGATTACGATACGCGATCAGACTGCTCCAATCGTAATTTGCCCGGCTTCATTAGCGATCAATACTGGTGATCCGATCGAGCCTGCATCGACAGGCACTGCCAATGTAACCGACAATTGCGACGCGAATCCGGTTGTCACACATAACGATGTTATTACAAATGGAAGCTGCCCTGGCAATTACACAATCGCCCGAACATGGAAAGCAACAGATGCTTGCGGAAACGTTGGTACTTGTATACAAACCATCAGTGTGCAGGATGTAACACCTCCGTTCTTCACTCCGCCTCCGGTCGCATTAATCAGCTGGTGTGTTATTAATATACAGAAAGCTGTTTACTATTCGCCTACAACAGATATTGCACCAACCAGACCTGAATATTACATTTTAAGTGCGGCAGATAAAAGCTCGTTAGACCTTAATCCTTCAACGTTTAAGGATAACGGCGTGATTAACCCGTCGTTGATACTCCACTGGAGAATCGACTATGCGGGTACAAAGCCTCCCATTGAAGGGACAGGACAGCCTTCTGCATATGCGGGTGAAATCAGGTTCGACGGAAAAGCTTCAGCTGTCGTCAATCACAAGTTATCCTATTGGCTCGAAGACAACTGCGGAAATATTTCAATGCCGGTTATCACCGTTGTTAAAATACTCCCACGACCCGATATCATAAAAAGTACATTTTAAATGATAACAATTATAAATATTCAATTACACAATTTTAATTTTTAAATTATGAAAAAGCAAATTTTAATTCTCGCGCTTTTGTTGGCTGGTTTTGCCAATGTAAACTTGTCCTTTGGACAAGCGCTTGTTCCAAGAAAGGTGACCTGCCTGACCGCAGATGCTTTGCATCCTATCGCAGGTACTCCATTTACTTATCAAATCGATGTTCCTGCTACGCCAGCAGGAGGTGCACCCTGGACATCATTGAAATATTTATGGTATGTTACCCAAAATCAAGATTTCATCAAATTTAATACAGTTACAGGTTTACCAGAACCGACACTAGCGGCAGATCGTCAGAAAGGTGATGGTACAGGTATATTACTTAAAACGGCCGATGTTGCGAAATATAACATCGCGGGAAACACATCAAATTCCATTTCTCTAACCTGGAAGAGTTTCTACTACGACCCTAACGCGCCTATTTTTGTAGTGATCAGTGTTTCAGGCTACAATGGAATATGTGATCCAAGTAACCTCAAAGTGTTTAAAATTGAACCTCAAAATGCTTTCACCGTTGATATTGATAACCTACAGTTTGATGGTTCTTTAAGTACACCACCCGTTTATAATGCTCTAGGAGTGCTACAGCCAGGGGGTGCCTATGGTGATTTATACGAGCAATGTATTTCACCAATTAAATCAGCCAAATACAATACTTCTACCAAGGCCGTTGACTACGATTTTGATCAAAACATCATGATGTATGAAGTAGTTGCTGCCAACTGGTACACATCATGGAGACCAAGTTTTACTTTAACGGGTGTTGATCCAAAAGAAACAATCAAAGTCGAATTCTCAAAAGATAAGACCTTTGCTGTTCCTGCAAATATTGTCACAATGGACGGTCCTGCAAATAGTAGTGCAACTACAGAAGTTTTAAAATATACAAATACAACTGCTGCAGGTATTGTTTCTTCGGTTGTTCCTTCGAGTTTTGTAAATGACGCTGGAGAAAGCATATATGTTCGAGTCACACTCGATCATTCTACCACTACATTAAGTTATCAGGGTTTGGCAGATGAAAAAATTGATCTGGCCGTAGACGGTAAAACAAATTTAGGTGTAACTGCAACAGAAATTGGGGATGTCCATACTGCTGCAGGTGCGCTGGCTACCGAGGCATGCCCATGGGTGGATGGTTTTGCGAATGATATTGCGAAGCAGGCTCTCAAAGGTCGTCCTACTATTACTTCCTCTACAGTTGGAGTTGCTCCTAATGAATTTCCAATCGGAAATTTATTACCTATTCAACCATAATTAATTTCTAATTACTTGCTTTTTCATATACCCATCTACCTTTCTCCGGTCGGATACGAGACCGACCGGGGAAAGCAAGGGAAACGAGAAGCAGGAATAAGTTAAGTGTAAGGATTTGAACCAGCCAACAGAAGTAAGGCAGGAAAAAGAATTCAACGAATATACATTCCACATTATGGAAGGAAAAACAGGCCATTCCCTGTACCAACATCCGGAAGCATGCGCTCCTCCCGACAAATCAGGGCGCGGCAAACCGAATATAATCATACATAGCTCACAAAGAGCATATTGTAGTGCATTGAGGCATTATCATAAATCTGGCTTACCTGTCGAAACAGCGTATGTCAGGACTTTTTGTTTCAACGCGAAAGGATTTTAAAAATTATCAGTCATGAGCTGCAAATCGAAAATTGGGAGGCATGAATCATAAATTTTAAATTTTAAACATTGATATTTAAACCTTTGTATATTATTCGTCTGGCGATGGTAGTTCTGCTACCTATGCTTTTGGCTTTGGCTCCCGCCATGGCCATGACTGTCGTGTACAAAGGTAAAACGGCCCCATTATCAGTTGTTGAAGTTCCGAGTAATACTTACGAATGGGAAATCTATACAGATACTCCAGTTGACTTTGCCAAAGTACCCGGTAATTGTCCGGCTACATCCGCCAAATTTATAGGAGGTAATTACGGTTCAAAAGTAGCTGTTCAGTGGCTGGAAGTTGGGATCTATTTTTTCAAGGTAACAGCCCGCGATGCGTTAGGTTGTACCATGAACCTGAAGGTAGGAATGGTCAAAGTTATTCCAGCCGAGATCGAAGCAATTATCGCCGGGGCTGCATTTACAGGTGCATGTCAGCAGGTAAAACTTGATGCATCTACTTCGATCGGAGATATCATAAAATACGAATGGTCCATGATCGATAAGGGAGGTGCTTTAACCCGGCCAACTGGAAAAACCACCGAATTTCTTCTTTCTCCCTCATTCGCAGGAACGTTACCCGCTGACTTCCGGGTAAAACTGCTTATTACTGACCGCAAAGGAAACACCAACAGTGCCATCGTCACGATCAACGTTGATCAACTACCTGTTGCCGAAATATACGCTTCCGGAAAACTTGAAAAGGATGGAAGTATGATCGTTGACGGCGCAGTATCTACCGGAATAGTAATGAATTACAGGTGGTTTACTTCGGAAGGGAAAATAGTTGGCCCGACAGATCAGCCCACCGCCAAATTGAACGGAGCTGGAATCTATACACTTGAAATTACCGATAATCACGGGTGCAAGTCTCTAAAAAGCTTTCGGTTTCCATTTGAAATTCGTCAGGCAATCTATGCCACTAACGATTTCGCGAGGACTTCGTGGGCCAAAGATACTACCATACTTGTATTGGGGAATGACGGACCTCCCTTAGACCTGGTTCCTGGTACAGTGCGCATTACCGATCCGGCTACAAGAGGCACAACCAAAGTAAATCCTGATGGTTCAATTACTTATAGTCCTACAGAAAGACGTCCGGGAAGCGACCAATTTGTTTATACCGTATGTGACGCGTTAAACTATTGCACCTCCGCCACGGTAACTGTTTTAACTTACAGTGCCGGAATAACCGCTCCGGAAGGATTCTCGCCAAACGGGGATGGATTAAATGAAAAGTTTGTTTTTAAGGGACTTGAAAACTATCCCAAGTCGCAGCTTTATATCTTCACACGGTCAGGACAGCTTGTCTATCAAAACGAGATAGGCTACGAGAATGACTGGAATGGTACAACAATAAAAAGTACAATGACTAATCTGGAACTTGTTCCGACAGGAACTTATTATTATGTCCTGAAATTAGGAGTTCACGATATAGGTGATACGAACCGATCGTTGAAGGGATTTGTCTATATCGCTTATTAAAGCAATCCTAACTTTCGTTTCTTTCGTTGGCGAAGGATAATATTTGCCAACCAATGCCATAATTATAAATACGAATATTGTTATATCTAATAGCCTTGGCAACCCAAAATCTATCCATCCAGGCATGTTATAAATACAGCCATACCTTTAATTAACAGCTTTTTACCTACGATTAAATGCGAACTATCCGTGTACTTGTTACACATAAATAAATAAATATCTCTATATTACCTTTAACTATCATTTTCCAAAAATTAAAGTCATTTCAGCACAAATATTCCTTTTTAAAGAGTAAAATATTTTCATATCTATTAGTAAGTTATTATACAAAAACAACTATTAAAAAAATAACTATTGCAATATAAATAACACCGAAAATACATCAAAAAATTATTTGCCTGAATATGTGGAATATAAATACAATTTATTAATTGTAATATCGTAAATATATTAACGTATAATTATATTACTTCTGTAAATATTTATTTTACGTTTACGCCACAATTAGCGTAATTCTAAGTTATCTTTGATATAACAAAAGAATTTTAATGACCCAGATTTGAAGTTATAACAAACGTTCCGGCATCTTAAATAAATCCTTTGTGGCTGACAGAATACAAATTGGCTATTCTCATCTGCAAAGACACTGATAAGGCTGGAGCCTTCCAAAACAGGAAGATGAAAGTTTAGAGTTAGAAATATTCTATAATATATAATTTGAATAAGTGTTTCTCAGAAAATATTTCAGAATTGAAAGCTTTAATTACCATATTAGTTACATTTCTACGCTTATACAGTGACAAATTATTCAGATCACCTGACAGCTTAAGAAAAAGTATGAATATATCCATTCTAAGTTTTTCTTTTCTACTGTTTGCTCTTGCCAATACTGTTTCGGCTGCAAACATACCTCCTGAAGCAATTGACGTTAAAAATTTTCCAATTCAGACTGGCAGTGGTCGCTCGCAGATCCTTCCATTGATCGGACAGGATACAGACGGTTCGGTAGTTAGCTTTAAAATACTGACTTTACCGGGATCTTCAACAGGCACTTTATATCTAAATGGAGTTGCAATTACAGTAAACCAATCACTTACTCCTGCAGAGGCCCAGTTGTTGCAATTTACACCCCATAATACGTTTACGGGGAATTCCTCTTTTACTTTCACAGTTACAGATAATGGCGGATTAACAGATTCCACGCCGGCCACCTACACCATTCCAATTGTTGCGATAAATCAAAACCTGGTTTGTACGGGCGGAGGATTAGGAAACAATATTATTGGAGCCATGGGTACATTCTCATTGCCATTTATAGTCCCCAGCCCGGTATCGAGCTGCATCAATGATGGATTAACCCCATCTTCACCATTAAACAACATTGGGAATGCTCATCCTGAGTTAACCAGTTATACCTATGCATCAACAAGCGGAAGCCTCGGACCCGAAGGAACCTATTCATTTTTAAAAATTATTGGAACCTGGGTATCCCGAAACTGTATCAAGACAGACTGGGTAGCGGCCGATCATACCGGAGATGGCGGTTATGCCATGATTGTAAACGGATCGCCGAACGTAGCAAGTTTTGGAAGTACCTTTTTCCAGGCATCAACGATCGCTGTCTGCCCAAACACACTATACGAATTTTCAGCGTATGTGATCAACGTACTGCCCGGCAACCATAGTGCAGCAATAGCGGGCTCTCAACCGGATATCAGTTTTTATATCAATAACACAAAGGTTTCTCAATCAGGTCCAATCCAATACTCTACGGCGTCCGCCTCCTGGATTCCGCAGTGGGTCAAAGTGGGAGGATTATGGTACTCGGGGCCAAACACAACGGTAAATTTAAGAATTGATAATGCTACGTTTGTTGCCAGTGGTAACGACCTGGGTCTTGATGATATTTCGATGGCAATTTGCGGACCCGATATATCGTATCCCAATACCGACTTAACGCCAAAATTTTGCAAACCGGGAATTTTACCGCTTGGAGCATTGGTTACCTCCACGATCAATACCTATTCTCATTACATTTTCGAGAGAAGCACCGATGGCGGAGCTACATGGCAGTTATTGTCAACCCCAAAAACAGGAAGTCCGGTATATAATATAGTTACAGACACCTACAGCTATATTGCCACTTATGGGGATATCCCCGTTGATGCCTCCATGAATGGTTACAAATACCGATTAAAGGTTGCAACAAATGAAACCAATCTGACAGGTGAAACATGTAATATATCTGCAATAAAGGTGATTACAGTTTCTGCTTTTACAAACCCCGATGCGGGAGCAGATATAACGGGTTGTAATCCTGCCACAACCGCACAACTTGCAGCCGCAGCTTCAGGGCAAGAATGGCTCACTGTAACCGGGAATCCCACGGGAGCAACCATCAACAATGCCGGAACAATTTCCGGAATGACAGTCAACGGGATTTATAAATTCCAATTGAGCAATACTGCCGGATGTTACGACACGGTAAGCGTCGTGCGCGATCAGGTTGGCAACGCTGGTGCCGATGTCAATGGTTGCGCAGGGGTGTCTACATACAAACTTACGGATGCCGGCACAGGATATGCCTGGGAAGTGGTTGCGGGTAATCCGGTGAATGCCACCATCAACAATACAACAGGTGTGATTTCAGGAATGACATTGGTTGGTACTTACCATTTTGTTTTAAGATCATCTTTCGGCGGTTGTACCGACGAGGTCACCATTACTGTTCCAACGGCAATAACTGCTTCCGCCTCCGCATCATCAATACTTTGTTATGAAGGTACGTCAACGGTAACGATAACCGGTTCAGGAGGAACAGCTCCATTGTCCTATACTTTTAATGGCGTCACCAACGGGTCTGGCATATTTAATGCAATTGTTGCAGGAGCAGGTTATAACTGGAGTGTTACAGATGCCGGAAATTGCACACCCGTAGCGGGAATTATTTCAATAACCCAACCGGCCATATTAACCGGTTCAGCCACCATGGTAAATGCCCCTTGTCCCGGAGCATCCACAGGAAGTGCCACTGCCGTTGCTTCAGGAGGTGTTGCTCCTTACAGCTATTCATGGAATACCACCCCTGTACAGACCTCTGCAATAGCAGGTAACCTTGCAGCAGGCACTTATACAGTCACGATCACCGATAATAACGGATGTATAACTTCACCCACTGTAACTGTTATTTCGCAGGACTTAATCCCCCCCACCTTTACAGCGCCTGGTCCATTTGAGTTCTGCGTCGAAAATCTATATTCGGCCGGATACATATCGAACGGTTTACAAATCAATCCCACACCCGACTATTACCTCTTTCAAATAGGAAGTACAATTCTTGACCTTGATCCAGATGATCTTAAAAACGAATTTAACGATAACTGTTGCGCCGATAACCTGCTTGTGATTCACTGGCGTATGACCTTTACAGATACTCCAAATCCAGGGGCACCTCCGGCAATGCTAACCCATGCACCGATACCCGATCAAACCGGTCAGCCATCGTTATATGGATCTGACATCCAGTTTCCTGGTGACGGCGTGAACTTTACAAGTGTAACGCACAAAATAACCTATTGGTTGACTGATTGCAATGGCAATAAATCCTTAGAGAAGGACGTAAATATCACAATTAAGCCCAGACCTAATATTACACTGATAAATTAATAATCCATTTAATAATAATTAGCAATATGAAACAAGGAAAAGACATAGGAAAAGAGGCGACAGGCCAAAAGATGCAAGGCTTTGATGATGCAATTATCATCTCCTATTTAACATTGGCTCAGATTCAACCGGCAATTAATGTGCCTCTTATCTTCTTAATAAAATCAAGAGGAGCATGTTTGCCTGACTGTCGGGATCGTCCGGAAACGGGTTTTTGCCTGGGACCGGACATTCAACCAGTTATCTCCAAATGGAGCAAAATCAAAAATTAAAATATTTTATTAAACAGATCAAAAACAATACTCAATTTTTTCACACAATTAAATTTTATTATCATGAAAAAGCAAATTTTATTTCTCGTAGCCTTATTACTGGCAATTTTCACCAGTGTAACGATGTCATTTGGGCAGGCACTTGTAGGTTCAGCCCCCCGTGGAATTAACTGTACTGACGATGCCATGCATCCTATTGCAGGTAAAAAGTATATTTACAAAGCATCCTCGAATCAGGTTGGAAATTATACATTTTGGTCAACCAAGGATATGAATTTTATCGCCACAGCAGCTGGTGTTACGACCACCAATATTGCGACAAAACTCACTACTCCTGCTGATCTTTTAACCGCAAGTGCAAATTATGCCACCGCTGATGCAACAGACAATGTTGAGATCACCTGGTCGGATGCTATACTAAACGGGACTACCACTGCAGCCCCAACTTTTGTAGCTGTTAATCAGGATGGACTCTGTGCAAACAATTTAAAAGTTTGGTCAATCATACCTATTAAAGCTTTTACAGTTGATATCCGGAACATTGACAATGCAAATCCAACAGGAACTCCCAAGGCTTTTGATGCAACTGATGACCAGTGCTTTGATCAGGTTAGAGGTGCAAAGTTTAATGCAGTTTCAAGTGCAATGGAATATAATTTCGGCACCCAGGTTTTATATTTTGAAGTTATTGCTGCCAATTTTACGAATTCGTGGACACCCACATTTACGCTTTCGGCATTGGGCAATGGTCAAACTGCAGTTATCGAATGGGCTTATGATGCAGCATTTTCAAATCCTGCTACACCAGTTGTGGTAACATCAGGAACTCCAAGTGCAACTGTTGTTACAACTGCTGCTACGAGCACAACCCTCGGGGTCTCAATTTTTGTCAGGGTAACAATTACAAACAACACCTTCGAGGGTCTGGCCTCAACTCCGGTCTCTCTTACCGTTGATGGCGTTAATTCCGTCAATGAATGGGATATTGAAAATAATACCCTTGTTGCAGCAGGTCCATTATGTGGTGTAGGAACGCTCAATGATAAAATGGATGTAGCGACTCAGACACTCAACCCACGTCCAACTGTAACTCCTGTTGCCCCATCAACACCTTTTGTTCCGGGTAACGAAACAAATTAGTACCTGGTTTTTGCTTTTTCATGAACGCTCTACTTTTCCCGGTCAGAATTTCATCCGGCCGGTGAAAGTCAGGGTAAAGAAAAGCAAACGAACTTCATGCCACCCGATTGAATAGAAAAGGTGAGGCATCTTATAAATCAAATACTTAAGAAAATCATTCAACAGCAAAATATAATGTTAAGAAAATGAGTCATGAAAAATTATCAGCATGGTCCATCAGGCGAACGTCCTCCTGACTTCAACTATGGAAGGGGCGATCCGCCTGAAGGATTAAATAATTCAAACAGAATGCCTTTCACCGCGTTCTGGCACAATCGTAAGATCTGGCTTACCTGCTTTAACAGCGTATGTCAGGATTTTTTGCGTCTAAACGCCGGGGAGATTCAATTACAAAAAATGACTTTCAAATTATGAATTTCTAAGTTTTAAACATTGTATCTTAAACCTTTGTACATATTACGACTTGTGATAGAAGTGCTGATAACACTACTATTAGCCTTGGCACCCGCCTTGGCAGAGACCGTTGTGCACCAAGGCAAAACGACAACATTATTGGTAGTCCCGGTTCCGGGGCACACATACGAATGGGAACTTTATAATGATGCAACCATCAATTTTGCAACAGTATCCGGCAATTGTCCAATTACATCAGCTGCATTTGTTGGAGGAAATTATGGAACAAGTGTCCAGGTAAACTGGAAAGAAACAGGGATCTATTTTTTCAAGGTTACAGCACGTGATGCTTTAGGCTGCACAATGAACTTGAAAATCGGAATGCTAAAGGTAATACCAATAGAAATCGAAGCGGTCATTGCGGGAATAACGCAAACAGGAGCCTGTGAACAAGTTAAGCTTGATGCGTCGAATTCAATTGGTGATCTTGTTAAATACGAATGGACGATGATTGACAAGGGTGGAGCATTAACCCGGCAAACAGGGTTAACAACAGAATTCCTTCTTTCACCCGCTTTCAACGGGTCACTTCCTGCCGATTTCAAAGTAAAATTACAGGTTACAAACCGCAATGGGCTAACAAACAGCAATACAGTCACTATCAGAGTCGATCAACTACCAGTTGCGGAAATCTATTCATCCGGAAAATTGGAAAAAGACGGGACCATGATTGTTGATGGAACCGTTTCGACCGGAACTGCACTCAATTACAGGTGGGTTTCATCTGCCGGAAAAATAGTGGGACCCAATAACGAGCCAACTGTAAAATTAATGGCGCCAGGAATTTATTCACTCGAAATCACCGATAATCATGGATGCAAGTCAATAAAAAGCTTTAAATTCCCGTTGGAAATCCACCAAATCATGGCCAATCCGGATTATGCCCGTACCTCATGGTCGCTTGATACAACCATCAGGGTATTGGATAATGATATGTCAACAGTTAAGCTAATCCCTGGAACAGTCCATGTTACGCAGCAACCTACGCGAGGTGGAACGAAGGTAAACGCGGATGGTACAATTACCTACAGTCCAACCGAACGGCACTCCGGACGCGATCAGTTTGTTTATGAAGTGTGCGATGAGGTAAATTTATGTGCTTCGACCACTGTGACCATCGACATATACGACAGCGGATTAACTGTTCCGGAAGGATTTTCTCCAAATGGTGATGGAGTCAATGATCACCTTGTATTTCACGGCCTTGAGAATTATCTCAAATCACAGTTATATGTCTTTACACGTTCAGGACAGCCTGTTTACCAAAGCATTGATTATCTAAATGATTGGGGTGGCACAACCATACATAGCACGATGACCAGCCTTGAACTTGTTCCAACGGGAGTTTACTACTATGTGCTGAAATTGGGGGGAACGAACCGATCAGTGAAAGGATTCGTCTATATTGGTTATTAAGCACAAGAAAAAATCAACAACCTAAAATATAAAAGGTAAAGGGAAGTCGTAATACGCTTCCCCTTTACCTTCCTAAATTATCTGATCTCTGAGCGTGTTTCTATTTCAAAACCCACAACTCTTTGCCAATTTTTGTGAAGGCGGTTACTGCCTTATCGAGGTGTTCCCTGCGATGAGCCGCGGAAAGTTGAACCCTGATGCGGGCCTGTCCCTGTGGTACAACCGGATAATAAAATCCGATCACATAAATTCCTTCATCAAGCAGACGGGTTGCAAATTCCTGCGACAGCTTTGCATCATAAAGCATGACGGCACAAATAGCTGATTTAGTAGGTTTGATATCAAATCCCGCTTCCCTGATTTTGGCAACAAAGTATTCAGTATTCTCATGTAAACGATCCTGTAATTCAGTTGATTCTGTCATCATTTCGAACACCCTGATTCCGGCTCCGACAACCGCAGGTGGAATTGAATTGGAGAAAAGATAAGGTCGTGAACGCTGACGCAGCAACTCGATAATTTCCTTTCGTCCTGTCGTAAACCCGCCAACTGCACCACCAAAAGCTTTGCCAAGTGTTCCTGTGATAATATCAACTTCACCGCGGACATTAAATTTCTCGGTAACACCACGACCGGTTTCACCAACAACGCCCGCAGAATGGCATTCATCTATCATTACGAGCGCATCGTATTTTTTTGCCAACCGGACAATTTCATCCAACGGCGCCACATTTCCATCCATCGAAAATACACCATCCGTAACCACAATCCGGAACCTTGCATCCTGCGATTTAATTAACTGCTGCTCAAGATCAGCCATATCGGCATTGTTATACCTGTAACGGGCAGCTTTACACAAACGAACACCGTCGATGATGGAAGCATGGTTCAGTGAATCAGAAATAATTGCATCTTCTTCCGAGAACAAAGGTTCAAAAACACCGCCATTTGCATCGAAGCAGGCAGCATACAATATCGTATCTTCTGTTCCAAAGAATTCGGCAATCTTTTGTTCGAGAACTTTATGCAAATCGGTCGTACCGCAAATAAACCGCACCGACGACATTCCATATCCGTAGGAATCGAGTGATGATTTGGCAGCTGCGATTAATTCGGGGTGATTCGAAAGTCCCAGGTAATTATTCGCACAGAAGTTGAGTACTTCTTTCCCCGAGTCCAACTTTATCACTGCATCCTGTGACGAAACGATGATTCGTTCGCCCTTGTAAAGACCTGCACTCTTAATGTTTGACAGCTCATTCTGAAGGTGTTCCTTTATTTTTCCGTACATATTTTAAGTTTTCATTGAATTGCAAACAAAATCATTTAAAACGCAACAGACATAAGCTCTTCACCAAGATGATGCAATGCAGCTTCAATTCGTTTTTTTTGCTCAGGTCGTGGACGACTTGCACCTGAGGCATAATGTTGCAGTTGCCTTTGGTTAATTCCGGTTATACGCTGAAGAGCCGCATTAGTAAATATACCCCGATAATGCAGTAATAAACTTTGGGTATCGAAACTGAAGACCAATTCATAATCACCCAAGAATACAACCGAAATTTCATCACCAAACTCGCGACTTGTTTCCAAATGAAATTCAACAGCTTCATTCATATTTCGTTTGAGTTCCTCAAATGTTTTACCCGTTGATAAACATCCGGGAAGTATTTCGATATACGATGAATAATTATTTTCGGACAGTTCTACTGTTACTACTATTTTCTCCATTGTTAATACAACCGATTGCTTTTTTAGACAATGCAAATATAATAGTATTTTTACTATTACTTGTTTAATTGGTACTTTTTTTAAACCTGTTCCTAGTAATAATGAAAACCTTGATATGACGGGAACAATGCTAATATAATATTTTTCACTATAATAACAATAAAATTGGCAATCGTTAAATATTTCGTCTTATTGAAAAATAATTGATACAATACTTTAATTTTGGTATATAATTATATACCTTTACGAAGCCAATTAAAAAGAATACTGCTTTATGAAGTCATCAGAATTTCACAGAAAAGTAAAAAAGAACGGTTGGGTACACATCAGAACCGAAGGTAGTCATTACATCTACGAAAAAAATGGCATTACCTATCCTGTTCCATTTCACGGTACTAAAGAAATTGGTAAAGGTTTAGTAAGTACAATCATCAAAGAGATGGGGCTTAAATAGCCTCTATTTTTAAAAACAATAAGTTATGGGAACAATAAAGGTAGTCATTGAGAAAACAAAAGATTTTTATTCCGCTTATGCGGTGAATGCAGCGGGTATTTATGCAGGTGGCGAAACCGTTGAAGAGGTAAAACAGTCGGTGCTTGATGCGATTGTGCTCTTGAAAAAATACAATACAGACGAGAACATTCCTGAAATTTTAAAAGGAGAATATCAAATTGAATACATGGTTGACGTGCAAAGTTTTTTGAATTATTACAACCAGGTGTTTACCAATGTGGCACTCGAACGAATAACAGGGATCAATCAAAAATTGTTGCACCATTATGCCACAGGGTTGAAGAAACCGAGAGAGCCACAACGGAAGAAAATCGAAAATGCACTTCACAAATTAGGGTCCGAACTTCTATTGGTTCAGCTATAGGTGTTTATCAGTTTGTCAATTGGACGAAAGCAGTTTCAAGAGGTATTCCTCCATCTTTTCAGGCTTCGTGGTTGGTGCAAAACGCTTGACCGGTTTGCCGTCGCGGTCGATAGCAAACTTCGTGAAGTTCCATTTAATCCTGCCACCCAAAAATCCAGGTAGTTTCTTTTTAAGAAAAACATAGATTGGATGCGCCCCTGATCCATTCACTTCTATCTTGTCGAACATCTGAAAACTGACGCCATAATTAATCAGGCATCCTTCCGAAATCTCTTTTGAACTTCCCGGCTCCTGACTGCCAAACTGATTGCACGGGAATCCCAGGATGACCAAACCTTTCTCGCTGTACTTTCTGTTCAACTCCTCCAGCCCTGCATATTGAGGTGTAAACCCACATTTGCTCGCGGTATTCACAATCACGACGACTTTGCCTTTGTAGTCAGCCATGGTTTTTATTTTTCCCTGAAGTGTTTTGGCCGAAAAACTATAAAATGTATTCTCCATAACTATTAACTGATAAAATGTTAAATGACACAAATCATTTGATGATTACAACTGATACAATGCCTTTACTGTAAACGAAAATTCGCCGCATTTGTTTACATAAACCAGTTTCAGCGCGTCAAAACCACCGAAAAATCGGTCAATCTTCCTCAAATCTTTATTTGGAATTTCTCTAAATATGATAACTTACGATAGAATACTGAACAATTATCCACCTCTGTTGTACTTTGTATTTGACATCAAATAAAAACAAGTTCCTTCAGAATTTTTGATGGATCGGAATTTTGAATTGGATTTATAACTTAGTGACCTGAAAAACGGGAAAGATGAATATCATGTTTTTACTTATTGGAGTAAGTTTTTTAGTTGCCTTCCTGTTTCTCGTCCTGTTTATCTGGGCCGTGAAGAGCGGGCAGTATGACGATACTTTCACCCCTTCGATCAGGATTTTGTTTGATGATGATTTGGAACCTACGATTGAAGATAAAGATAAACCAAAAGTGTAGTTAGCTAAACAAACGGAAGAAATATGGAAATTCAGCAATTCAATTACGACAACAAAACAGTCAAGTATTTTATAATGGCCACGATGATCTGGGGTGCAGTTGCCCTGCTGGTGGGTTTATTGATCGCATTACAGTTGGCGTTTCCTGCATTTAATCTTGGAATCGAGTACACAACTTTTGGCCGGACCCGTCCGCTACATACCAATGCGGTTATTTTTGCATTTATCGGAAATGCAATGTTTGCCGGAATCTACTACTCATTGCAACGCATTTTAAAAGCCCGGCTGTTCAACGATGTATTGAGCAAAATCCACTTCTGGGGATGGCAATTTATCATCCTATGCGCAGCATTGACATTGCTGTCGGGTTTTACTACCGGAAAAGAGTATGCCGAACTTGAATGGCCCATCGACCTTATGATTGCAGTAGTGTGGGTTGCCTTTGGATGGAATATGATCGGAACCGTATTAAAACGAAGGGTTAAGCATATTTACGTTTCTGTCTGGTGGTACCTGGCTACTTTTTTGGGAGTCGCCATTTTACACATCGTAAACAGTATTGAAATTCCCGCCTCATTCCTTAAAAGTTACCCCGTGTATGCGGGTGCCCAGGATGCGGTGGTGCAGTGGTGGTATGGTCATAACGCCGTTGCATTCTTTTTAACCACGCCGTGGCTTGGATTAATGTACTATTATCTGCCTAAATCGGCCAACCGTCCCATTTATTCCTATCAACTTTCGATCGTCCATTTCTGGACTTTGATATTTCTCTACATGTGGGCCGGTCCTCACCATTTATTATACCAGGCTTTGCCCGACTGGGTACAGGCTTTGGGTGTAACCTTCTCAATCATGCTGATAGCACCGTCGTGGGGCGGGATGATCAATGGTTTATTGACACTCCGGGGAGCCTGGGACAAGGTTCGTGACAATGCCGATCTCAAATTTATCGTTATTGCATTAACCGCCTATGGTATGTCAACCTTCGAGGGTCCTATGATGTCGTTAAAAAGCGTTAATGCGATCAGCCATTTCACCGACTGGACGGTAGCGCATACGCACATTGCAGGGATGGGCTGGAACGGCGGACTCATATTTGGTATGTTTTATTGGCTGGTTCCAAAACTTTTCAGAACCCCGCTGTACTCCAAAAAACTGGCAAATACCCATTTCTGGATTGCGACACTTGGTATACTGATGTTTGCCATTCCACTTTACTGGGCCGGGATTACCCAATGGCTGATGTTACGGGAATATACGAAAGATGGCTTGCTGGCATACCCAAATTTCCTCGAAACCACTACGCAGATTCTTCCGATGTATAAATTCAGGATTGTAGGTGGCTTGCTCTTTCTGACCGGTTATTTAATGTTCTTCTACAATATTATGAAGACGGTAAAAGCCGGAAGCATTATCGCGGATGAGGCTACTGAAGCGCCTGTTTTGACGGACTCGTCAGCAAGGAAATACGGGGAATCGATCCATCGGCTGATTGAAAGAAGAGGGGTTGTTTTTTCGGTACTTGTATTTATTGCACTTGCGATTGGCGGAGCAGTTGAGATCATCCCCATGCTCAAGATTCAATCAAATATTCCTAAGATTGCTGCAGTTACCCCATACACACCCCTTGAATTAGCCGGGCGTGATATATATGTCGCCAACGGTTGCTATAACTGTCACTCGCAACAGGTTCGGCCGCTTAGGTACGAAACCGACCGTTATGGCGAGTATTCAAAAATCGGGGAGTTTGTTTACGACCATCCTTTCCAGTGGGGTTCGCGCCGGACCGGTCCCGACCTCGCTCGTGCAGGTTATGTGGGGAGTTCTACTTACAAAACAGCCATCTGGCATTATAACCATTTTACGAAACCACTCGAAATTAATCCGCAAACCATTATGCCCGCCTATCCATGGTTGGCAAAGAATGTTGTGGATCTAAGTCAGATACCGACTAAAATCAGGGTGATGCAAATGCTGGGTGTTCCGTATGCTAAAGACTACGATCAAAAAGCAGTTGCTGATTACAATTCACAGGCACAGAAAATTGTGGATGAGCTAAAAGTCTCGGGCGTAGATATTACTCCGGATAAGGAAATGATTGCAATGATTGCCTACCTGCATAAAATGGGCAGGGATATTTCACCGGCGAATCAAAAAAAATAGCCGATCATTAAAAAGTTGAAGTGATGAGTTTTGTAAGCGGAGTACTCAATGGCGTTGATGGAATTCAATACTATTACATTGTGGGTTTGCTGATATTTATGACCCTGTTTATTGTGATACTTTACCGGACAATAAAAATTCCCAGGAAAGATTTGATGAAGTTTAAAGCCTCCATCCTGGAAAACGACGAGTTGGAATCAAACGAGATTTAATAACGATAACCTATTTTGT
>Ga0209512_1001589_pt1 | contig 27279 bp, 18 predicted proteins | sample frozenSSSSmetaG_FD_184142 | JGI IMG/M metagenome (GOLD analysis project Ga0209512, IMG submission 184142) | Glacier valley bacterial and archeal communities from Borup Fiord, Nunavut, Canada, to study Microbial Dark Matter (Phase II) -... | ecosystem: Environmental > Aquatic > Freshwater > Ice >...
CAGGATCGCCTTTAAAACCCGGAACAGCGGCGAAATTAACTATCGTTGTGATTGCACTGTAATCAATATCTTGAGGTCGTAGCTCATTTTGCTGCCATCCGGCGTAGTAAGCAGTCACCCATTTTGTCGGATGAGTGATATTCTGTTTAGCGTCTGCTGTATTCATCTTACTTAATGGAGCGATCGCTCCTGCCAAAAACATCCCCATCATCAAACATAATAACACCGTTACCCCAGTGTTTTTACGTAAGTCCTTGGATATAAATTGTTTTGTAGATGTCACGTTTTTCATAGAAAATCAAAACCAGAAGCGGTCATACTTATCTTTCCCGCTTTCTATGATAAGCAATACACCAGAATTATTCGCCTTCCGCCAAAAATTACCTGAAGGTATAATTTAATTAGCCTCGCCTGTGTTTTAAACCGCAGTCTCATAGTCATCGTATTCAGATGACTCCAGAATATTTTTGGAATTTGAATCCCCGTAAGTTATCGGGGATTTAAACTTTATTTCAGACCAAACATTCCACCTAAGTTACCTAAATTGCCCAACTGATCCGCAATTCCACCACCGGAGGAAATACCTAGCATCATTTCCATTTGTGAAGCTAGAGGTTCTGGCAATTGGGTTTTAGCAAAATCAACAACCATCCCAACCGCTTGCCGTGCTTGATCTTCAGAGATACCTGTCCGACTGCTAATTTGATTAATTAACTCGTCCATGACTTATCCTCGTAGAAAAACTCCAGAAAGACACTACCATACTTTACACTGCGCCATCGTTAGCATAACAGATCCCTATGGGTAGTAATTCCTCCATGATTCACCCGACTGGGTGAAGTCTAGACGCTAAATCAACAAGTATCGTTAAATCACTCATGCTCGTGCAAAGAATCTAACAGTTTGCCTCAACTAGATGGTTGGGGCATTTTTTTGGCTTTGGATAGAAGTGTTTTGGCGTTTAGGTAAAAGCCTGAAGGTAAAAAGTGCAAAACTTGCTAGAGTTGGTAAAAATCGCGGTTGAAGTAAGCGAGAATCAAATTCATTCATCCGCCGTGTATTTTCTTGTAAGCAATCTGTTAAGTACTGTTCTAAGCTAAAGTCATCCATCAACTCACTAGCATCAGTAGCTGAAAAATCATTACTCACATTCTCAGTAGTATTACTGGCAAGTTTGAATAGACCCTTAACAGCTTGACCATAATGCCATAAAGAAGTCATGGCTCGTAAAGGTCTCACCCCTCGACCTTGATTAGCTTGATTGTAAGCCACCCAGTTAACAAAGAAAACTACATGACGCGCTTCCTCCTGGAGGAGGATATCAAAAATTTCAAACAAAGGTTCAGGTAAAAAATTAGCCTGACGGGCAATCTTAAACATCCCAAAGCCTAAAAAAGAATCTAGGCACTCGCCATAACCAAACTGAATAAAACCACTCTCTATATTCTGTGGTAAAGCCGCCGGTGGACGTCCCGAAATTTCTACACCATAACGTGCAATTAAAAACCGAAATAACCGGCCGTGACGAGCCTCTTCTAATCCCTGCAAAGCAATCGCTTCGCGAATTAACGGATCAGTTATTGTCTCCGTAAAGCTATTAACTTTTGCCCCAGCAGATAGTTCCGTATTCAGGGCTTCTTCCCAAAAAGGAATGCTTCGTAGCCGTGCGAGTGCTTGACCATCTAAATCTGGCCAAGGTAGCTGTTCCGGTTCATACAGTCTGTGGCTTGTCATCAAGCTGCGGCAAAACAGATCTTTATGTTCTTCAGAACCAATTTTCATGTTCTAATATACCATAATCCAGTTTAGACTGCATTATAAGTCTTTATGACGCATAATTTATTCATCTACAATTCTTGACATAATTCCCGAAAGCGATCGCCTCGTTCCTCAAAATTTGCATACTGGTCAAAACTCGCGCATGCTGGAGATAGCAAAACAACTTTCGCCCCTTTAGCAAGCGCTAATTCCGCAGACCTAGGTACAGCTCGTTCCATTGTTTCGACAATTTCGTAATCTGTATAACCTACATCATCCAAGCGTTGAGCAAAGGCAATCGCCGCATCTCCAATCAATAATACAGCCACAGCTTGCGCTTGAATCTTCGCTAGCCAAGCATTGTCATCACCAGCTTTAGCAGCGCCACCAGCGATTAAAATAGCCGGATATGCCACAGACGCTAAACCAACCTCTGCTGCATCGTAATTAGTCGCTTTGCTGTCATTAATATAATCGACACCAGAAATAGTGCGAATATATTCTAAACGATGTGGTACACCAGGGAAATTAGCTAAAGCGTCTTGAATCGCCTCTTTGTTAATTTTTGCTAACCTAGCTGCGGCTACTGCTAGTAGAAGATTTTGCTGATTATGTACACCAACCATGCGTAAAGTTGATACTTCCACAATCGGTTCATCTGCTGACGTTCCCGTTTCTACCACCCACCCATCTTGAATGTAGAAACCTTTCTCACCCAGTAACTGTGCTTTAGAGTGGACGCTTGTCCAGTAAGCATTTGACCACTCACTTAAACCCACCTTTCGCAAATAAGGATCATCACCATTTATTACCTGTAATTGCGATCGCTTCAACAAACTAGCTTTGATATTGTAATAATTTTCTAATGTTTTGTGACGGCTGAGGTGATCTGGGGTGAAAGTTGTCCAAATCCCAATTTGCGGCGCAAGCGTGATTGAAGATTCAATTTGATAACTGCTAAGTTCAGCAATTACCCATTCTCCGCGTTTCTCCTCCAACGCCAACTCACAAGCTGCGTAGCCAATATTCCCACAAGCAGGAGCATTAAATCCGGCAGCTTGAAAAATTGCCGCGATTATTGCCGTAGTAGTAGTTTTACCATTAGTACCAGTAATCGCTACCCAAGGAGTCGGCTGGAGATATCGCCACGCAAGTTCCATTTCGCCAATCGTATCAATACCTAACTCTCTAGCCTTGACTAGTACAGGTATATCCCAAGGTACCCCAGGACTGACAACAATCAGCTGCGGTAAGTCAGTTTCGTTCAATTCTAAGTTAGAACCTAGTTTGACGATTATTTGCTGCGTTGCGAGTTCCTGTTGTTGTTGACGGAGGGTTTCGGAGGTGTTGCTATCGCTTAGCACTACCTCCCAACCTTCACGTCTCAACAATCTCGCCGCAGCCACACCGGATTTTCCTAATCCAACCACATGAGCTTTGGACATAGACTGTAAGCAAAAATCCCTGGTTAAGCACTCCTTATATTACCGCCCAAAACTAAACACGACAATCCTAGAAAACACCTACTCTTAATTTTTGACGATCGCGCCAAAATCTCCTAAGATACGGGCATGATTGCGGAGTATTCCCAGTAAATTCAAGCGGTTTTGTTTGATTTGCGGATCGCTGTCCATGACCAAGACACTTTCTGGCCCATCAAAGAAATTATTTAAAGTCGGCGCAATCGCACTTAGGGCTGTCACGAACTGCTGATAATTCCGTGATTGCTGCGCGGCTTGGGTTTGTGGCATTAACTGCACTAAAGCCTCATAGAAAGCCGGTTCTGATGGCTTTTGGAATAGTTCGGGACGTACAACGGTAGTCGGGTCTAACTGTACCCGGTCTAAATCACCTTGCGCCGCCAGACGAGTTGCGCGGTTAACGGTTTCGTAAATTTTTGCTAAGGTGCCGTTGTTGCGGATTGACTGGAGGAACAAGGCGCGATCGCGGACATCTAACAAGTTTTGTAAAGCTCGCTGAGTATATTCTGGATCATTTTCTCCCAATACCGCATTCACCAAATCGTAATCTATCTGCCGTTCTTGTAATAAACTCTGAATCCGTTGGATAAAAAATTCTGGCAACAAGGTAACTAATTTTGCTGGTTCTTGCGGATGCTTCGCTACAAAATCGGCTGTAGCTTGCTCTAGCAACTGTTGTAAGTCAATTGCCAAATGAGCCGTCCATGTAATATTAATTACCGCATTCGCTGCCCGTCGCAAAGCAAAAGGATCAGAAGAACCCGTTGGTAATAAACCCAAGCCAAAAATACCGACTAAAGTATCCAACCTATCTGCCAAACCTACAACCTGACCTGTGAGGCTAGTAGGCAAAATATCATCCGCACTCTTGGGAAGATAATGTTCAATAATTCCCGTTGCTACTGCTGTATTTTCACCGCCAGCCATAGCATACTTTTGACCCATTACACCTTGTAATTCGGGAAACTCATACACCATTTGACTCACAAGGTCTGCTTTACACAACAAAGCCGTTCTCTGGACATTGTGGCGGGTTTCGGCATCTAATTGCAGTTGGTCAGCAATTTTGCTAGAGATTTGGCAAATCCGGTCTACCTTCTCACGCAACGACCCCAAATCCTCTTGAAAAGTGACTTTTTCTAGTTGAGGTAAAAAACTCTCCAGCGCCTTCGCTAAATCAGCTTTGTAGAAAAACTGTCCATCAGCTAACCGCGCCCGAATCACTCGTTCATTCCCAACTGCAATTAGATCTGATTTAGCCGGATCACCATTAGAAACAGTCACAAAATTCGGCATTAGTTCCGGTGCATCTGCTTGAAACACAGGAAAATAACGCTGGTGACTCACCATCACCGTTGTAATCACTTCTTTGGGTAAATCTAAAAATTCTGATTCAAACTTACCCACCACTGCTGTGGGCCATTCTACCAAGTTAGTGACTTCTGCCAATAAATCTGGGTAAATTTCGACATGACCCTCTAAATATTGTACAGCCGCCTGAACTTGCTCTTTAATCCTTGTCGCCCGTTCATCAGCATCAACTTCGACAAAAGCCGAACGTAAAGTGGTGACATAATCACTAGCATGATTAATTTTCACAAGTTCTGGATGTAAAACGCGATGACCGTGAGAATAGCGATCGCTCTTAATTATCTCTGAACCATTAACTAACTCAATTGGCAATAATGCCTCATCCCACAAAGCCACGATAGTGCGAATTGGGCGAGAAAACTTCAAATCCCCATCACCCCAGCGCATAAACCGTTTACCATCCAAGCGTCCAATCCACTTTTGCACCAACTCGGTCAAAATCTCCGCCACAGGACGACCGGGAAATTTCTGCCTGACAAACACAAAATCGCCTTTATCAGTGGCGCGGATAGATAGCGCGGCGAGTTCGACACCTTGCTTACGCGCAAAACCCTCAACAGCTTTAGTCGGTTGACCATCCTTATAAGCAGCTTGTGCAGACGGTCCTTTAATTTCCTCTTCGCGGTCTGGTTGTTGAGACGGTAAGCCGGTAATTAACACCGATATCCGCCTCGGAGTCCCGTAAACCTTAATTTCTGTAGGCGTGAGGCTATGTTCTTGGAGAGATTCCGGAATTAGCTGACGCCATTGAGCAATCGCGCTACTTACAAAGAAAGCTGGTAATTCTTCCGTGCCGACCTCTAATAAGAAATTATGCATAGGACATCATCAAACTGGATCAATCAATTACAACAGTTTACAACGCCGTTTCGGGAACTGATTGATTACGAAAGAGTGTTTTTAACACCGTAACAGAGAGCCAAACGCAGAGAAGAAAAGCCAATCCATAACACGATATACTGACAAACGACCATGAATTACTTTTATCAACACCCCCACACAAAGTACCGACTTTTCTCTATTTAAGGGTATTTTTTGCTACTCACCTTTTTGTTAAAAGCCTGCTATAGATGGTTTGAGCGCAGTTTATTGTCGCGATAATCACAAGACATGCATACGTATTTGTCATCACTTATAAGCGTCTTGTTCGAGTTGTATAATTAGCGCGTCTCCATAAAAAATCAACAAATATCAGTGATTTTGAGATTGTTCTTTCCATTACCTTAAGTTGGTGCAAATGTTGCAAAAAAAAGAGACAACGGTAAAGAGTGCGGTATTAATGATAGCGATCGGTGCTATACCTATAGCCGCACCTTTCTTTTTATCCGAACCAATTCGTGCCGAAGATCCGGTAACTACCCCCACTTTCGCCCTACCAAAAACAGTCACGAGTGGCACAACAGTGCGAATCGATGGCTCAGATAGTATGACAGCTATAGACCAAAAGCTCAAACAACGTTTTGAAAGCCAGTATCCTGGAACAAAAGTTGAAGTGACCTCAAGTGGCATTGACGGCGCAATCAAAGCTGTCGCCGATGGCAAAGCAGATCTTGCCGCCATTGGTCGCGCCTTGATTCCAGAAGAAGAAGCACAGGGTTTAACCCAAGTCCCAGTCCGCCGCGAAAAGATCGCGATTATCATTGGCAAAGATAACCCATTCAAAGGAGACTTGAACTCTCAGCAATTCGCGAAGATGTTTCGCGGAGAGATTAAAAACTGGTCTGAGGTTGGTGGACCTTCAGCAGCAATTCGATTTATCGACAGACCTGCAAACAGCGACACCCGTCAAGCTTTTCGCAACTACCCAGCTTTTCAAGGAACAACCTTCGCTACAGGCACTACAGCCAGTCCGTTGAGCCAAGATAGCACAGATGAACTGGTAAAAAAATTAGGTAAAGATGGCATCGGCTATGTCACAGCCAACCAGGTATCGCAGCTGAATGGCGTGCGGATTATCCCCATGCATAAAACTTTACCTGACGATCCGCGATATCCATTCTCGCAACCGTTTGTCTACGTTTACAAAAAACAGCCGACTAGCCCAGCAGCACTCAGTTTCTTAGGTTTCGCCACTGCACCAGCCGGACAACAAGCTATAGCTGAAGCTGTAGCAGCAGAAACAAGTACAAGCACAAGTACAAGCACAAGTACAAGTACACCAGCGGCTACCGCTTCAACCGAGGCGACCACTCAACCTACCGTCACATCAACAACCGAAGCAGTCGCCACACCCACAGCCACCACACTTCCCGTTGTTGCCGGTGCCACTGAGAAAGCAGGTCCACCAGCTTGGGCGTGGTGGTTATTACCTTTAGGGCTTCTAGGATTATTGGCTTGGTGGTTATCCAATCGACATTCTGAATCTGTAGAAGAAATCCCGCCGGCGTCGCCAACTCCGACTACCTCAACAACAACTACTCCTACACCAACACCGGACAACGCACCTGTAACAACTACTCCGACACCAACATCGGACAACGCACCTGTAACAACTATTCCCACACCAACATCGGACAACGCACCTGTAACAACTATTCCCACACCAACATCGGACAACGCACCTGTAACAACTATTCCCACACCGACATCGGACAACGCACCTGTAACAACTATTCCGACATCAACATCGGACAACGCACCTGTTGTTGAGCAGACAAAGTTAGTTACTCCTGTAAATAATGCCACGCAGTTAGGTAGTACCGCAATCATCGGTGGTGCCGCACTTGCAGCAGGCGCTGGAGCCACAATTGTATCTGCATTAGGCAAACATGAATCAGTAGCAGAACCAATCGCCGATCCTTGGAAAGCTGATGGCAACGAATCAACAACAGTTGTCTCTAACTCGGTTGAATCGAATCCCACACGACTCCAAACCAACACAGGATGGGAAACAATCGACAACTCCGTCGCCAGCAATGAAGAAGTTGTCACACATCCAACCCCAAGAGAATCCGATTTATCATCAGGGACGACCAATACACCAAGAGTCGAAATTCGCGATTCCCGAACAACCCTGCAACCATCAGACACTACATTACAAACAAATGTAGTTGAATCAACACATCCATCTAACTTGTTTGATAATGTCACTTCAGACGGTGGAGTAGTAGCAGGCGGTGCAGCAGCCGCAGCAGGTGTTGCCGGACTTTGGTCACTATCCGAACACGACCATCACCCAGAAACTACTGAAACCTCATTAACAAATCCAGTTGAAGACGTTACACCACCAACAGTAGAAATTCCCACGAATTCAGAATTCCACCCCGAAATTCCAACTGGAATTCCTACAAATTCAGAATTCCACCCCGAAATTCCAACTGGAATTCCTACAAATTCAGAATTCCACCCCGAAATTCCAACTGGAATTCCCACAAATTCAGAATTCCACCCCGAAATTCCAACTGGAATTCCCACAAATTCAGAATTACATCCAGTTGCGGAAACTCCATCTAGCTGGCTTGATAATCTGGCTCAATCCGGTGGTGCAATTGCCGGTGGTGCCGCAGCCGCAGCCGCAGGTGCTGCCGGACTTTGGTCATTATCCCAACACGATAATCATCCAGAAACTACTGAGTTAACCTCATCAACAAACCAGGTTGAAGAAGTTACACCTCCACCAACAATAGTAGAAGTTCCAGCGACCGCAGAATTCCATCCAGTGGAAATTCCCACCGAAATTCCCGCAACTACAGAATTCCATCCAGTGGAAATTCCCACCGAAATTCCCGCAACTACAGAATTCCATCCTGTGGAAACTGCAAACGAAATTCCCGCGACTACAGAATTCCATCCTGTGGAAACTGCAAACGAAATTCCCGCAACTACAGAATTCCATCCTGTGGAAACTGCAAACGAAATTCCCGCGACTACAGAATTCCATCCAGTCAGCGATCGCTCACAAGAAATCGAATCAACAGTATCCCCTCAGACCGATGTCATCGCTGGTGGTGCGACACCAACAGACCTCAGTAGCTTAAATCTACAATCCTTAGATGACGATGAGGACGTGATTGAGCCTGCGGAAATGGCAGACCAGTCAGGATTATCAGACTTCGATTTCGATTTTGATGACGTTACTCCTACCCAAACCCTAACCGCAGAAGAGCCAGCAACAGCCTCTACTCAAACGCCAACCAACGTTGAAGCTAACCCTTTAGGTGGTGCAGCCTTAGCGGGTGGTGCAGCCTTAGCGGGTGGTGCAGCACTTTGGACAGCCTTGAATCATGGTAACTCATCTCCAACTACTGAACCGCACCCCACCGAAATCCACGAGGCTACACCTCAAAAATCGGTAGCAGAAACAACCCACCTAACCGAAACCGGACATGGTGCCCCACATGTTCCAGTAGCAGAAACAACACCAGCACCTGCGGTAATTGCTGAAACGCGATATGAGGTGGTTCCAGAAATCCAGCCTGGACTACCTGTTTTATATAAAGGTTATTCAGATAGTCAAATTTTCCTTTTAGCTCGCGCTCCTCAACGAGCTTATGCTCATTGGGAAATTCCCGCCGAAGAGAAGGATTCATTGCATCGCCAAGGAATCAGCCAATTACTCCTCCGGCTTTACGATGTCACCCATGTTGACCTGAGTTACCAAAGCCCGATCGCTGTTGAACAGTACGCAGTAGACAAAGTTACACATGAGTGGTTTATACCGCTACCTCAAAGAGATGGCGACTTCATCGCCGAAATCGGTTACATCGCCAACAATACTCACTGGGTATTATTAGCGCGATCGCCCATTGTACGCATACCAAGCTAAATACTTGGGAGAAAGGGGATAAATCCTTTTCTCCTAAATTATTTCTCGCTGAAAGCCCAAGCTTCACTCCAAGTTTCAGGTACACCATGCTGAAGCAAATCTTCAACTCTCTCCAGGTAGAGTTTTGCTGTTTTATCTGAAGAGTGGACGTTTAACACGCGCTCAAAATAAACTTTTGCCTCACTGAATGCGCGATCGCGGTAACATTTGACCCCTTGTTCAAAATCAGCTTGGGTTTGCAATTTAAGATTACGAATCTCTTCACCTTCCGCATCTAGAACCTCGTAAACCGCGATCGCTTCGTTTCGCCCTTTCACAATCGCCCGATCTAAAAAGCGAATTTGATACCGATCCGGATCGCTCAAATGCTCTAAAATTTGACCAGAAATCAGCATCGAAACCCCATAATACTTGGTCAAGCCTTCTAAGCGTGCGGTCAGATTGACGTTATCGGAAAAAGCATCCCCTTGAATGCGATTCTCATCACCAATCATACCTAGCATCATGTGTCCGAGATGAATGCCAATACCAACCTGAATCGGCTTGTCGCCACGAGCAACCCGTTCCAAGTTGTATTCCTGCACCCGTTTTTGCTTGGCAATACCTGCAGCAACCGCATCATCAGCACCTTCGGGAAACACTGCCATCATCCCGTCTCCCAAAAATTTGACAATAATTCCGTAATGATTGCGAATTTCTGGGCTAACTCGTTTGAGGTAACCATTGACGAAGCTAAAGTTGTCTTTTGGGGTCATGGTTTCCGAGAGGGTAGTAAACGAGCGAATATCGCTAAACATCACTGCCATCGTCTTGCTAACATAATCGCCGAGTTTCACTTCGGTAACACTATGTTTGCGGAGAAATTTCAGATATTCAGCGGGAAAAAAGCGGGCAAAAGAATCATTTAAACCCTTCAATTCGGTTTCGCGAGTTTTGACCGTTTTCACCATCTGAGTAAAGACCCGCGCCAATTGACCTAATTCGTCGCCACGATCAACAATGTCGTTTAGGCTTTCATGTTTAAAAGTATCTTGTTCTACAGCAACAGCAGCGGAGGTCAATTTACCTACTTGTTCGATGTATAATGCCTGTCGCGCATTTTCGTCCCGCAACAGTGCTTCTGCTTCCTGTCGCTTGAGTAAGTTGATATAGGCGCTTGAGTGGTAGCGGATGCGGGCAATTAGTTCCACGCGATCAGGCAATTTTACCAAGTAGTCATTCGCACCTAATTCAAATGCTTGCGCTTTGACGAGTGGTTCTTCTTTGCTGGATAATACAATCAACGGAATGTGATAAGTTGGAGCATCGTGCGATCGCAGAAATTGCACCAGCAACAATCCATCCATCTGCGGCATCACTAAATCTTGCAAAATCACCGTTGGGCTACACTCTTTGGCGACTTTCAAAGCTTGAGTCGGGTCGCTACAGTAGTGAAATACAATATCTTCTTCTGCCGCCAGCATCCGCCGCACGGCTTCACCAATAATAGATTGATCGTCAATTAAGAGAACGGTGATCGGGTTATCCATTGGGGGATAGGAGGCGATGAATTACAACTTTTGAAGGCTCGCTGAGTTAACTTGGTGGCTATAGCCTCTGGATTCAAAACCTCTACAGCGGCGTTTAGATCAACCGCGGCTTTGGGCATTCCATAGACGACGCAACTTTCTTTGTCTTGAGCGATCGTATACCAACCCTGACCTCTAAGCACAAGGAGTCCTTCAGCACCGTCTCGCCCCATCCCTGTAAGTAGTACAGCCGTTCCTTTACATGAATAGTACTGAGCAATACTTTTGAAGAACACATCAATTGAAGGGCGGTAGGGATAGTCGATGGGATTTTTAGTGTAATTGAGAGTCTGGTTGGGTTGCATATACAAGTGATCGTTCGTGCAAGCGACCAAGACAGTTCCTTTTTCTAACCTATCGCCTACCGATGCTTTCTTCACCGTCATCTGCGAACTTTGATTCAGCCAGTCGATCATACCAGCGGCGAATTGGGCATCAACGTGTTGAACGATTACAATCGCTGCGCCAAAGTTTGCGGGTAAGCGAGAGAGAATGGTAGCGAGAGCTTTGGGTCCACCCGTAGAAGAACCAATTACAATCAGGGGAGGAAGAGAGGAATCAGGACTGCTTTGAGTGGATGGATGGGCAAAGATATTTGAATAGGGAGTAGATTTGCCAACTAATTTGGCGATAGTGGCAATTTTTCTTAACAGTACTTGAGACGTTTCTGGGTTTTCCTGAGTACCTAAAATCGGCGTGTTGACTGCATCTAGCGCCCCACAACTCATTGCTTCAAACACCTTTCCGGCATTCAATCCGACATTAGCAGTGACAATCAAAATGGCACAAGGAGACTGTTTCATGATCTGACGGGTTGCTTCTACCCCATCCATCACGGGTAGGCTCAAATCCATCAAAATTAAATCTGGGGTGTCTCTAGCGCATTTAGCAACCGCTTGTGCGCCATCTTTCGCTACCCAAACAACTTGGAGTTCTTTTACAGTTGACAGAACCCGTTGCAGGGCTTCGATGGCAATGACCATGCTGTTGACAATGGCGATTTTCATATAGGCTTACCAATAAGATCGACGACAGCCTGAATTAAGGTATCGTCATGAAAGCTACTTTTTGTTAAATAATAATCTGCGCCTGCTTCCAAGCCTTGAATACGGTCTTCTTCTCGATCGCGGTAAGACACGAGAATCACCGGAATTGACTTCAAGCGCGGATGACGTTTAATTTGCTCTAGCAATTGAATTCCATTCATCCGAGGCATATCAATATCGGAGATGACTAAGTCATATGGTGAAGCACGAATCGTATTCCAAGCTTCCATGCCATCTACAGCAACATCTACACTATAACCTCGATTCTGTAGCAGTTTGCGTTCCATTTCTCGCACTGTAATCGAATCATCGACCACTAGCACTCGTTTAGTAGTGTTCACTGTCGCGGCTTTGTTGTTGCCAACTTTGGCTAACCGTCCGGCGTCGAGAAGATTATTCATCGATCGCACCAGGTCGGACACGTCTACAATTAGAACCACTGAGCCATCGCCCATGAGCGCCGCCGCACTAATATCTTGCACTTTACCTAATCGACGATCAAGGGGTCGTACCACTAGCTCTCGTTCTCCTAAGCAGCGATCGACAACCAATCCGTAAGTTGTTGAAGAGTCACTCAAGAGCACAACCCAAAGCGTGTCAGCGGGGGAAGACGGCGGTAAGTCGAGAACCTGATGAGCCGGAATCAGACCGATATTTTTGTTGTCTTGCGTAAAGTACTGACGATTCTCTGCCATAGACAGTTCTGACTTACTGAGGTTGACAATCTTATCAATTCGTGATAGAGGAAATGCGTAGGCTTCCCCAGAAATTTCGACTAGCAAAGTCCGAACTACCGAAAGTGTCAGCGGTAATTGAAAGTGAAAACTAATGCCTTTTCCTGGCGCAGAGGTTGCCCTGACTGTCCCCCCAACTTCGTGCGCCATACTTTTAACGATATCTAACCCTACTCCTCGTCCAGACAGTTCTGTGACCTGCTTTGCCATTGAAAATCCTGGCAAAAATATAAACTCCATCAATTCGACATGGGTCATTTTGGCAGCGACTTCGCGCGGTGCAAGTTTTTTCTCGCTGACTCGTTGACGCAGCAGTTCCGGATCAATGCCTTTACCATCATCCGTGACCGTAATGGCTAACATCCCGCCACGATGAAACGCTTCTAGGCGAACAGTGCCAAAAGCGGGTTTTCCGGCGGCGATTCGGTCTTCTGGCAGTTCCAATCCGTGATCGACAGCATTCCGCAGAATGTGAGTCAGGGGGGCTTCGAGTTTCGTGAGAATATCTCGATCAACTGGAGTCGATTTGCCGATAATATCCAGCTTCACCTGCTTATTTAGCTGACGGGCGATATCCCGCACCATGCGAGCAAAACCTTGTACACCATCTTCAAATGGACGCATATGGGAAGTAATTACTTCTCGATATAGGCGATCCGAGAGGTTGGCGGTGCGACGAATGAATTCTTCTAGTTGAATTAAGCGAGTACCCAACAGGTCACGGCATTCTTGCTCTTGACGGCGGGCGGTATCTAGAAGCGCTTTGTCATCCTCATGGAGATCAGTGTTAAGTAACGTGTCTTGTTGTAACCTTTCTAGACTTTCAGCCAAATCTACCTGCCGGGATTTTAGCAGCATTAGCGAATCGGCAAACGGTGGCAACCAGTTCGCTTCAATCAATGATTCTCCTGCAAGTCCCATCATCCGATTCAAGTTTTCGGCACTGACTCGCACAACCCGATCTGATCCTACTTGGTGAGAGGCGGTAGCGACGGGAGGCTCCACACTATCTACTGCTTCCTCTGTCGGAGGCGTGACGGCGACTTTAACTGGTTCCGCTTGAACAACAACTGTAGAATTGTGTGCAACTGGTACAAAGGGACTAGTTGGCGTCAACTCGATTTCTGGTGTTTTTGTACTTTGGATGGCCGCGACGGCTTGGCGAACCGATTCTATTTGTGAATTATTTTTTGCTAACCAATCAGCTAAATCGGTACTGCGGATTTGACTAAAACTCTGAAGTAAATCTACTCCCCGCAGGAGCACATCAATACTATCGGCTCCCAAAATCAATGTTTGATTCTGAGCCGCGACAAAGCAATCTTCCATCACATGCGCCAGTCCGACCGCCGCGTCCATGCCGACAATCCGGGCGGCTCCTTTAATAGAATGAGCCGCTCGCATAAGTGCTTCTAATTCGTGAGCAGATTCAGGCTGGGTTTCTAAGGCTAATAAACCGTTGGTTAAAATCGTTACCTGTGCCTCGACTTCTAACCTAAACAATTCTAGCATGGAAGTATCTGCTAAAGGCGTTGGCGTGGAAGTAACTGCCCTTGAAGTGTCTGCTAAAGGCGTTGGCGTAGGAGTAACTGCACTTGAATCTGTAGTTGCGCTTAGTGGCGGCGTGGGAATAACTGCTTTTGAATCTGTATTTACTGGCGGTGTGGGAGTAACTGCGCTTGAATCTGTTGTGGCTGGTGATGTAATTGGCGCGTCAGGTGGTTTAACTGGAATGTCAATGCTTACAGGCGCTGGCTGTGTACCTTCGGCAATCGCACTGATCGCGGTAATAGCGCTCTCCAAATCGAGAGTATGTTTTGATAGCCAGTCTTTGAGATCAGCGGAACTGGCGTGGCTAATTTCAATGAGGAGATCTGCTGCGGACAGTATTTGATCGATTTGCGCTTCTGTTAATGATAGCGATCGCTCAAGTGCGACACTCAAACTTGCCTTCATCTCTGTCGCTAACTTAGCAGCATCTTCGATGTCAACGATTTGAGCAGAGCCGACAATCCGATGCAGCGAGCGGTTGGCGGCTTCTAATTCACTATACAGCGACGGTTGCCTTTTCAGAATCGACAAGCTCTGCTTCAGGTTTGTCACCTGAGTTCCCACTTCTTGACGAAACAAATCCAGCATGGAATAGTCGTGCATTTTTTCAAAGCCACTGCTTAGATAATTCTACGCTCAAGCGTCTCAAATAAAAGCTCCGTATCTAGATAATTCACTTTTTTCTGATACCAGTCAATTACCCCTTGGGTATACGTTTCATTTGCTTTAGCAATGACAACAGGTACAGCTTCTAACTCGCCCGTGTGAAAGCGGTAAATACGATAAACTTGATCGACGGGAAACACCCAGCTACGCTCTTTATGTCCAACTACCAGTAGGCGCTGATCTTCTTTGCTGTTAGGCGGTGGCGACGCTGTTTCTATAGAGAGAAGATGACTCAAAGACGCACAAAGTATAATTTCACCGCGAATGTTAACTAGCCCTAACAACAGGTCATTGGTACGGTGAGGCAAGGTATGAATTGGCGAGAGATGGGTGATTTCTTGCAACACGCGTGCGTTTAGGGCGAAGCGCTCATTACCTAGGCGAAAAACGAGTGCGGAAACAGTGTCTATTGTTCGTCCGCTGCGGATGGCAGCTACCCTAGCGAGCAATTCAGCAGGTTGAGTTTCTGCTAAAACAGCCGTGCGTTCGTTTAAGTAGTCTAATGGGACTTCGCGTTCGAGCAAACTCCGTCCCGCCGCCGAATATACCGGACAGTTGCGACAGTGAATTACCTTTTGTAGCTCGGTGCAAGAGCCATCTCCGTAAACACCGATCTGATTCCAGCAATCATTATTCATAAGTGTTGCTTACACCTTAAATTGCGAAATCTCTCGCTGTAAGCTTTGGGTGGCATCATCTAATTGCGAGAGTGCGTTATTGGTTTCCTGTAAAGATTGTACTGTCTGGGAAGAAGCTTCACTTAATTGCGCTATTGCTGAACTAATTTGTTCCGCCCCACGATATTGCTCATCCATACTCTGACTCACGACACCAAATCTGGGAGCCAAAGATTGCACATCTTTGATAAACCCGCCAATTTGACCGCTAATAGTACCGACATCATCAACACACTGTCCCACCTCTTTACTAAATTTATCCACCTCCATTACGCCTGTAGATACCGAAGATTGCACTTCTTTGACCATACGTTCAATTTCGAGAGTAGCAACCGCCGATTGGTCTGCCAGACGCCGAATTTCTCGCGCTACCACAGCGAATCCTGCACCGTACTCGCCGGCTTTTTCGGCTTCAATAGCCGCGTTGAGAGATAGCAAATTTGTTTGGTCGGCAACTTTCGTAATTGTGGTGACGACATTGTTGATATTATTGGCTTTTTCATTCATAACTTTCAATTTGGCGGATATTGAGCGTGTCGCTAGCACCAAATTCTGCATTGCCGCTTGAATTTTGTCTAAATTGTTTTGGCTGTTGGCGGCGGCATTGGTTGTTGTCTGAGCAGTAGAGGCAACATCGTCCATTGCTCTGACCAATACGCCGGCGGTTGCCGCAATTTGCCTTGAAGTTGCATTCACTTGGTTTATGGACGCGACTTGCTCATTCACCGTTGCTTCTAATTCTCTCCCGGCGGCGGCAATTTGCGTTGTTGACGTACCAATTTGAATTCCTGACTTTTGGGCTTGAGCGATTAAAGAATTCAAACTTTTGATCATGTTTTGAAACGCTCTCAGCATTTGCCCTACTTCAGTAGTATCTCCTCTCACCTCAATTTCTGGATTCAAATCGCCGTGCGCGACCTGAGCCGCAACTTTTGATACGCGATCAAGTGAGTGGGCAATTTGACGATTGAGAACTATGCCAATGAAAGCCAAGAAGGCAATACCTAGCGGAATCCCGTAAGTTAGGCTGTCCAAGATGCGACGGATGGAAAGTTCAGCAGCTTGCGATCGCGTCTGCAATAAATCGCGCTCCCCAGTTTTCATGCGGGATACTAGGGAGCGGATTTGATCCATCAACCGCTTACCCTCATCGGTTTGGACGACTTTAAGTGAGGCGTCTAATCCTTGGGTTTGTCTCAGGCGAATGGTAGTATCGAGTTCGGCAAGTTTTTGAGCGACGACAGGTTCTAGAGTCTGAACATAAACCTGTTGACTCGGATTGTCCACAACTAAACGCCTAAATTCCTCCATTTTCGCTTGCAGCGAAGCTCGCGCTTGATTGTACGGTTCGAGGTAGCGATTATCACCCGTTAGCAGATATCCTCGTTGCCCCGTTTCCGCATCTTTGACCAACGAAAGAATTTCTTCTAACTCACCCAACACCTGATAGGTGTGTTTCTCTTGCCGAGCGGTGAAAGTGAGCTGCTGTGTACCTCCATAGATAATAATGCCAATCATCGTAAAGACCGCTAAGCCCAGTGTAAACCCAACCGAGATCTGGGTGCGAATTTTCCAACGATTCAACAACATATGTAAACCAGCTCACTAGTACCATTTCTAGAGTAGCGTAGCCGCAAATGTTACCGATTATCCGTTAGAAGCATTTTGATTTTCAATTGTGAGCAACCGTTGCACGCGCTGTCTTAAGATTTCTGAACCTGCGCCATCGCCTCGTTGTTCTTTCAAAAGTGCGAGATGAATTAAGGCTTCAATCGTATGGGGATTAAGATAAATCGCTTTTTGATAGGACTGTTCTGCGAGTTCAAGACGATCCAGTCCCTGATAGACTTCACCCAACAAAATGTAAGCTTCGGCATTAGTGCGGTTTGTACTCACGTAAGATTCACATAGTGTAGCTGCTTCGTTTAGATGTCCGCGATCAGCTAATTGTTTAGCAATTTCGAGTTTAGACGTTGTGGAACGAATCGGTTGTGAAGGTTGCTCTTTAAGAGACGATTTCGTTTCGGGGGCGGAAGTAGTTGCCAATTGGGCGATCAATGGTTTAATATTTGACTCAGTACGATTCTCTTTGCGATAAGCGAAGGCAAACGGATGACGAACAAACGTAAAGTGTTTGGCTGTGATTTGCGTCGTTTCTGCTGCTCCCACAAAGAATAGACCTGATGGTGCGAGTGCCCGATCTAACGCTTCAACCACCTGAAGACGCGCCGCCTGATCGAGGTAAATCAATAGATTGCGGCAAAAAATTACATCATATTTACCTGTCGTTAAGAATCCCGGCTGTAAAACATTACCCTGAATAAATTTTACCGTGTCGCGGAGGACGGGGCGCACTTCATAGCCACCGGCAACGGAAGTGAAGTAGCGTTGTTTTGCTTGTATACCGCCACCGCGAAAGCATCTTTCACTGTACACAGCTTGCTTTGCCTTGAGCAATGCTCGTTTGCTAATGTCAACAGCATCAATGGAAAACTGTTTAGAAGTTAAGCCAGCATCTAAGAGCGTCATCGCGATCGATAATGGTTCTTCCCCGGTAGAACAAGGCACACTAAGAACACGCAAAATCCGGGAATTGACTTTTAGCCATTCAGTAGTCACATACTTACTGAGATAAACAAAAGGTTCTTGATCTCGAAAAAACCAAGTTTCCGGAACAACAACAGTTTCAATCAGGTCTTCCAGTTCTGGAGGCGAGGTCTGCAAACGATGTAAGTATGATGCTTGATCAGGTAAGCCACAGGCTAATCGCCGCTTTTCGACTGCTCTGGCGATCGTTCTAGAACCGATACTATTAGCATCTAAGCCAATTTTTTGCCTGAGAATTGTCTCAATTGTTGCTTGTACCATTGAGTTGAATCTTGCCTCCGGCTATGAGAGATTTGTATTGAACATCGGTCAGCAAATGCTCCCAGTGAATCCGTTGAATCATGCCATGATCGTCCATGAACATCTCTCCCAAATATGGTGTATCATCGACTACAGCAGCATTTTTTGCATCAATATCCGGTCTACTCAAGGTTTCGGTCACTCGTTCTGCCATCAGTCCTAGACGATAATTTCCGCCGTCTTTTGCCGTGTGGTTGACCATGATGATGCGGGTACTGAAACGGGAACGACAACTTGTTTTTTGTATCACATGGCACAGGTCAATGACGGGAACAATAGTGCCACGATAGTTGAAAACTCCAGCAACATAAGCAGGAACATGAGGAATTTTTCTCAGCGCTACTATCGGTATCACCTCAATAACGTGGGAGATATCAAGGGCGTAAAGGTTGTCTGCAGCATGAAACAGTAGCAGTAACATTGTTTATTTTTATTTTAGCGCTCAGCGAAGGAGCGTTTTTGTGATGTCTCTAACTCTATCCTCAGTAATAAGAATACGCTTTTTAAAACACTTTCAGCTTAGCTATAACCCATTACACTTGACATCTTCCCTAGGACTAAGTAAGCAGGCGTTAAAATATCTAACTATATAAACTTATATGTATTGGTTGGTAGTAGTGCTTTAGCACTCTATTGGCTTAAATCCCGAAAATAGCTTTAATTTGTCGGCGAATCTGGTTAAATGGCGTTTCCTTTGTAGTCATTCCGCCTAGGGTAATACCCAAGCTTTTTAATGTTTCCTGTCGCTGAGATAATTCTTCGGCAATTTTATCTGCTAAATCGTGATGTTGTTCTAACAGACTTTGCAAATTATCGCGATCAACTACAAATAAAATCGTTTCTTCTAACGTGCGAAGCGTCGCCGTGCGCGGAGTACCCATCAGCAGCGACATTTCGCCAATAAACTCTCCAGCCTTACGTACCGCAACTTGCTGAGCTAAAGATTCAATAAATACTTCCACCGCACCCGACAGGATGATATAAAATGAATCACCTGGATCGTTTTCTCGGCAAATAATTTCACCGCTTACTAGCTTCTTGCGGTATCCCTTCTCAATTACTTTCCTGAGTTCAACATCCCCGCATTGCTGGAAATAACTGACTTTTTGCAGTAAATCGCGCAACATCCAGCCGCCAATCGGTTTTTCTGAGGAGAGCGAATTTTCAGCATTGCGAGTGGTGGTTAGAGCCTGAGTTGTATGACCATTCGTCGTTTGTAGGATTGGGAGTTGAAGCAGTGTGAAGAGTGTGGGGAGGTTTTCGAGGACAATTTCTCTTGCTGATGCTCTGGTGTTGATGGCGCGATCGCGTAATTCTGCTTCAATCAAAAATCTTAAGGCACTTTTAATTGAATCCATCTCTACCGGATTTAGAATCCACACCAGCAGTTCAAATTTCAGAGTATCTTTTTTATTTCCTTTGAAATATACCTCAGGTGTTGGAGACGATAATACTCTAGATTCTTGACGAGCTGCCGTAAGTAATGCTTCTGTCACCGTGAGGGAGTCGCTTTCCTCTGCAACTTGCACTCCCACTACAATCCGACATTTAGGATCGCAGTAGCTCCAGTTCACTACATTATTATCTAGAAAACGGCTATTTGGGACAATCACAAATACCCCGTTAACGGTGCGAATTGTCGTCGAGCGAATCGCGATTTTTTCAACCGTTCCCGCTAATTTATCAACTTCAATATAATCGCCTACTTTAATAGGTTGCTCAAACAGTAAAGTTAAACCACTAATAAAATTACTAGCTAAATTTTGCAATCCAATGCCAAACCCAATTCCCAGCGCCCCAGCAAATACGGCTAAAGAACTCAGGTTAATTCCAGTTGTTTGCAGAACAATCAGAAAACCGACAATTGTAATAATATAGCTGGTAATTGCCGAAAGTGATTCCCGGACACCAATCTCTAATCCAAATTTCGGCAGGATTCGTTGCTTTAATAGTTCTTTAATCGTCCCCGCGATGATTATAACTGCAAGCGATTGAATACTTAATTGGGTAATAGAAGCAAATGAGAATATCTCACCGCCAAATGTAAATAAAGTAGTGTTAAAGACGTTTAATAAATCTTTAAAAAAATGTTTCGCTGGCGCGATCGCCCAGTCGAGTGCTGATGACAATTGCATAGGTAAAAGCTCCCAACGACCTACTTGATATTAGCATTGATGTGCCAATCGCTGCCTTAAGCGAGTTTCAGCCTCAGGGATAGCGTGACAAAATTATGCCTAAAGAGGGTTGTGAGTGCTTGGTAATTCCGTAGTATTAAAAGCTTATGCAAAAATAATATCCTTTACTACGATCCGATAAAAAGTGACTCATATAGCACATTCTAAACCAACTGGAAACCGCCTTGTCTTAAACCTGATTACAGGCGGAACAATGGGACTTCTGGCAGTGATCACCGCTGTCTCTTTTGGCACAGTTATTTTTTCAGGGGAACTCTCACCTGGTCTGCCCTCCGGTATTGGGCAAATTTTGTTTAGTGCGACCATTGTAAGTTTAATTGTCACGTCTTTTAGTTTTTATCCCGCCATTGTCGCTACTGTTTCCGAGCCATCTATTCCGGTTTTGAGCCTAGTTGCACGCCAAATTGTTGAGTTGATGCCAAATGCCTCTTTTGACGATAAGCTGTTTACCGTTACAGCCACTATTTTTCTCAACTCTGTGATCATTGGCACACTGTTTTTTGCATTGGGACAGTTTAAGTTGGGTGGATTCGTCCGCTTTATTCCGTATCCGGTGGTGGGCGGCTTTTTGGCAGGAACGGGAGCATTATTGATTCAAGGCGCGTTTCATTCGCTTGCTGGGATTGATTCTCATCATCTTACAGTCTCGGCATTGTTTGCGCCAAATGTTTTGCTTCAGTTGATACCAGCCCTGATTTTTGCCGTGGTGATGTTTGTGCTTCCTCAACGGATCGATCATATTCTGGTATTACCTGGTATCATTTTCGGCGCGATCGCGCTGTTTTACCTAGGACTAGTGATCACGGGAACACCGATAGCACAGGCTCAAGCTCAGGGATTACTCCTAGAAAAACTTCCCGCTGGTAGTCTGTTTCGATTCTCTACATTTAGCGCCTTAGGTCATGCCGATTGGCCAGTTATTTTCCAGCAAATTCCGAGTTTGGCTGCTCTTTGGCTAATTGATTCGATCGCGCTGTTGTTGAATGCCAACGGAGTTGAGTTAGCAACCTCGCGAGATTTGGATCTCAATCATGAACTAAAAGTTGCCGGTGCGGCTACAATCGCCTCGGGATTTGGCGGGGGAATCGATGGATTCGCAAGTACTGGAGAAAATACACTTGTACACCATTTAGGAGGAACTGGTCGTCTTGTCGGTTGGACGCTTTCTGGTATTTGTCTGGCTATGTTGTTAGGTGGTGCAGCATTACTGTCGTTTTTTCCCAGATTCGTTTTATTGGGAATTCCCCTACTGCTAGGACTGGAATTCTTTTATGAATGGCTGTATCGAGGATGGTTTAAATTTTCGCACTCAGATTACGCAATCATCGTGCTGATTGTGTTGGTGACGGCTACGGTCGGTTATCTCCAAGGGATGGGAGTCGGATTGGTTGCTGCGCTAGTGCTGTTTGTAGTTAATTACAGTCGGTTGACGATTACGAAACGGGTGGGGTCTGGTGCTTATCATTACAGTAATGTACTGCGAAACACCGAAGAGACAAATATTTTGCAAGCAGAAGGAGAGCAAACTTACATCCTGGAATTGCAAGGATTGATCTTTTTTGGTACCGCGAATAAATTGCTCAACCAAATCCGCGATCGCATCGATCACTCAACCGCGAAAGCTGTACAATTTGTAGTTCTAGACTTTCGCTTGGTTAGCGGATTAGATGCATCTGCTGTCCTTAGTTTTGCCAAACTCAAGCAGGTCGCCACCTCTAAGCAGATTCACTTGTTGTTTACCGATTTGTCAAAAGAGGCAATGCAACGCCTGAAACAAGGCGACTGTCTAGAAGCAGACGATCCGTTCTGTCATGTCTTTGCTGACTTAGATCGCGGGTTAGAGTGGTGCGAACAACAAATACTCCTCTCGAAGCATTTGACTCAGATGAAGGAGCGATCGCTACTCGAACACTTGAAAACAGAGTTTTTGGCTCCAGAACAAGTTGACCGACTCATGACTCATCTCCAAGTCCGCCAGCTTACCGCCGAAGAACATTTGTTTCGCCAAGGCGATCCGTTTGATGGGTTATATTTTGTGGGATCGGGACAAGTAAGTGTGGTGCTGGAACTGGGTGAGGAACAAACTAAGCGCATTCGTACCTACACTGTGGGTAATACAATTGGGGAAATGGGGCTTTACCGCAAAACGCTGCGGATGGCATCTGTTGTTGCCGATCAACCAAGTACAGTATATTTTCTGCCAACTGAAGCGTTTGAGCAGATTGAAGCAAATGACCCGCTATTAGCTTCTAATATCCATCGCTTTATTGTGAATTTGTTAGCAGAACGGCTTTTTCACCGCGAGCAAGAATTGAAGAATCTTTTGCAGTCATCTTGATTTTTAACATTTACTGCTAAAATTCCCCTTCCTGGCTCGAAGTCATGAGGGGTATTTCGCCGGCTGTTATTTATTAATGACTTGGTCTTCCTAACTCTTAATTGGCTATTCGAGGTAAAAAACATCCAAACAAGTACATAACAAGCAACTCTGAACAATTGTCATAGGATTACTATCAGGGTAAAAATCCTTTCAGGTAAATGTTATGAGTAAGATAAGAAATAAAAAATTCTCCCAATGGCTTTTTATTATCAATGAAATTTATCGCACTTTACCAAATGTGCCTGTACTATACTGCCCAAATTGTCATCAACAACAAGTAGATTTCCAATTCGTAGGAGATTCGCAAACTAGAATAGGCTACATGGCAATATGGTGTCCAATTTGTTTACATGGAGTACATTTTTCAAGAGTTCGTATTCCTGATGAAGTACAAGCTAATTCTTTTGATATACCAATAGAAGAAATTTCAAAACGAATCCCAAATTTTACTCATGTAAAACATTAAAATGATGCTCGCCATAACTGTTTAACACGAATGCATATTACCACCAAAACAAGGTGATTTTCCACCTCAGTGTTATAATTGTGCGACATATTCAACGTTGATTGATCTGCCAACACCTGTGCAGAGTAGAAAATTGAGTGAAGATTTGTAATGTTTCAAGATAATGCTGGACTTTTTGCAGAAAAGTTGGAAAAATTAAGGCAACTGAACTCAAATTAAAAATTATTACAGTTTAATCTTTTAAATCATCAATGTAAAAATCTGCTGCAGTTATTTCCCACTCTATCCAGCCTAATGGTTTAATCAACAAGCCTTCGATAAAATATTCCGAATAATTCATACTAGAATCATAACTACAAGTTATTTCATCATTGAATAAGTATTGTCGAAAGCCTTTTCTTTGTTCTTTAATGTACTCATTAAAAATTCTTTTTGATGATATTACTCCTTTAAATATGACCTTGCATGGATCATCAAACTTACTTGTACTTGATAAAGGATGAGGAGGATAGATTTCAAGCCCTTTTTTAATGCTAACTGTAATAGAGTCTTGAGCAATTTCAAAGCTTTCTATATTACATTCTGGAAAATGCAGATCGTCAAAATGACCTTTTATAATGCTCATTATTTTTTCTTCCTTAAGATCATTGTAAGTACAGTTTCTTGAATTTGGGAACCATCAGTCTGATTAAAATCCAACCCTGAATATTCTTCTGGCAATGGAGAATATTATTTCACAACCTCTAGCCCCAGAGCGTCTAAGTCTACAGACTTAATTTTTGTGAACTTATTACTCTTTGTACCAAGAATGTAATTACTCAACAACCGCTGGCAACTTGATGTTTAAGTAACAGTTTATACCAGTTGAAGGTTTCGGCAGAGCCTTTAACAGCGGCTATTGAGAAGTTACTTGAAAAAGAAAAGAGTTTACTATTCCGAATGACTGGTTTTAAGTATCTGCTGATGATAATATATATTAAGAGTCAAAAGTGTTAGTAAGACGGACAGTAAGCAATGCAAAAGTTGTTTATTAGATGAAGCCTGCTAAGTAGAAGCCTTAAACAAAGTATAATGAAGAATTTTTTGTATACATCAGATATTCCATCTAATCGGAGTGAGCTTTTAAACTCCCTTAAGGGACTCAAGATACTTAGTTTAGTTAGATATAGTTGGGAGCAACCTGACAGGGCGGCTATTGAATATGGCATTGAAGCAAAAGAAATTTTTTCACTAACAGCTGGCTGTCTTATCATAGGCTTTGACTCAGGGCTATTTATTGGATATTCAAGCCAACCATCAAAAAACTCAGTTATTACCTGGGTTGAGAAGAATGAAGATGGTGAAACTGAAACAAGTGAAAAACTAGCTGAAGGGGATAATGAACTTTATCCAGTAGATGCAAGAGATGCAGTATACAGTAATATTTTTTGGGCTAGGCTTGTAGGACAACGTATATCAAATATAACTATTTTAAAAAGAAGCTACAGCAGCTCACTGTATGAAGATCTTGCAAATGAAATTGGATTACTCTTTGAGGTAGAAGATGGGAGTAGATTTATTGCTGCTCACGGATTACATAACAATTCAGATGATTTTTCAGTAATCCAGGAATCACAGATTGATAGTGAAATTCGTAATGATATCCAAGGACTTTAAATGAATAGCACTAATTTAAGGTGCCCAATTAGCAAATTGTTTAACTTAACTTAATAGCATGAATCATCGCTCGGGTCGGGGGGAACATTACGGTTTTACCCCGAATATAGTTCGGTTAAGCTCTAAGTGGTATTAAGTACAGAAAAGTTTCATAACTGAAAAAGTCACTCTTTACACCTAGGGTTACTGCGATCGCCTAACTAGTGTGATTGATTTTGATACCAGTGGCAATCCGCTTGCACAAGTTAATTACACTTATGACCGCTGTATTGCTAAGTCAATAACGTCAAGTGGTGTTGGGTCAGCATCATAACTGCTTATCCAGGTGGTTTGCTAAATGATGGAGAAAGTCCATTATTTGAAGCCGCACGACTTCATCGTCTACAGGTAGTACAGTAGTTATATTTAGTGCAAAGCTCAAAATGTTACCAGTGTGAACTCCATTATAAATACTAATTTCCGTGCTTGAGGCTCCTGATGAAAATGAATGAAGAAGAATGGTTGCTATTTAAGCAACAAAAATGGTCGCGACTTAAGCAGCGATATCCGATTGGGTAAATCACTGGCGACCTACTCTACTTCACGCACGGTTTGCCGAGTCAGAGAGGCGACTTCCTGGCTTAGGCATCCAACTAACAAGCATCCATCGACTCTAACAATTGCGAATTGTACTGACGCGATGCCTCCTGAGTAACTTGTAAAAATTCACGCAAGACTGCACCGGAGTCGCCAACTCGGCACACGCTCGCAATTTGCCGCGTCAGGCTTGTGCCTTTAATAGTTCGATAAACCACTCCTTTGCGCTGAAGGTTCTGAACATTACTCGACAAAATTGACACCCCGACTCCTCCTGCGACCAAGCCCAAAACTGTAATCATCCAAGTTGCTTCCTGCGCCACCTTCGGCACAAATCCAGCTTCAGCACAAAGGCGAATAGTCTGAGTGTAAAAAGGGACATTTCGGGGGGAAGGTAAAACAAAGGGTTCATCTGCAAGATCCTGTAGTGATATCTCGGCTTGAGCCGCCAGTGGGTGTGCTTCTGGCAAAGCAATCACTACGGACTCCTGCATCAGCGGCTGAAAACATAAGTCTGCATCTTTGTCATAAGGATTAGGTAAATTCTCAAACCCAACATCCAGACGGTAATCGCGGAGTTCCTGAATCTGTTGATCAGTTGTGATTTCACGCAGAACTAAACTTACATCTGGGAAGCGGAGGCGGAAAATTTTGAGAATATCAGGAAGCAGAGTATTCGCCATTGCGCTGCCAAATCCTACCGTTAGACTTCCTACTTCTCCTCGTTCTGTTCGCTTTGCCAAGTCAATGGCACGTTCGAGGTGAAAGAGCGCTAATCGACCTTCTTCTAAGAATACCTCTCCAGCTGGGGTCAGCTTCCGAGGACGCTTTGTGCGATCAAACAGTTTTACTTCTAATTCTTCTTCCAGTGCCTTGATTCTTTGACTGAGCGGAGGTTGTGCAATATGCAATTGTTCAGCCGCCTTAGACAAGTTATTCCCAGCTTCAGTAACTGCCACGAAGTAGCATAAATGCCGAAGCTCAAAGTCGCGAAAGCGCCAAAGATTCATAGGTAGCGAAGGATTACTATATTACCAACAATATACTATCTGTAGAAACAAAGTAGCTGCGATCTTGGTGAACTCGTTTTATAGTTAGGTCAGAAAAATCAAAACCGATTCACACTCAAATTATCAGTACAACATACCTGAGCAAAGGAATTGCACACTTATGAACACTATTAATCGAGTTCTCATCGTGGGTGGAACTCATGGGAATGAATTGATTGGAATTTACCTGATTAGAAAATTTGAGATGAAGCATCATTTAATAGCGAAATCAAGCTTCGAGACTGTCACACTACTCGCTAACCCTAGAGCATATGAAATCGGAAAAAGATATGTTGATAGCGATCTCAATCGTTGTTTTAGACGCGAAGATTTGGCAAATTCCAGTTTGTTGAGTTACGAAGCGCAACGAGCTAAAGAGATTTACCAAACTTTTGGCTCTAATTGCAGACATCCCACAGATTTCGTGCTCGAT